>Ga0070665_100000123_pt1 | contig 147463 bp, 121 predicted proteins | sample KBSS13metaG_FD_65862 | JGI IMG/M metagenome (GOLD analysis project Ga0070665, IMG submission 65862) | Switchgrass rhizosphere microbial communities from Kellogg Biological Station, Michigan, USA - KBS S1-3 metaG | ecosystem: Host-associated > Plants > Roots > Rhizosphere > Soil ...
CTGCTCGCCGCGATCGGGCTTTGGGTGCTCATCTTTCTCGCCGCCGTGGCCGATCTGTTCGATTTGGCTGACAATTTCCTCTATCTGAGCGGCATCGCCCTGCTGACCGCAAGCGTTGCTTCGCTGGGTGCACGCTACCGGCGACTCCCCTTCGGCGTGGCGCGGCAGCAGATTCGTTGGGCGTTCCTGGGCTTCGCGATCGGCGCCGGGCTCGGCTCACTCACCTTGATCATCGAGATGACCGGGGTGGAGCCGGATGGCGCGACGGGCATCTGGCTTGACCTGCTGCTCTGGATCACCGGCTCGATCGCCTTCGCCCTCTATTCGCTCGGGCTGCTCGTCTCGCTGCTGAAATACCGGCTCTACGATGCCGACGCGGCGATCAGCCGCTCGGCCGGCTATGCCGTGCTGACCCTGATGCTGGCCGCCACCTTCGCCGGCAGCGAGAAGGCCGTGGAATGGTTTTTCGAAACCTATTTCGGCGGCGAGGCCGGGGCTCTGCCCGGCGCGATCGGCGCCGGGCTGGCGGTGGTGCTGATCACGCCGATGCACAACCGCATCCATCGCTGGGCGGAACGGCGCTTCCAGAAGGCCTTGCTCCACCTGCGGCGGGATCTGCCCGACTGCGTCGGCGATCTGCGCGAGACGGCGGGAATGCCCGAATTGCTCGACGAGGTGCTGGCGCGGGTGGAGGCCGGCACCCGCGCGGTCCGGTCCGCGGTGATGATCGACGGTAGCACAACTGCGGCGCGCGGCGACGGCGCGGGCGATTTCCCGACCATAGTGCCGCTCCGGATCGGCCACCAGCAGGTCGAGATCGGCACCCTGCTCGTCGGCCCGCGCCCGGACGGCAGCCCGGTCGGTAAGGACGAGCGCGAAGCGCTGGCCGGGATCGCCGATCCGATCGCCCGGGCAGTGCGGATCGTGGCGATGCGCGAGCAGCAGGAAGCCGCGCAGGAGCAGCGGATCGCGACGATCGAGTCGGCGCTTGCCGCGCTCCGCCGCGACATTTCGACGAATTCCAGGTCCCGGCGGGCCGCCCCGGCCTGAGCGGCAATTCAGGGCAATTGCCAAACAAGTCAAAGCCTTTAGGTTGCCTGCCCGGGGGGCAATCATGGCAATGATCGGGGAAGCGGCGGCCGGGCGCGGTTCGCAATCGGGCGACGCCGCCAAGGCTGCCTTCGCCTTGCCGCAGCTCGCCGGCTGGAAATTCGCCCTGTTCCGGATCGTCTGGCTGCTCGCTTTCGCGCTCGCGGTCGGGGGAACGCTCGCGGGCATCCATTATCGGTACGTCTGGTACGACAGCTTCGTCAGGCCGTTCGCCGATCTGGGCCTTGGGGCTGGGTCATCGCCCGTCGTCCTCGGCCCGCCGATCAGCGCGCAGGCGCGGGCCGCTGGAATTGCACCGGGGCTGCGGCTCGTTGCGATCGACGGCCGCGCGCTGGCCCCAGGTGCGACGAGGCGCGAGATCGCCGCGCTGCTGGACCGGCCGGAAGGCGCGCAGGTCCGTCTCCGGACGCGGTCGCCCGAGGGTCATCTGCGAGAGCATGCGCTGACGCGGAGCCCCGGCCATGTCGCCGGGGCCTTTGCGCAAAGCGGCATCACCAACGAACAGCGGATCCTGGCCGAATTGATCGCGGATCTGGCGGCGGCCGCCGTCAATATCGTCGCCGCGGCCATGCTGTTCCGGCGCCGGGCGCGCGATCCGGTCGCGGCGATGCTGTCGCTCGCCTTCCTCTTCCTCGTCATCGGCATCGGTCCGGCGTTCGACACATTCTACCTCCTTGGCGCGACCGGCCTTTCCGTTGCGGCGCGGGCGATCGGCTATGGCCTCCTCTTCGCCGGCATCGCCGTCTTCCCGGAGGGTCGGCTCGAAACGCGCTGGCGACGCGTACTGCTCGCCGCGATCGGGCTTTGGGTGCTCATCTTTCTCGCCGCCGTGGCCGATCTGTTCGATGTGCCTGACAATTTCCTCTATCTGAGCGGCATCGCCCTGCTGAGCGCCAGCGTTGTTTCGCTGGGTGCACGCTACCGGCGACTCCCCTTCGGCGTGGCGCGGCAGCAGATTCGTTGGGCATTCCTGGGCTTCGCGATCGGCACCATGATTGGCTCAGCGCTCGTGCTCATCGACTTGATCGGCGTGAATCCGGGCGGGGCGACGGGCATCTGGCTTGACCTGCTGCTCTGGATCCTTGGCTCGATCGCGTTCGCCTTCCTTTCGCTCGGCCTGCTCGTTTCGCTGCTGAAATACCGGCTCTACGACGCCGACGCGGCGATCAGCCGGTCGGCCGGCTATGCGGTGCTGACCGTGCTGCTGGGCGCGACCTTCGCGGCCTGTGCCAAGGTCATGGAATGGTTTTTCGAGACCTATTTCGGCGGCGAGGCCGGGGCGCTGCCCGGCGCGATCGGCGCCGGGCTGGCGGTCGTGCTGATCACGCCGATGCACAACCGCATCCACAAGTGGGCAGAACGGCGCTTCCAGAAGATGCTACTGCAGTTGCGCCGCGACCTCCCCCAATGCGTGGATGATCTGCGCGAGACGGCGGGGATGGAGGCGCTGCTGGGCGAAGTGCTGGCGCGGGTCGAGGCGGGTACGCGCGCGGTCCGGTCCGCGGTAACGATCCACGGCGAGCGCGTGGCGGCGCGCGGCGGCGACGGCGATTTTCCAATCACCGTGCCGCTGAGGATCGCCCATCAGGAGGCCGAGATCGGCACCCTGCTGGTCGGCCCGCGCCCCGACGGCAGCACGCCCGGCAAGGACGAGCGCGAGGCGCTGGCCCAGATCGCCGATCCGATCGCCCGGGCGCTGCGGATCGTCCTGCTGCGCGAGGCGCGCGAAGCTGAGGAGGAAGCGCGCCAGCGCCGGCACGAGACGCGTTTCGCGGCGCTTGAAGAGGCGGTGGCACGGCTTGTCGGTAGCGGCAAGCCCAGGCCCCGAAAGGCGCCGGGATGATGCCGAGCCTGCCGCGGGCGCTCCCGCAGATTGCCGGACGCTGGGCGACCGCGGTCGCGACGCTCTGGCTTGCGCTGCTCGCCTTCGCGCTGATCGGCACGAGTTTCGGCACCTGGGCGATGGGCGCCTCGATGCGGCAGTCCGATCTGGCCTGGGCCGAACTCGGGCTTCGGTCCTCGCCAGGCGAGGGGCAGCAGGTCATGGTACTTCCGCGCGCCGGCGCCGCACGCCGGGCCGGGATTGCTCCTTTCAGCCTGCTCTTGTCGGTCAACGGCACCGCGGTCACCCAGCGCAATGCGGACGACGTGCTCGCGCAGGCCGGGCCATCGCCCTTGCTCCTGCTGGCGGGCCCGGGCGAGGCCCCGCGCGCGCTTCGGCTGCCGCGCGATCCCGGCAACGCCCTGGACCGTGATCCCGGCCTGCCGGTCGGCTATTCCGCCTTGCAGGACATCGTCCTGGGCAGCGCATTCGCGATCAACATCGCCTTTCTCGCCGTCGCCATCCTGCTGTTCCGGCGGCGGCCCCGGGATCCGGTGGCCATGCTCCTGTCCGCGGGGATGCTGCTCGTCGTCGGAGCGGACGTCGAATATCTCCGCTTCGCTCATGTCGAAACGGTTCACCGGGTCGCGATTTCCCTTGGCTGGACGCTCATCATCCTCGGTCTGTTCGCCTTTCCGGACGGGCGGTTCCGGCCCCGCTGGACGGCCGTCGGGGTGCCGCTCGTCCTCTTGTATCTGGCGGACAAGATTTTCCAGGTCACCGGCTCCAATGTCGTTTACCCGGCGGTGATGGGCCTGGCGGTCGCCGCGATCGCCCATCGCTATGTCGTTCTGGAGCCCGGGCCGGTTCGCCAGCAGGTGAAATGGAGCATGCTGGGCTTCGCCGCGGGATTGTTCTGCACAATCGCGGCGCTCGCCTTGCGCGCGATCGGCCCCCGCTTCGCGGCCGACGCCCCTGCCGCCATGTGGCTGCAGCTCGCCGATATTGCCCTCTACACCGGCGTCTTCGTGGCGACCGCGCTCGGCCTGCTCGTCTCGCTGCTGCGCTACCGTCTCTATGACGCGGACGCGGCGATCAGCCGCTCGGCCGGCTATGCAGTGCTGACCCTGCTGCTCGCCGGAACGTTCGGCGCCAGCTCCAGGATGATCGAATGGGTCGTCGAGACGAACTTCGGCGGCGACGCCGGCGTGCTGCCCGGCGCGATCGGGGCGGGGTTGGCGGTGGTGCTGATCACGCCGATGCACGATCGCATCCATCGCTGGGCCGAACACCGCTTCCAGAAGGCCCTGCTCCACCTGCGCCGCGACCTCCCCGATTGCGTCGGCGACCTGCGCGAGACGGCCGGCCTGCACGAGTTGCTCGACGAGGTGCTGGCGCGGGTCGAGGCCGGAACCCGCGCGATCCGCTCGGCGGTGACGATCGACGGCGCGACGGTGGCGGCACGCGGCCCGGAGGGTGATTTTCCGCTGAGCGTGCCGCTTCGGATCGGTCATCGCCAGGCGGAGATCGGCATGCTGCTGGTCGGTCCGCGCCCCGACGGCAGCCTTCCCGGCAAGGACGAGCGCGAGGCGCTGGCGGAGATCGCCGATCCGGTCGCGCGCGCGGTGCGGATCGTGCGCGAGCGCGAGCGGCGCGAGGCGCAGGCCGAGTCCCGCGCCCATGACAGCGAAACGCGCATCGCAGCGATCGAGGCCGCGCTTGCGAAGCTAGATCGCCCGCAGCCGCAAGGCGCGCCATGCTGAGATTGCCGATCGCCCCGCCCGACGCGATTCCGCCGCTTGCGGGGCGGTGGCTCGGCGTCTTCCGGATCCTCTGGTTCCTGGCGCTCGCCGGGGTTGTGATCGCGTCGTTGGGGAGCATCGTAACGCGCGAAGCCGATTATCAAAGCGAGGTCCGGCCGTTCGAGCGGCTCGGCCTGCGTGCGGACGCGAATGACGGGACGATCCGCCTCACGCCCTTCGGATCGGAGGCGCGGGCCTCGGGAATCGGGAGAGGGGATCGGCTCGTCGCCGTCGATGGCATCGCCGTCGGGGCGGAGCCCGGCGCGCTCGCTCGGGCGGCGGCGCGGCTGCGGGGTCCTGACGGCACGATAGTTCGGATCAGGGCTCTCAATGAAACGGGCTCTCCCGAAGATCATCTGCTGAGCCGGAGCGGGCGCCACCGTGCCGAGGCCCTGGCCGGGTCGGGCGTGGGGCCGGACAGCGAGCGGTGGATCGAAAACGGCCTCGGCCTCGCCCCCGTTCCGATCCTGATCGCCGCCGCCCTGCTGCTGTTCTTGAGGCGGCCCTCTGACCCGGTCGCTGCAATGCTGTCCTTCGCCTTTCTGGCCCTCGGCGCAGGCGTGGGCACGCCTTCCTGGTTCTTCGTCTGGGCCGGCATCGCCTGGATCGGTACGATTCTGAACGTTGGCGGCGCCCTGGTGCTCGTCGCCGCCCTGCTGGTCTTTCCCCAGGGACGCTTCGCGCCGCGCTGGACACGGTGGACCCTGCCGCTTCTCGTCCTGTTCGCGCCCTTCTCCTATCTCGCCTCCTTCGGCGAGTGGGAGTCGTTGATCTGGCTGGGCCTGCTCGTCCTCGCCGTCTATTCCGTCGCCTATCGCTACCGGCGCCTTCCGCTCGGCGCCGAGCGGCAGCAGATCCGCTGGGCCCTGTTCGGGTTCGTGCTGTTCGTGTTCTTCTTCGCCCTGGCATTGGCTCTTAACGTCGGCGTGGGCCTGTCGGGGGACTCGTCCGAGCGGCATCGGGTCTGGCTTTGGCTCGGCGGCCAGGCCTGCTTCGCGCTGGCGATGTCGTCGCTGGCGCTCGGCCTGCTCGTCTCGCTGCTCAGATATCGCCTCTACGACGCCGATCGCGTGATCAGCCGCTCGGCCGGCTATGCGGTGCTGACCCTGCTGCTGGCCGGTACGTTCGGCGCCAGCTCCAGGATGATCGAATGGTTCTTCGAGACCAGTTTCGGCGGTGATGCCGGTGCCTTGCCCGGCGCGATCGGCGCCGGGCTGGCGGTGGTGCTGATCACGCCGATGCACAACCGAATCCATCGCTGGGCCGAGCGCCGCTTCCAGAAGGCCTTGCTCCATCTCAAGCGCGACCTGCCCGATTGCGTCGGCGATCTTCGCGAGACCGCCGGCCTGCACGAGCTGCTGGATGAAGTGCTCGGGCGGATCCTGGCCGGCACGCGCGCGGTCCGCGCCGCGCTCGTCATCGATGGCGAGACGGTCGCCGCGCGCGGCGATGGCGGCGCCGATTTTCCGGTCAGCGTGCCGCTTCGCGTCGAATATCAGCGGATGGAAATCGGCACCTTGCTCGTCGGCCCGCGCCCGGACGGCAGCGCACCCGGCAAGGACGAGCGCGATGCGCTGGCCGAGATCGCCGACCCGATCGCCCGGGCGGTGCGGATCGTGAGGCTGCGCGAGGAAAGACAGCATCGCCAGGACAGCGAGATGGCCGAGCTTCGCGCTGCCCTAAAGCGCCGGGCCCGGCCGAAAGCCGGTCGCGGCGGCGCTTTGCCGGCATGATGCCCCCCATCCATCGCACCAGGACCGGAGGCGACCCGGATGAGTAATTTCGAACTGCTCATGTCCTTCTTCGGTCTGCTGCTTGGCCTGGCGGTCGCGGAATTGATGTCGGGTTTCGCCAACCTGGCCCGCGCCAGGGATCGTCCGGAGATCGGCATCATAACGCCGCTTCTCGGATTGTTCATTTTCCTCTCGATCATGACCTCGCTGCTCGATGCGTACCGCAAGCTTCAGGACGTGCCGGTGAGCCTGGTCGGGTTCGCGCTGCCGACCTTGATCGGCATTGCCTATTTTGTCGCCGCCGCCGCCGCCGTGCCCCGGGATCTGGGCAGCTGGGCATCGTTGGACGACTATTTCTTCCAGCGGCGCACCTGGACGGCCGGCATGCTGCTGGCGGCGACCGTGCTGACGCTCGGGATCGAGCTTCCGTTCAGCACGGCCATGGTTCGCAACGCCGAGTGGGGCAAATTCGCCGCCTATGCCGGAGCGAATTCCCTGTGGCTGGCCGCGCACGTCGTGACGTTGACGGCGCGCAAGCGCTGGATGGTTCTGGCGGGGTTCTCGCTGCTCATCGCCCTGACCCTCTATTATTATGGCGACTTCGCCGTCGATCTCTTTCCGCAGACAGGCACGCGGGGCGATTAACGCCGTAACGTGTAAATCGTGGCTATCCGCTTGCATCCAATGCGCCGCGCATGCGGTTCGGGCGGGTCGACGCAACTATGGCAGCGGCCTGCACAAGCTCCCATTCTCGACCGGCGCGCGCGTGCCGATTTCGACGCCCAGGTCCGTCGCACGCTCCATGGCCGTAGCGCCCATGCGGTCCATCGCCTCATTGGCGATCCTGGCGCGCGAGATCAGGCCGCGAAGGCGCATGGCGGATGCCGGATCGAGATCGGGGGCGCCTTCGAAGTCTTGAAGCTGAAGCCAGGTTTCCCGCTCCGTGCCCTGGACGTCTCGCAGCATCGCGAACCCCGCATAGAGGGCACCATAAGCAAGCCTCTCCTCCGTCGGAAGGTGCATCGCCGCCGGGCTTGCTTTCAGGGTCTCCCAGGCTTGGCTGATCGGCGGAGTGGACATCGGCCGGCCGATCGCCGCGATCGGCGTGAACGCATTGCCGTTTCGATACTGCTGGAGGCGGGATTCGAGCTCGCTCGCGCGCCGGGTGATGCACCCGCTGAGTGCCAGGCGGGCGCGGATGTCGCCGGTGGCGGCCCTGATTTCCGCGCGAATTGCCGCCCGCGCCTCTGCCACGTCCTGGTTGGTATTGATTTGCCCGACCAGTTGCTCGGCGCCAAGCGCGATCAGCACGCCAAAAACGACGACCCCGACCTCGACCAGGAACTTGCGCTGCCCGGCCCGCAACTTTGGCAAACGAAGACGCAAATCGGCAACCCCCCGGACGGGAGCCTAGCACAGCGTCCAATGTTCGCAATGGCTTGCCGGAACGGATGAAGGTTCAACCCTTCCTCCCAGCCTACCGCTCCCGCTCGGCGCGCGCATGCCGGCGGGCGGCTCCCGGCCGGAAGCCGTCATTCCGCCGGCGGTCGCGCCTGCACCGCCCGATTATCGGCGGACCAGTCTAGCCGGTTGCTCGCTGGCTTCCTAAGGGTGCACATTCAAGGGGTTGGCGGAGGGGGGCGGCATGATCTTCAAGCGGGCGGTGGCCAAGCTCAAGGCGCAGGACTGGACGGCGATCGCCATCGAGATCCTCATCGTCATCATCGGCGTGTTCATCGGCACCCAGGTGTCGAACCTAAACAACGCGCGGATCGAACGCGCCAAGACCGAGCAGATGGCGCGCGATCTCCAGCCCGAGCTGCGCAACCTCGTCGCCACGTTCAGGTCGCTGACCCAATATTATACCGTGACCCGCCGCTATGGCGCGACCGCCTTCGCGGGCTGGCGAGGCGATCCGCATGTGAGCGACCGCGATTTCGTCATCGCTGCCTACCAGGCCAGCCAGATCACCTATACCGGGGTCAACAATGCCAGCTGGTCGCAGATCTTCGGCAGCGACCGCCTCCGGGATCTCGAGAACCAGGGCCTGCGCGACCAGCTGTCGATACTGATGACGACCGATTTCGCTGCCTTGGAGAACGGCCTGTCGACCGACTACCGGCAACATGTGCGCATGGTCATCCCCGAAGACGTGCAGGACGCGATCCGCGCGCGTTGCGGGGACCAACGCCGCAGCCTTTACGACTTTGCCCTGCCGCCCACCTGCGCGCTCGATCTGCCCGAACAGCGCTTCACGGCGGCCGCGCAGGCGCTGCGCGCGAACCCGCAGCTGGTCGGTGAGCTGCGCTATCACTTCGCGGTCGTCGCAACCTATGTCGAGACCCTTCGAGGCCTCGACGATCTGACGCGCGCGGCGCTTCAGCAAGTCAGTCGCCCATGAGCCCCTGGCGGTCGGCCGTCTCCCACATCCCCGATGTTCGCCACGCATGCGCTGCAATTATTCGTGACGCCAGATGACGTCTGAAGCCCATCTATCCAGTGCCGTCTCCTCCGGGCATGCGGCCCTCGATCGGCGCGGTCACCCGAATCATGGCCAAGGGCCGCGATGCAGCGACAAATCCCGTTGCTCTTTGGAAAGTCACACACCATCCTGGACCGAGGGGGCGCTGGTGAGTCAGTTCGAATTCTTCATGACGTTCTACAGCCTGCTCCTCGGCCTGTCGGTCGCGGAGCTGCTGCTCGGTTTCGCCAACCTGCTGCGGCACCGCGCGCGGCCAAAGCTCGGACTGCTCACGCCGCTGCTCGGGCTGCTCGTCTTCCTGCAATTGATGGCGACCTTCATCGATGCCTGGGGCCGGCTCCAGAACGTCGCCCTGACCATGGACGGTCTCGCCTTGCCGACCGGGATCGGCGTGCTGCTGTTCTTCGTCAGCGTGATCGTGGTGCCGCGAGATCCGGCCGAATGGACAAATCTCGACGAATATTTCCGCGCCAACCGCCGCTGGGCGGTGGGCTTGGTGATCGCCGCCAATCTGCTGATACTCGGCTATGAGGTGCCCAATCTGCCGAGCGCCAATGTCCCGCTCTATATCGCGATCAACCTTCTTGGCTTTGCGCTCATGGGAGGCGCGATGCTGCTGCGCGGGCGGGTGGCGATCGCCGCATGCCTCGGCGCGCTGATCCTGTTCTACCTCTATATCTACAGCGATTTCTCGGTGGTGATCTTTCAGGCCGCTCCCGGCCGGTGAGCTAGTTCGAATTCTTCATGAACTTCTGCCGCCTGCTGCTCGGCCCCGGCGTCGCCGCGTTGCCGGACGGCTTCGCCAATCCTCTACGCGCGCCGGTGCCGCGCAGGCTGGCGTTACGGTGACGGGCAATCTGCCGGGGAAGAGTCCACGGGCTAAGTAAACTGGCACCGTAATAGGTAATGACGATGGGCTTTTGAGCGCGCCGATCGAGGATCAGGCGTTGTTTGCGCGCTCCCACATCGGCATAGCGGTTCAAATCGCGCTGGCCGATTGCCGGTGCAGCAACGGCTGACGATCGGTCAGCCGCACAAGAAGGAAGCGCCGATGCCTCGACAAGCCGGTCCCGCCAAGCAGAAAGAGGCCAAGGCCGCGGCAGTGGCCCGCGCCAAGCTGGTCGCGCCGGATGTCCCCGCCCGCATAGGATCCACCCCTGCAACGAAATTTCGCGGCAACCCCGCCATTTTCGGGCGGCTGGTCGAAGATCACGACAAGCATCGCGCACTGATCGCCATGATCGACGCGACCAGCCCCAGGGATCCGGCGCGCAGGACGCTGTTCGAAGAGTTCGTTCGCGACGTTCACGGCCATGCCGCCGCAGAGGAACAGGCGTTATGGTCCACGGTCATGCGCAATCCCGAGACCACCGCGTTCGCACGTCACGCGGTCGGCGATCATCACAAGCTCGACAAGCTGATGGCGGATGCGGCAGCACGCGACATCACCTCGCCGGGCTGGCTGCGACATTTCGCGGGGCTGAAGGAAGAATATCTCGATCATATCCTGGAGGAAGAGACGGAGCAGTTCGTCGAGGCCGAAAAGATCCTCAGCGAGAAGGACCAGCTCTACATGCGACGGGTGTTCAGCCGCCGCAAAAAGGCTGAAAAGGCTGCCGCCAAGATCGAAAAGAAAATCGCGCTTTCGCCGATCGCCTAGGCGGCACCGAGGAGCGCGGATACGGTGGTAGGTGCGATCATTCCATTATTTTCGGGGGCGGGGGGGCAGCTCGCCGCCATAAGTGGCTGGATCCCGTAGGCCTGATATCAGAGGTAATTGCACGTCTCACCCCAATGACGGGTACGGGTCCCCTGATTCGGCAAGTCTTTGAGGGATTGTCGCCAAGGAACACCGGAGGGCGCAATCCGCCGGCAACGGCAACAAGCCAGCAGGGTCTAGATTGTCCTGTGGTCAGCCCCCTGATATCGAGACGGCGCTATCAGAAGATCTGGTGGAGGTACCGTGCCGACAGCGCCGCGCCGATGGGACGACGATTCCCATCAGATTGACGATCTGTTCCGATCCGATGATTATCGGCAAAAGGACCTCACGGCTGTCCAGCTTACCAATGGCGATTTCTGGCTGATCTGGTCGGACTCGCTTCAGGCGAACGCTCCCAATTTTGGCGACGATCTCGTCGGCATATTGTTCGACCCTTACGGCCAGCGCAAATCCGACCGCGTCGTTCTCAACACCAGCTTCTTCGCGGGCAACGAGCAGCAGCCGAGCGCAGCGGCCCTGGCTTCCGGCGAGTTCGTCATCGCCTTCGCACAGGAGCGGCCCAACGGCATTCCCGCCGACCCGTGGCTCGACATCGTCATGGAGAAGCGCTCCGCGGGCGGCGCCCCGGCTGCCAGCCTGAGGATTACGACCGATGCCAACGATGGAGACCGGAGCTATTTTGCCGATCCCAGCGTGGCCATTGCCGGCGCCGGCAACGGCCTGGTTGTCTATGAGCGGATGTCGAGCGGTACCCTGGACATCTGCTTCCAGCGTTTCGATCCGACCAATTTCACCTTGCTCTCCACGCTGGCCGGGGGCGTCGTCCTCGACAATGACCGCAACCTCACCAATCCGCGCGTGGCCGTATTATCCAGTGGCAATTACGTGGTCGCTTTCACGTCGACGGCCGCGAACAATGGGGCCGACGTAAACAGCTATTACCGCATCTATACTCAGGCGGGTGCGCCCGTGACCGGCTTCGTCGAGCTCAACCCGGGGGGCGGGCGCGAATCCGGCGCGGAGATCGCGGTGCTCACCGGCAACCGCTTCGTCATCGGCGCAAACGTGACCAATGGCATTCTCGTAGAAATCCATTCGAATGCCGGTGCCCTCCAGCAGTCCGTCTTTGTTGCGGGAGGCTCGATCAAGGCAATCGTGCCCGCTGTCGACGGCGGTTTCACAGTGATCAGCGCCGGCTTCGATTTCGGCTTTTTCGGCACGTCCGTAAATGCTCAGGGCCAGATCGTCGGGAGTTCGGTGGGGCTGGGCGTCAACGCGTTCGATGGCGCGGCCGCGGCGATGAGCGACGGCCGGTTCATCTTCGGCACGCTTCAGCAGCCCGTTCAAGGCGATCAGGTCTATGCCGTGGGCGCGGTTTATGACACGCGCACGGCGGTCAGTGGACCCGCTTATACCGGCGGCCTTCAGTTCGGCCTGCCGGGCAATGACGACGTCGACACGGCGGCCGGCACGAATGTCTTTCACGGCGGTTCCGGGAACGACATCATCCGCAACGGATCCGCCGCGACCACCCTGCTGATGGGCGGCGACGACAGCGACACGATCGTTCTGCGCGGCCTTGCCGCCGGTGCCCGGGCGCGAGGCGGGGATCTGCAGGGAGATTACGACGACTTCTTCGGCGACACGCTGGAGATGACCCAGGAGACCGCCCGAATCTTCTTCAACATGAATACCGGGGTGTTGTCGCGTGCAGGCGTGCAGGCGACCGCGATCGATTTCGAGAACTACCGGCATATCGATGGCGGCGGCGAGGACAGTGTCGTCGGCAATGCGCGGAATAACTACATTCAGACCGGGCCGGGCGGCGATACGCTGAACGGTGGTGTTGGCGATGACATTCTTGACGGCGGGACAGGCGTCGACGGGATGCTCGGCGGACCGGGCAACGACATTTATTATGTCGACAATGCAGGTGATGCGGTTGCTGAGGCAGTCGGCGAGGGCGCCGACATGGTGCGTGCCTCGGTCAGCTTCGCGCTGACCGATGCCTATGAATCCGAAATCGAGACGCTTGAAACGACGGATTCTCTCGGCACGACTCCGATAAATCTGACCGGCAATAGTTTCAATCAGACGATCAGAGGCAATGCTGGCGCCAATGTGCTCGGCGGCGGCGGCGGCAACGACGTGCTGGTCGGGCTCGGCGGCAATGACTTGTATTTCGTCGACAATGCCGGCGATGTGGTGACCGAAGGCGCGGCCGAGGGCAATGACCGCGTGCTTGCGTCGGCGAGTTACGCGCTCGGCGCGAATGCCTCTGTCGAGAGGCTGACCACGACAGACAATCTTGCGGTGACGTCGATCAACCTGACCGGCAATCTGTTCAGCCAGAATATTTACGGCAATGCGGGCGCGAACTCTCTCGACGGCGGCGGTGGCGGCGATGTGATGGTGGGTTTCGAGGGCGACGACCTCTACATCGTGCGTCATGTCGCGGACCGCGCGCTGGAGAGCGCGAACCAGGGCTTCGACCGTGTGCTGGCTGCGGCAAGCTTCACGCTTGAAGCGGACTCTCATGTCGAGAAGTTGGCCACCATCGACAATCTCGCCGTCACGGCGATCAACCTGACCGGCAATGCACTCGGCCAATATCTCTACGGCAATGCCGGTTCGAACACCTTGGACGGCGGCGGCGGCGGCGACGTAATGGTGGGGCTCGAGGGCGACGACCGTTACGTGGTTCGCAACATCGCTGACCGCGCCGTCGAAAGTGCCGGCGGCGGCTACGACCGGGTGCTTGCCGCGGCGAGCTTCACCTTGGAGGCGGGCTCGCAGGTGGAGCTGTTCACCACCATCGACAACCTTGCCACGACCGCGATCAACCTGACGGGGAACGGCCTCGCTCAATATCTCTACGGCAATGCCGGCTCCAACCGACTCGACGGCGGCGGCGGCGGAGACGTGCTGGTGGGTTTCGAGGGCGACGATTTCTACATCGTGCGGCATGTCGCGGACCGCGCGCTGGAGAGCGCGAACCAGGGCTTCGACCGTGTGCTCGCGGGTGCGAGCTTCACGCTCGAAGCCGGCTCCGAGGTCGAGACGTTCACCACCATCGACAATCTTGCCACCACCGCGATCAATCTCACGGGCAATGAGATAGATCAGTATCTCTATGGCAATGCCGGCGCGAACATTCTCGACGGGAAGAGCGGCGCCGATGTGCTGACCGGCTTTGGCGGTCCCGACAGCTTCGCCTTCACCAGCGCGCTCGGCGCGGCTAATGTCGACCGGATTACCGACTTCCAGGCAGGCATCGACAAAATCCGGCTCGACGATTCCATATTCGCCGCGCTCGCCCCGGGGGCGCTCAACCCGAACGCGTACGTGACCGGGAGCGCCGCAACCGATGCCGACGACCGCATTATCTACAATCAGGCCACCGGCCAGCTCTTTTATGACGCCGACGGCAATGGCGCAGGGGCGGCAGTCCTGTTCGCCACGCTACAGGGGACGCCGGTGATCGCTGCCGGCGATTTTCAAGTGATCTGAAGACTTGCGCCGATCGCCCGCATCTCCAGGTGCGGATCCGACACCATGACTGCGAACTGCGGATGGAGGCGGGCCGCGAAGAGGCTTTGGAGCATCCGACCCGCTGATAACGCCTGGAATTTCCTCTATCGCTCTGAAGCTTGACGTCCGCCTTCGACCCGTTGCAGATCCAACCAAAACCCGGATCGCCATTTTCGTTGCGGCTTCAACGCCCGCTCTACCCCGATTTTCGGTCCTTCATTTCACGGCCGGCTCTCGGCGAAGGCCGGGTCATATTCGGACCGTCCCATCTTTATTCTTCTGCGGGCATCATTAGCCGCAAGGAAACCCACGATCGCGCCGTCGCGTTGCCTCCGCTTCTGGAAGCGCCAGCTGGCCTCCGTAACTCCAACGGGCCTATTGTCGCCATCCGGGGACCAAGAACCAAACGGCTATCCTCCAAACGAATTCACCTCACTGAACCGTCGTGGTCGTCGCGATCGAGTCGCGCAACGGTACGATCCAGCCCGACCCGTCGATCCACAATCTGAACGTGTTGGAATAGCCCCAGGCGCAGCTCTGGATCCCGATCGAGGCGAAGGCCGCGCTGATCGTCCGGTAATAAGCGACACGCTGGTCGAGCGGGATCCGGTCGTAGGCGCCATATTCACCGGCGAACGGCACGCGGCCGGTGCGTGCCATGAAGCTTCTCACCTTGGCCAGCGCCGAATCGAGCTGAACATTGTCGGCCGCGGTGCCGAACTGGCGGCCGGTCGGCAGGATCGGGGTGATGAAGGGGGCGCCCTGGTGGGTGAAGTCGAACGGGTCGTAATAGTGGAAGGTCGGGACGATGTTCGGATCGTCGGGGAAGGGGAGGGTGGCGAGGGAATCCACGCCCGAATAATTCTGCCCGCCGATGATCACCGGCCGCGTCGGGTTGGCCTCGCGGACCGCGGCGAGGGCCGGGGTCAGCACGGCGAGCAGGTTGGCGTCGGTGAGCGCATTGTGCGGCTCGTTGATCAGCTCGAACCAGACATTGGCCGGCGCGCCCCGGAACTCGGCGGCGACCTGGCGCCAGAGCCCGGCGAAGCGCGCCTTGTGGCCATCGGGGTTGGTGAAGAGTTCGTCGTAATTGTGCATGTCGATGATGACGTTGAGGCCCGCCGCGAGATTGGCGTCGACGACGTGTCGCACCCGCGCCATGAACGCCGTGTCGATCGTATAAGGCGGCCCGCTCAGCGCGTGTCCTGAGAAGCGCACCGGCAGCCGCACCGTTGCGAAGCCGGCCTGCCTGATCCGGGTCGCATCCTCATCCTGGAAGCGGCGGCCCCAATTCCCTTCATTGGGCGCTTCGAGCATGTTGGCGAGGTTCACGCATTTGCCGAGCGGCAGTGCGACACCAGTCGTCCCGCGGGCCGCCGGGCCGGGCGTGTAGACATTGGGGATGGGTGGCGTCGCGGCGCCAAGGGTGGAGCCACAGGCGGTCAAGGCAAGACTCAGGGCGGCCTTCTTCATCAACCGCATCGTCAGTCTCTCCCTGCCTGTCCCTATCGGCAGCACAAAAGCACTTGCCCCATGACAGCGTTGTCAAATAGGCTCGTTCGGCGCGCGCTTCCAGCAGAGAATCGGCGCCCGAGGGAGAGCTGTACGTGAAGGGTCGATCCTTAATCCTGGCCGGGCTGCTTGCCGGCATCTGCGCCGCGCCCGCTTTGGGCCAGACCGCGCCCGCCGACTCCGGAACTTGGCCCGCGGTGCACAGCCGCGTGGCGCGCGATCCGGCGGTCGAGGCGCGGATCGATGCGATGCTGACGCGGATGACGCTGGAGCAGAAGGTCGCCCAGATCGTCCAGCCCGACATCGCCAGCATCACGCCCGAGGAATATCGACGCTACCGCTTCGGCTCGATCCTGGCCGGCGGCAACAGCTCGCCGGGCGGCGTCGAGACGGCGCCGGCGCGCGAATGGCTGGCGCTGGCCGACCGCTTCTGGGACGCCTCGATGGACGTGCCGCAGGGCGAGCTCGCCATTCCGGTCATGTGGGGCATCGACGCGGTCCACGGCCATGCCAACATCGTCGGCGCGACCATCTTTCCGCAGAATATCGGCCTCGGCGCGATGCGCGATCCCGATCTCATCCGCCGCATCGGCCAGGTCACCGCGCTCGAAATGTCGGTGACCGGGATCGACTGGGATTTCTCGCCGACCCTCGCCGTCGTCCGCGACGAGCGCTGGGGGCGTACCTATGAGGGTTTCGGCGAGGATCCGGAGATCGTTCGCTCCTATGCCGGGCCGATGATCGAGGGCCTGCAGGGCCGACCGGGGACACCTGAATTCCTGGGGCCGGGCCGGGTGATCGCCACCGCAAAGCATTTCGTCGGCGACGGCGGCACCGCTGGCGGGCGCGACCAGGGCGACAATCCGTCCACGCCCGCCCAGCTTCGCGACATCCACGGCGCCGGCTACCCGCCCGCGATCGAGGCCGGCGTGCAGGCGATCATGGCGAGCTTTTCCCTGGTGCGCGGCCAGAAGGTCCATGGCAGCCGCGAATTGCTGACCGGCGTGATCCGCGACCAGGTCGGCTTCGACGGCCTCGTCGTCGGCGACTGGAACGCGCACGGCCAGGTCACCGGCTGCACCAACGTCTCGTGCCCGGCTTCGATCAACGCCGGGCTCGACATGTTCATGGCGCCCGACAGCTGGCGCGAGCTCTACACCAACACGCTGGCGCAGGTTCGATCCGGCGTGATCCCGATGGCCCGGCTCGACGAGGCGGTGCGCCGTATCCTGCGCGTCAAGATCCGCGCCGGCCTGTTCGAGGAGGTGCGCCCCTCGCAGCGTCCCTATGGCGGCCATTACGATCTGCTCGGCGCCCCGGAGCATCGCGCCATCGCCCGCCAGGCGGTGCGCGAATCCCTGGTCCTGCTCAAAAACAGCAACCATCTGCTGCCGCTGCGCCCGGGTGCGAACGTCCTCGTCACTGGCGACGGGGCCGACAATATCTCGCGCCAGGCCGGCGGCTGGACGATCACCTGGCAGGGCACCAATTTGTCCAACGAGAATTTCCCGGGCGCGACGTCGATCTTCGCCGGCATTAGGGAGACGGTCGCGGCCGCGGGCGGCACGGCGACGTTGAGCCCGGACGGGCGCTATGCGAACCGTCCCGACGTGGCGATCGTGGTGTTCGGCGAGGAGCCCTATGCCGAGTTCGTCGGCGACCGCCGCACGCTCGAATTCAGCCCCGCCGACAAGAGCGCGCTCGAAACCATGCGCCGGCTGCGCGCCGAGAACATCCCGGTCGTCTCGGTCTTCCTGTCCGGCCGGCCGATGTGGGTGAATCCCGAGATCAACGCCTCGGACGCGTTCGTTGCCGCCTTCCTGCCGGGAAGCGAGGGCGGAGGCGTCGCCGATGTGCTGTTCGCCAATGCCGACGGATCGGTCCGCAGTGATTTCCGCGGGCGGCTTTCCTATTCCTGGCCGCGCCATGTCGACCAGGTGCCGCTGAACCGCGGCGATGCCAGTTATGACCCGCTTTTCGCCTATGGCTTCGGCCTGCGCTACGCGGACAACGGCAATCTCGCAGCGCTTTCCGAGGAGCGGCCCGCCGGCGCCGGCCTGGGCGAGGGCCTGTTCTTCTCGCGCGGCGCGCTGCCGCCCGGCTGGAGCTTCGGCGCCGACCGGGGGGTCCAGGTTCGTGGCGTCGACCGGCGCGCCCAGGAGGATGCGCGGACGATCGCGTGGAGCGCCGCCGGCAGTGCCTATATCAGTGCCGCCCCGGCCGCCGATATCTCGCGCGAAGCGACCGGAGAGCTCAGCCTGATGTTCGACTATCGCGTCGATCAGGCGCCCACCGGCGAGGTCCGGCTCGGCATGAACACAACGTCCTTCCCGATCACCGGCGCCCTGCGCGCGGCGCCGGCCGGGGAATGGCGGACCTTCACCTTGCCGCTGCGCTGCCTCGCCCGTGGCGACGCGACGATGAACGCGATCGCCCGACCGCTGGTCCTCACCGCGAGCGGGCCGATGCGCCTGTCGCTCTCCGATGTCCGCATCGCCAGCGCGGCGATCAACCAGGATCAGTGTGGCCAGCCATGAATGCATCCAGCTCCCGCCGCGGCGCGCTCGCCGCCTTCATCGTCGTCACCACCCTGTTCTTCGCCTGGGGCTTCATCACCTCGCTGAACGATCCGGTGGTCACCGCGGTGAAGGGCATCTTCTGCCTCACCGATTTCCGCGCCCAATTGAGCGCCTTCGCCTTCTTCATCGCTTATGGCGTGATGAGCTTCCCGGCCGCGGTAATGCTGTCGCGGCTGAAGTCGATCCCGACGATCTTGATCGCCTTCGCGATGATGATCGCCGGCTGCCTGCTCATGCTGCTGGCGGCGAACATGGTCGTCTACGCGCTCGTCCTGGTCGGCCTGTTCGTGCTGGCGAGCGGCATCACCGTCCTCCAGGTCGCGGCCAATCCGCTCGCCGCCGCGCTCGGCGATCCGAAATACAGCCATTTCCGCCTGACCTTCAGCCAGGCCTTCAATTCGCTCGGCACGTTCATCGGCCCCTATCTTGGCGCCGTCCTGTTCCTGAAGGGGATCGAGACCAAGGATTGCGCGTCGACCAGCCAGGAGGCCCGGCTGACCTCGCTTGCCGGCATCGACAGCGCCTATTTCTGGATCTGCGGGCTGATTGCCGCTCTGGCCGTCTTCTTCATCATCTTCAGGAAGGTGGTGACGGAGGCGGCGCCGCAACCATCCGACGAGGTCGCGCGCCGCGGCATCGGCGCGGTGATGAAGGACGCGATCAGCTCGCGCTGGGCCCTGCTCGGCGGCGCGGCCATCTTCCTTTATGTCGGCGCCGAAGTGGCGATCGGCACGCAAATGGCCTTCTTCCTCCACTCCGATTCGATCTGGGGCCACACCCAGGCGCCCTTCGCCTATCCGTTGATCGGTCACATCATGGGCGGCGACGGGGTGTTCGGCGTTTCGGCCGAGGAAGCCGGCAAGGCGGTGGCGCTCTATTGGGGCGGCGCGATGATCGGCCGGCTGGTCGGCGCGGCCTTGCTGGCCCGGATCGCGGCGTCGCGGTTGCTCGCCGCCTTCACCGCCGCGGCCTGCCTGATGTGCCTCTATGTGATGGTCATCGGCGGCGTCAGCGCCGGCGTGGTGGCGCTCTGCATCGGCCTGTTCAATTCGATCATGTTCCCGGTCATCTTCACCCTCACCCTCGAGCGCACAACGGCGAGCGAGGAGGCGACGTCCGGCTTCCTCTGCTTCTCGATCATCGGCGGCGCGGCGATCCCGCCGCTGGTCGGCTATGTCTCCGGCATGACCGATTATGTGACCGCCTTCATCGTGCCCGCGATCTGCTATGCCCTGCTCTGCATCTTCTCGCTGGCGGCGGCGCGCGCACCCGTGCGACACGATGCCGATGCGGCGCCGGCGTCGGTGCATTAGGGAGCGACGGACGGATGGCGCGAAAGACGATCGACGACGTGGCGGCGCTGGCGGGCGTCTCGATCAAGACCGTGTCGCGCGTGCTCAACGACGAGCCGAGCGTCCGACCCGACACGCGCGGCCGCGTCGAGGATGCGATGGCGGCGCTCAATTACCAGCCGAGCCTGCCGGCGCGCAGCCTGGCCGGGCGTCGCTCGAACCTGATCGGCCTCGTCTACGAGAATCCAAGTGCCAATTATGTCTTCGACGTGCAATCGGGGGCGATGGCGCGCTGCCGCGAAGGCAAGCTCCGGCTGTTCATCCAGTCCTGCAATGGCCTCGGCGACCATGTCATCGGCGAAGTGCTGGCGATGATCGAGCAGACCCATGTCGACGGCCTCATCGTGACCCCGCCCTTGTCGGCCAATCGCGCGCTCATCGCCCTGCTCGAACGGCAGGGCCTGCCGTTCGTGCGCATCGGTCCCGACGAGGCTGATTTCGATTCACCCGCCGTGGTGATCGACGATGTCGCCGCGGCGGCCGCGATGACCGATTATCTGCTCGATCTCGGCCACGAGCGCATCGGCTTCATCACCGGCCATCCCGAACATAGATCGAGCCACTTGCGCAAGCAGGGCTATCGCCAGGCGTTCGAGGCGCGCGGCGGCCAGGCGCCGGAGGATTTGACCGAACATGGCTACAATACTGCCGCGTCGGGGCGCGAAGCCGCATTGCTCCTGCTCCGCCGCGCCGATCGTCCGACCGCGATCTTCGCCTCGAACGACGACATGGCCGCCGGCGTCATCCTGGCCGCGCACGAGCTCGGCATCGAGGTTCCGGCCGATCTCTCGGTGGCGGGTTATGACGACACCGAACTGGCAAGGATCGTCTGGCCGACTTTGACCACGATCCATCAGCCGACCTACAACATGTCGCATGCCGCTACCGGCCTGTTGATCGATCTCATTCGCGGCAACGACGTCCCCCGAGTCACGCGTCTCGATTTCACCATGCAGAAGAGGGGCTCGACGGCACCACCGAAGTGACTTGCCGCATACAATTTGACGCTCGCGCGCAGCATCCGTTGACAGCGCTGTCTTTTTTGAACAGGCGAAGGAGCCGCAGGGAAATGGACCTAAACAGGCTATGACGGGTTCCACCATCGTCCAGTTCCCAGGAGGAGCCGCTTCCGTGCCCATAGCTGCCGCGTCCGTCCGCCATGCGCCCGAAGAATATGCCCTGGTGGCCGATATCGGCGGGACAAACGCCCGCTTCGCACTCGCGCCGCTCGGCGAGCCGGGCCGCGCCATTCACGAAAAGCATCTGGCGGTGAACGCCTATGACAGCCTGGCGCATGCCGCCGAAGCCTATCTCGGCGAAAAGGCCCCCGGCGGCGGCATCCGCTTCGGCATGGTCGCCGTGGCCAGCCCGGCAACCGACGACCGCATCAAGCTCACCAATTCACCATGGCAGTTCTCCCTCGACGAGACGCGGCGCGAGCTCGACTTCGAGGCGCTTTACGCGATCAACGATTTCGCAGCGAACAGCTGGGCCATCGCCGATCTGGACGAGCGGCAGTTCACGTCGCTGGGCGGACCGAAGGCCACGACGGGCGGGCAGGGCACGTTCGCGGTCGTCGGGCCCGGCACCGGCCTCGGCGTCGGCGCGATCCTGCGCTGGCACGGCGGTTCGGCGGTGATCTCGAGCGAAGGCGGCCATGCGGATTTTGCGGCTGTGAGCGAAGAGGAGGTGGAGATCTTCGCTTGGCTGCGCAAACATTATCACCGGGTCTCCTACGAGCGGCTGCTCTGCGGTCCCGGCCTGCTCAACATCTATCGAGCGATCGGAGGATCGGAATCGGTCACGACGCCCGAGCAGGTCACCGGCGGTCAGGATGATCCGTTGGCAGCCAAAGCCATCAGCATCTTCTGCGAAGTGCTCGGCAGCTTCGCCGGTAATGCCGCGCTCACCTTCGGCGCCTGGGGCGGCGTCTATCTGGCCGGGAGCCTGCTGCAGCCGATGAAGGAGGAGCTGCTGTCCGGCGGCTTCCGCGCCCGGTTCGACGACAAGGGTCGCTTCGGCGAGGAGCTGGCCAAGGTTCCGACTTTGCTGGTAGACGAGCCCGCGCTCGGGCTGATCGGCGCGGCCGCCGCCTTGAGGCATCGCGTGGGAGTTGCATGACGGGGGATATTGCTACGATCTTCGGGGCGGGGCGGGTCATTCCGGTTGTCCAGCTCGATGACGAAAACGACGCCGTGCCCATGGCGCGGGCGTTGCTCGCCGGCGGCGTCAGGACCGTCGAAATCACCCTGCGCACACCGGCCGCGCTTGCCGCGATCCGCGCCGTTGCCGACGCGGTTCCAGAGATGGCCGTCGGCGCCGGGACCTTGCTCAAGCCGGACGATCTGGCGGCCGCCGTGGATGCGGGCGCCGGCTTCTTCGTGTCGCCCGGGCTCACGCCGGCCTTGCTGACGGACGCCGAAGCGCGCGGCCTCGCCTATCTGCCGGGCGCGGCGACCTCGACCGAGATCATGATGGCGCTCGACCATGGCTTCGATCGGCTCAAATGCTTTCCGGCAGCACAGCTTGGCGCCGATTTGATCAAATCCTTTTACGGCCCCTTCGCCCAGGTCAGCTTCTGCACGACGGGCGGCATCACCCGCGACAATGCGGCCGATTTTCTCGCTTTGCCAAATGTCGCCTGCGTCGGCGCAAGCTGGGTGGTGACGGCGGCCTTGCTCGAAGCGAAGGACTGGGCCGCGATCGAGGCGAACGCGCGGTTCGCCGCCGGCCTTTGACCGTCCGCGCCGGCCTGATTGGCCATGGCCTTGGCGGCAGGGCGTTTCACGAGCCGTTGATGCGCGCCGCAGAGCGTATTTCGCTCGAGGCCATCGCCACCACCCGCTCGACGCCCGATCCGGCCGGCCTGATCGCGGATCCGGACATCGACCTGATTGTCGTCTCCACGCCCAATCACAGCCATTATCCGCTCGCCAAGGCGGCGCTCGAGGCCGGCAAGCACGTCGTGATCGACAAGCCCTTCGCGGTCACGCTCGGCGAAGCCGATGCGCTTATCGCGCTGGCGAAGGCGAACGAGAGGATGCTGACCGTCTTCCACAACCGCCGCTGGGACGGCGACTTCCTGACGGTGCGCAAGCTCCTCGCCTCCGGCCGGCTCGGCGAGGTGATGCGCTACGAGGCGCATTGGGACCGTTTTCGTCCGGCGATCAAGCCCGGCTGGAAGGAGGAAGCCGGCCCGGGCACCGGCGTGCTCGGCGATCTCGGTCCGCACCTGATCGACCAGGCGCTCTTGCTGTTCGGGCGGCCCGACGTTGTCGCCGGCGACCTGGAAATGCAGCGGGCGCAGACCGCGGTCGAGGATTATTTCGCGATCAATCTTCGCTACGGAAAGAAGCGCGTCATCCTGACCTCTTCGCTCCTCGCCGCCGCGCCGCGGCCGCGCTTCGGGCTTTACGGGACCGAGGGAAGCTTCGTGAAATACGGGCTCGATCCACAGGAGCCGCAGACTGTGGCCGGAATGTCACCGGGCGATCCTGCCTTCGGCGTCGAGGATCCCCGTTGGCATGGCACGCTGACGCTGGCCGATGGGACGACCGAGCGCATCCCGACCGAGCGCGGCCATTATCTCGCTTTCTACGACGCCGTCGCCGCCGCGATCCTGGACGGTGCCGCAGCGCCTGTTGACCCCGCCGACGCGCGGGCCGGCCTCGCCATTATCGAGCGCGTACGGGCCGATTCGGCCGCCAGCTCACCGTCAGGCGGCGCGCCGGCAGCCTGACGGTCGCCGTCTCGCGGACGTCGCGCGCGGACGCGCCGAGCATGACCCGGTAGGCGCCGGAGGCGACATTCCATTGGCCGTCCCGGAACAGCGCCAGCAGCCGGGGGTCGACACTGAGGGTCAGCCGCCGCTGCGCGCCCGGCGCGAGCCGAACCCGGGCGAAGGCGCCGAGCCTCTTGGGTGCTTCCCAGCCGCCGGCCTCGGGACCGACATAGACCTGCGGCACGGCGTGGCCCGCGACGCGGCCGGTGTTGCGCACGGTGAAGCTGACATTCAGCTCACCGCCGCGCATCGTCGCGCTGAGCCCGCTATAGGCGAACTCGCTGTAGGACAGGCCGTGGCCGAACGGGAAGAGCGGATCGAGGCCGCGGGCCTCGTACCAGCGATAGCCGATCGCGGCCCCTTCCGAATAATTGACCTCGATCGGCTGCTGCGGCGTGTTGCCGATCCCGTCGACCGCGCGGCGCGGCAACTGGCTCTCGTCGCGCGGAAAGCTGATCGGCAGCCGTCCCGACGGGTTGACCCGGCCGAACAGCAGATTGGCGACCGCCTCTCCGCCGGCCGTGCCCGGATACCAGACCTCCAGCACGCCGCGGACCTGGTTAAGCCATGGCATGAGCACCGGCCCGCCAGTCTCCAGCACGACCACGTTGCGCGGATTGGCGGCGGCGACGGCGGCGATCAGCGCGTCCTGACGGTCGGGCAGGGTGAGCGAGGTGTCGATCGATTCCGAGGTCCATTGATGTGCGAAGACGATCGCGACCTCGCTGTCGCGCGCCAGCCGCGCCGCTTCGGCGGGATCGTCGCCGCTGGCGAAGCGGACGTTGGCGTTCGGCGCCTGGCGCCGGATCGCCGCCATCGGCGAGGACGGATAATAGACCACCGGTCCAGGCCATCCGGTCGGGGCGATGCCCGGGGCGGCATTGCCGCCGACCGGATAGACCTGGCTCGATCCGCCGCCCGAAAGCACGCCGACATCGGCATGGCTGCCGATGATCGCGATGCTGCGCACCGCCGGCGAAAGCGGCAGGATGCGATCCTCGTTCCTGAGCAGCACCGCGCCCGCCTCCGCCGCGGAGCGGGTGACCGCCGCGTGGGCGGCCATATCGATCGGCCCAGGCACCACCGGATGATCGACCAGCCCATGGGCGAACATCGAGCGCAGGATGCGATGCGCCATTTCGTTCAGCCGCGCTTCGGGCACCTGCCCGTTCGCCACTGCGTCACGCAACGGCTCGCGGAAGAAGGGCTGGGTGTCGAACGGATAACCCGAATCCTGGTCGAGGCCGGCATTGGCGGCGGCGACCGTGCTGTGGGTCGCGCCCCAGTCCGACATCACATAGCCGGGCCAGTTCCAGTCGCGGCGCAGCACCTGGGTCAGCAGGAACGGATTTTCGCAGGCATATTGGCCGCCGACCCGGTTGTAGGCGCACATCACCGACCCCGGATTGCCATGCTCGATGCCGATCTGGAAGGCGAGCAGGTCGGACATCCGCGCCGCGTCCCGGTCGATTGTGACGTTGAGCCAGTCGCGTCCGGTTTCCTGGTCGTTCAGCGCATAATGCTTGATCGTCGAGATGACATGATTGGACTGGATGCCGGCGATGGCGTTGCCGATCATCGTGCCGGCGAGCAGCGGATCCTCGCCGCCATATTCGAAATTGCGGCCGTTGCGCGGCTCGCGCATCAGGTTGACCCCGCCGGCAAGCATGACGTTGAACCCCGAGGAGCGCGCTTCCGACCCGATCATGGCGCCGCCGCGAAACGCAATGTCCGGATCCCAGGAGGCGGCAATCGCCATGCCGGAGGGGAGGGCGGTTCGCTCGCGCTTCTGCGCCGCGCCGCCCTGGGTGGCGACGCCGACGCCCGCGTCGGTTTCCCATTGCGGCGGGATACCGAGTCGCGGGATGCCGGGAACATAGCCGGCCGATCCGGCGCGGCCCTCAGGCGGCGCGGTGAAGCGGCGGGGCGGGAAATCGGTCGCGAAATAGCCGAAGACGAGGGTCAATTTCTCCTCGCGGGTCATGCGGCCGAGCACCAGATCGGCGCGGCGGTCGGGCGCGAGCGTGCGATTCATCCAGGGCCGCGCATCGCGGGGCGCGGCGCCGCGGACGCCGGAAACCGTCATTGCAGCCACGGAGGCCGTCAACGCCGCCAGGAACAGGGCCTTTCGCATCAGCTCCTCCCACGCTTTGGCGGCTTATGCCGCTCATCCCTCGACTGTAGCCATGAAATGGCAGCGCTGTCATCCCCGCGTCTTGACACCGGGGGGTGCAGCGTCAATGTGAGCGCTAACACAAAATACGGGGCGGAGCTTGGAAGACCATCTGCGGCGCGCGATTCTGCCCGCCGATTCCGATCAGGCCGTGCTTGCCGGGCGTCTCGATTTCGGAGACGGCCCGACCCCGATCGTGGTTCGCGACGGGATGGTCGAGGATGTCTCGGCCACGGTGCCGACCATCGCCGATCTGCTCGATCTCGACGATCCGGCCTCGGTCCGCGGGCAGACCATGTTTCCAGCATCCGAACTGGCGGACCGCGCGCCTCTGCTCGCGCCGATCGACCTGCAGGCGGTCAAGGCCTGCGGCGTCACCTTCGCCGTCTCGGCGATCGAGCGGGTGATCGAGGAAGCGGCGCGCGGCGACATGGACGCGGCGGCCGGGGTTCGCGGCCGGCTCGAGGCACGGGTCGGCGCCGGCATCCGCGCGGTCGTTCCCGGCAGCGCCGAAGCCGCGAAGCTCAAGGCGGCGTTGATCGAAGACGGCATGTGGTCGCAATATCTCGAGGTCGCGATCGGCCCCGATGCGGAGGTCTTCACCAAGACCGCGGTGCTGGCCAGCGTCGGCTGGGGCGCCGAGATCGGAGTCCGCTCGGATTCGGGCTGGAACAATCCCGAGCCGGAGATCGTGCTCGTCACCAATTCGAAAGGCCGCATCGCCGGCGCCTCGCTCGGCAACGACGTCAATCTGCGCGACTTCGAAGGCCGCAGCGCGCTGCTGCTCGGCAAGGCCAAGGACAATAATGCGTCCTGCGCGATCGGCCCCTTCGTCCGCCTGTTCGACGACAATTTCACGATGGACGATGTTCGCAACGCCGAGCTCGACCTGTCGATCGAAGGTCCGGAAGGCTATCGGCTCGAGGGGCACAGCTCGATGGCGCAGATCAGCCGCGACCCGGAGGAGCTGGTCCGGCAGGCAAGCAGCGAGCATCATTATCCGGACGGCTTCGCGCTGTTTCTCGGCACATTGTTCGCACCGGTCCAGGACCGCGACGTGCCGGGCAGGGGCTTCACCCACAAGGTCGGCGACATCGTCACCATTTCGACGCCGAAGCTCGGCACCCTGGTCAACCGGGTCACCACGTCGGACCTGGCGCCGGCATGGACATTCGGGATTCGCGCCTTGATGCGCAATCTCGCCGGACGGGGGTTATTGAACGCGCGGGCCACCGCTGGAGACTCACATGACTGATACACTCACCCATTTCATCAACGGCGAAGCGATCTCGGCCGACGCGCCGGGCAGCAGCCTCAATCCCTCCAACACCAACGACGTCGTCGCCCGCTATCCGAAGGGTGGCGCGGCCGAGGTCGATGCGGCGGCGAAGGCCGCGCGCGCCGCATTCCCGGCCTGGTCGGAAGCCTCGCCGGAGGTCCGGTCCGACCTGCTCGACAAGGTCGGCTCGACGATCATGGCGCGCGCCAGGGAGCTTGGCGAGCTGCTGTCGCGCGAGGAGGGCAAGACCGTCCCCGAAGGAACCGGGGAGGTCATGCGCGCCGCGCGCATCTTCAAATATTTCGCGGGCGAAGCGCTGCGCCGCCACGGCCAGACGCTCGAATCGACCCGGCCCGGCATCGATGTCTCGACCTATCGCGAAGCGGTCGGCGTGTTCGGGCTGATCACGCCCTGGAACTTTCCGATCGCGATCCCGGCCTGGAAGACGGCGCCCGCTCTGGCCTTCGGCAACACCGTCGTGCTGAAGCCGGCCAGCCCGACGCCGGCCATCGCTTATGCGCTTGCCGCGATCATCCACGAGTGCGGCGCGCCTCCGGGCGTGTTCAATTTCGTGATCGGCGAGGGCGGCGTCGGCGGCGCGATCGTCGACCATCCCGAGATCGACGGCATCTCCTTCACCGGATCGCAGGGCGTCGGCGCGCGCGTGGCCGAAGCGGCGATCAAGCGCCAGGCCAAGGTCCAGCTCGAAATGGGCGGCAAGAATCCGCTCGTCGTGCTCGACGACGCCGACCTGGAACGGGCCGTGATGTGCGCGATCGATGGCGCCTTCTTCGGCACCGGCCAGCGCTGCACCGCCTCGTCGCGGGTGATCGTCACCGAAGGGATTCACGACCGCTTCGTCGCCTTGCTGGCCGAGCGCGCGAAGGCGCTCAGGGTCGGCGATGCGCTCGATCCGACGAGCCAGATCGGCCCCGCGGTCAGCCAGGACCAGCTCGACCAGAACATGCGCTACGTGAAGATCGCCACCGACGAAGGGGGCAAATTGCTCGCCGGCGGCGAGCTGCTCAGCCTCGCCAATCCGGGCTATTTCATGTCGCCCGCCGTCATCGCCGACACCGCTCCGGACATGCGGATCAATTGCGAGGAGGTGTTCGGCCCCGTCGTCAGCACCGTCCGGGTGAAGGATTATGAAGAGGCGCTGGAAATCGCCAATCGCGGCGAGTTCGGCCTGTCCGCCGGCATCGTTACCAATTCGCTGAAGCACAGCCGCCATTTCCGCCGCAACATCCGCGCCGGCATGGTGATGGTGAACCTGCCGACCGCCGGTGTGGACTATCACGTGCCCTTCGGCGGCACGCGCAAATCCTCCTACGGATCGCGCGAGCAGGGCTTCGCCGCGGTCGAATATTATACGCAGATCAAAACCGTCTACGTTGGGGGCTGAAGACGTTGAGCGAACTCCTTCCAAGCGAGCAGCGCGCGGTTTATCCGAGCCTCAAGGGCAAGCGCGTTCTGATCACCGGCGGTGCCTCCGGCATTGGCGGCGGACTGGTCCACGAATTCTGCCGGCAGGGCGCGGACGTGACCTATTTCGATCTCGCCGCGGGAGGGGACAAGCCGGCCTGTTTCCGCCAGGTCGACCTGACCGACATTCCGGCGACCCAGGCGGCAGTGGCGAAGCTGATCGAGGAGGGCGGCGCCTTCGACGTCCTCGTCAACAATGCCGCCAATGACGATCGCCACAAGATCGAGGACGTCACCGAGGCCTATTGGGACGACCGCATCAACGTCAACCTGCGCCACCATTTCTTCTGCGCGCAGGCGGTGGTCCCGGCGATGAAGGCGAAGGGCGGCGGCGCGATCATCAATCTCGGCTCGATCTCCTGGCACCTCGGCATCAAGGAACTCGCCATCTACCAGACCGCCAAGGCAGCGATTGAAGGGCTGACCCGCGCGCAGGCCCGCGAATATGGCGAGGACAATATCCGGGTCACCTGCGTCGTCCCCGGCAATGTCCGCACGCCGCGCCAGCTCAAATGGTACACGCCGGAGGGCGAGGCCGAGATCGTCGCAGGTCAGGCGCTGAAGGGCCGGCTGATCCCCGAGGATATCGCCGCCATGGTCCTGTTCCTCGCCTCTGACGATGCAAGGCTGATCACCGGCCACGAATATTTCGTGGACGCGGGCTGGCGCTGATGGCCACGGCCCCGGTCAGCGTTTGCGACATTCACGCGACGCTGGGCGAGGGCCCCGTCTGGGTGGCTGCCGACCAGGCGCTGTGGTTCGTCGATATCAAGCAGCACAAGGTCCACCGTTTCGATCCCGCCGTTTCCTCGCTGAGGAGCTGGACTTCGCCGCGCCAGGTCGGCTGGGTGCTCCCCGCCGAGGATGGAGGCCTGGTCGCCGGCCTGCAGGACGGCATCTACAGCTTCGATGCCGCGACCGGGAGCTTCACCATGCTGGTCGAGGTCGAACCCGATTTGCCCGGCAATCGGCTCAACGACGCGACCACCGACTCCGCCGGCCGGATCTGGTTCGGGTCGATGGACGATGGCGAAGCGGCGGCCACCGGCCGGTTCTATTGCTTCGACCACGGCAGGGTTTCCAATTCGGGTCTTGCCCCCGTCTCCATCACCAACGGCCCGGCTTTCTCGCCCGATGGCCGGCTTTTCTATCATACCGACACGCTGGGCCAGGTCATCCACGTCAGCGACGTCGCCGATGACGGCGCGCTCGGGCCGGCGCGGCCGTTCGTGCGGTTCGGGCCGGAGGAGGGCTATCCCGACGGCCCGGTGGTGGATTCGGAAGGATGCCTGTGGACCGGTCTGTTCGCAGGCTGGGAGGCGCGGCGCTATGCGCCCGACGGCGCATTGCTGGAGACGGTTCGCTTTCCGGTATCCAATATCACCAAGCTCGCATTTGGAGGGCCGGATTTGCGCACTGTCTACGCGACCACTGCCGCCAAGGGGCTCGACGCCGAATGGCTGGCGAAGCAGCCCGAGGCCGGCAATCTCTTTTCCTTCCGCGCCGACGTGGCCGGCCAGTCCGTGACGCCGGTGGCCCTGTGATGCGCTGGGTGCTCATGCCGCTGCTGCTCGCAGCCTCCGCCGCGCAGGCGGCGCCTGTGCTCAATCCGATCTTCTCCGACCATGGCGTTCTCCAGCGCGGCCGGCCGATCGCGATCTGGGGCACGGCCGGACCCAGTGAGCGGGTCAGCGTCTCGCTGGGCAACGCGACCGCCGCCGCGACCGCCGATGGCGCCGGCGCCTGGCATGCCACCCTGCCGGCGATGCCGGCGGGCGGCCCCTATAGGCTGACGGCGACCAGCCCGTCCGGCCGTGCGACCGCCAATGATATGCTGGTCGGCGACGTATGGCTCTGCTCGGGCCAGTCCAACATGGAGCTCCAGGTCTCGCGGGCGCTGAACAGCTACAACGACGCCCAGTCCGCCAACGACCCGCAGCTGCGCATCCTGACCGTCCCGCGCCGCACGTCGGGGAGGCCCCAATCGGCCATTGCCGGCCTCGCCTGGCAGGCGGTCACGCCGGCGACGGTCGGCGAATTCTCCGCCGCCTGCTATTATATGGCCCGGGATCTGCGCGCCTCGCAGAACGTGCCGATCGGCGCGATCTCCTCGAGCTGGGGCGGAACCCAGATCCGGTCCTGGATGGACGAGGCTTCGGTGATCGCGCTGGGCGACGACGAAGCGCGACTGTTCGCGATGGGACGGCGGGATCCCGCCGCTGCCAATGCGCGCTTCGGCGAGATTTGGGGCGCCTGGTGGCGGGCGCGGACGCACGACGCGACGGGTGCGGAGCCCTGGCACGCGAGCGACCGGCTCGCCTGGACCCCGGTTCCGGCAATGGCCTATTGGGAGCAATGGGGCGATCCGCGCTTCACCAGCTTCAACGGCATGGTCTGGCTGCGCAAGCGCATCACCCTGACCGCCGCCGAGGCCGCGCAGGCCGCGACCCTCTCGCTCGGCGTGATCGACGAGCTCGACCAGAGCTTCGTCAACGGAGTCGCGGTCGGCAACCGCTACAGCTGGGAAGCGCCGCGCGATTATGCGGTGCCGCGCGGCGTGCTCCGCGCCGGCGTCAACGAGGTCATGGTCAACATCTTCGACGGCTCGGGGGCGGGCGGTTTCGCCGGTCCTGCGGACCGGCTCCGTCTGACCCTGGCCGACGGCAGCGCCAGGCCGCTGGGCGAGGGCTGGGAATATTCAGTGTCGAGCGTGACCGATTCGCCGCCGCGGGCGCCCTGGGACGAGGCTCTGGGCCTTTCGGCCATCTATAACGGGATGATCGCGCCGCTCGGCGCTTACGGGCTCAGCGGGGTCGCCTGGTACCAGGGCGAGGCCGATGTCGGCCTGCCCGGCTCCTATGCCGACCGGCTCGGCGCGATGATGACGACCTGGCGCCGGCAGTTCGGGCGCCCCGATCTTCCTTTCCTCATCGTCAGCCTGGCCAATTACGGCCCGTTCGCGACGCGGCCGGTCGAGAGCGGCTGGGCGGCCCTGCGCGAGCAGCAGCGCCTCGCCACCATGCGCGACCCGCGTGCGGCGCTGGTGGTCGCGATGGACCTGGGCGAGCGGCTCGACATCCATCCCGGCAACAAGCAGGAGGTCGGCCGCCGCCTCGCCCGCGCCGCGCGCGCGCTCGCTTACGGATCGCCTGATCCTGTCGGTCCGCAGGTCGCCCGCGCCGCGCGCACGCCGAACGGCATCATCGTCGACTTCTCCGGCGTGTTAGGCGCGCTGCACAGCTGGAGCAGCAATTTCGTGACCGCGCTGGAGCTGTGCGGCGAGGCCCCGCAAAGCTGCCGCTTCGCGCAGGGAGCGGCGGACGGCCGGACGGTCCGCATCGCCGACGACGGCCGGCCGGCCACCCGCGTGCGCTACGGCTGGGCCGACAGCCCGGTCACCAACCTCTACGACGAAGCGCCGCTTCCGGTCGGTCCTTTCGAGGTGGTGATTAATTAAGGCGGTTCATAGGAGGGGGCTGGGCCTCAGCTCCCTCTCCCCAGAGGGGAGAGGGTTGGGGTGAGAGGGTTCGGCGTCTGAAAGCTAATCCCGAACGCCCGACACCCCCTCCCAACCCTCCCCCTCAAGGGTGAGGGTTTCAGAGGCCTTGGGTCGATACGGTCTATCCTTCGACCCGCAGCATCACCACGCCGTGCGGCGCGACGGTCGCGCTCACCCGACCATTGGCGCGCGGAAGATCGCGATGCTGCCACAGGTCGCGGACACGCGCGCGCATCGAGGCCGGCCAGTCGAGCTGCGCCCAGGTCGCGCTGATCTCCGCCGGAGCGTCGCCGCGGTTGAGCAGCAGCACCGCGCGGCCGCCGTCCGCAAGCGGCTTCACCCAGACCTCGCGGCCACCCTCGCGCCACACTCTGCGGCCCTGCACGCCGAGCCTGTCCTGGTCGACGGCGATCACTTCGCGATTGGTCAGGATATCGTGCGTGGCGGGCGTCATCGAGGCGATGTCGTTGCCGGCGATCAAGGGCGCCGCCATCATCGCCCACAGGCTGAAATGCGAGCGATATTCGACGTCGGTCATCCCGCCATTGCCGACTTCCAGCATGTCGGGATCGTTCCAGTGGCCGGGGCCGGCGAACGGCCAGAGCGGCTCGTTCGAATCGACGATGTTCATGACGCCGTGCTGCCAGCGGTCGACGCCGTCCCAATGATCGTAAATGTCGCCGGTTGTGCGCCACAGATTGCCGATATTGCGGGCCCACAGCCAGGGCTGGTTGTTGCCCCATTCGCAGATCGAAAAGACGATGTCGCGGCCGGTGGCGCGCAACGCGTCCGCCATCAGCGCATAGGCCTCCTCGGCGTTGCGCGTGCCGGTCGCGCACCAATCATATTTGAGATAGTCGACGCCCCACGCAGCGTAGGTGCGCGCGTCCTGATATTCGTGACCCTGGCTGCCGGGCCGCCCCCCACAGGTGGTGCGGCCCGCGTCCGAATAGATGCCGAACTTGAGCCCCCGCGCATGCACGTAATCGGAGAGCGCGCGCATGCCCGAGGGGAAGCGCTCCGGATCGGCGGTGATATTGCCCTGTGCGTCGCGCGGCCCGTGCCAGCAATCGTCGATCACCACGTAGAGATAGCCCGCATCCCGCATGCCGGACGAGACCATCGCGTCGGCGACGCGGCGGACGATCGTCTCGTTGACGTTGCAGCCGAACTTGTTCCAGCTATTCCATCCCATCGGCGGCGTCATCGCCAGGCCGTTGACGGTGCGGTTGGGCTCGAGGTGCGGCGGGATCCGGTTGGGATCGGTCTGAGAAAACGCCGGCGCTGTCAGCAGCAGGGCGCAAAGCAGGGCGATGAGCGTGCGCATCAGTGATTGTGCCTCTGAGTCTTGTTGGACGTGCCGCGATATTTGACCGCGAATTCGAGCGCGCCGCCAGCGGCAAGCTGCCCGGTCTTCTCGCGGAACAGCTCCTCCCAGGGCGTGTTGCTCTCCGGGATCGGGGGCGGCGGCTCACTTTGGCGGCGCGCAATTTCCTCCGGCGCGACCAAAGCGTCGCAAGTGCGCGCGTTGAGATCGATGCGGATCGTGTCGCCGGTGCGCAGCCAGGCAAGGCCGCCGCCCACGGCGCTCTCCGGCGAGGCATTGAGGATCGACGGACTGTCCGACGTGCCCGATTGTCGTCCGTCGCCAAGGGTCGGCAGGCTCATGATGCCCTGCTGGATCAGATGATCTGGCGGTTGCATGTTCACCACCTCGGCGGAGCCCGGCCAGCCGATCGGCCCGGCGCCGCGGATCACCAGGATGCATTGCGCGTCGATGCCGAGCGCGGGATCGTTGATGCGGTGGTGATAATCGTCGGAGCCGTCGAAGACGATCGCACGGCCTTCGAACACATTCTCGTCGCCGGGCCGCGAGAGATAGCGGGCGCGGAAATCGTCCGAGATAACGCTCGTCTTCATGATCGCCATGTCGAACAGATTGCCGGTGAGGACGAGGAAGCCGGCGCGCTCCATCAATGGCGCGTCATAGGGATAGATGACGTCGGCATCGATCGAGGCGCAGCCCGCGACATTCTCGGCCAGCGTCCGCCCCGTCACGGTCATCACGTTGCCGTCGATCGCGCCCGCCGCAACGAGCTGGGCGAGCACCGCGGGCACGCCGCCGGCGCGATGGAAACGTTCGCTCAGATATTTGCCGGCCGGCTGCATGTTGACGATCAGCGGCAGATCGTAGCCCGTCATCCAGTCCTCGGCATTGATGTCGAAGCCGGCATGGCGCGCCATCGCCACCAGATGCGGCTGGGCATTGGTCGAGCCGCCGATCGCTGTCAGCAGCGCGATCGCATTGAGGAAGGATTGCCGGCTGAGGATTTTCGATGGCCGCAGATCCTCATAGGCCATGTCGACGATGCGCCGCCCGGTCTCGTAGGCGATCTGGCCGCGCTCGCGATAAGGCGCCGGGATCATCGCGCAGCCGGGGAGCGACATGCCCAGCCCCTCGGCGAGCGAGTTCATCGTCGAGGCGGTGCCCATCGTGTTGCAATGGCCGGCCGACGGCGCCGAATCGGTGGCGCGGCGGAGGAACTCCTCCTCGTCGATCTCGCCGGCGGCGAGCTTGCGGCGGCTGCGCCAGATCACGGTGCCCGAGCCCACCAGCTCGCCTTCGCGCCAGCCGTCGAGCATTGGGCCGCCGGACAGCACGATCGCCGGGATGTCGACGGTCGAGGCCGCCATCAGCGAGGAGGGCGTGGTCTTGTCGCAGCCGGTGGTGAGCACGACCGCATCGATCGGATAGCCGTTCAGGATCTCGACCAGCCCGAGGTAAGCGAGGTTGCGGTCCAGCGAGGCGGTCGGCCGGCGGCAATTCTCGAAGATCGGGTGGAGCGGGAATTCCATCGGCACACCGCCCGCCGCGATCACGCCGTCGCGCACCCTCTTGACCGTCTCGAGGTGGATGCGGTTGCACGGCGCGATGTCCGATCCGGACTGGGCGATGCCGATGATCGGCCGGCCCGAGCGCAGCTCGTCCCGCGTGATCCCGTAATTCATGAAACGCTCGAGATAGAGCGCCGCCATGTCGCTGCGCCCGGGCGCGGCGAACCACTCGCGCGAACGGAAGGGACGGGTAGGGGTGCGGGTCATGCTGATCCTCTAACAGGAAGGGCGCGGCCTTGCGACCGCGCCCCCGATCTTGGTCGGGCGGGCCGTCAGCCCTCCATGGCCTCCAGCTCCTTGCCCTTGGTCTCGTGGATGAACTTCTGCACCAGGAAGAAGCTGATCACCGCGCAGATTCCGTAGAAGGTGTAGCTCGTGGCAAGTCCGAGGCTGGCCGCCATGACCGGAAAGGTCTGGGCGATCAGGTAATTGGCAAACCACTGGAAGAATCCCGCCACGGCCAGCGCCGAGCCGCGGATCTGGTTCGGGAACATCTCGCCGAGCATGACCCACATCACCGGCCCCCAGCTGATGTTGAAAAAGATGACGTAAAGGTTGGCGGCGACCACCGCGACCTTGCCGAGGCTTGGCGACAGGACGATCTTGTGCGCATCGGCGGGATCGATCGTGGCATGACTGAAGGCATAAACCATCACGAACAGGGTGACCGCCATGCCCGCCGAGCCGATCAGCAGCAGCGGCTTGCGGCCGATCCGGTCGATCAAAGCGATGGTGGCGAAGCACGCAGCGATCGAAACCGCTCCCGAGACGATGTTGATCATCAGCGAGTCGGCCTCGGTGAAGCCGGCCAGCTGCCACAGCGTCGAGCCGTAATAGAAGATGACGTTGATGCCGACGAGCTGCTGGAAGACCGCCAGCATGATGCCGACCCAGACGATCCTGCGCATGCCGAGGAAACCGCGGCCGCCGGGCGGCGTCAGCACGTCCGAGAGGCGCGGCCGGTGATCGGCGCTGAAGCTCGCCTGGATTTCCTGCAGCTTGGCCGCGCCTTCCGTCGCGCCGAACAGCCGGGTCAGCACGCCGGCGGCATGCTCGTGCCGGCCCTTGGAGACCAGGTAGCGCGGGCTTTCCGGGATCAGGAACAAGGCGAGCAGGAAGATCGCGGCGGGCAGGGCCTGCATCAGATACATCCAGCGCCAGGCTTCGTATCCGCCCCAGAAGGGCGCGGTCGATACGCCCGCGCTCTGGGCCACGAAATAATTGACCAGAAAGGCGGCGGTGAGCCCGGTGATGATCATCACCTGCTGGATCGTCGTCATCCGTCCGCGAATGTTGGCGGGCGCGACCTCGGAGATGTAGGCGGGCGAAAGCACGCTCGCCGCGCCCACCGCCATGCCGCCGAAGATCCGCGCGATCAGAAAGACCGTGTGCGAGTGGGACAGGCCCTGCACCAATGCGCCGACAAGGAAGAGGACCGCCGCGAGCATCATCACGTTGCGGCGTCCGAACAGGTCCGCCAGGCGGCCGGCAAGGAAGGCGCCGATGAAGCAGCCGATCAGCAGCGAGCCGACCGTGAAGCCGAGGCCGCCTTCGCTGAGCCCGAACGTGGTCTTGAGGCCGTCCTGCGTGCCGTTCACGGCGCCGCTGTCATAGCCGAACAGAAAACCGCCGATCGTTGCGACGGCGACGATGGCCAGGATGAGCCCGAAATTCGACTCCTGCGACCTTGTATCCGTCATATACCTCTCCCCTGCGCAGTCCGTCCGATTCGTTGCGACCGGATCTTGCCTGCTATTGGTAGCGTTAACAGCGCAAATGGCCACTGCCTAATTTCGGCAGCGCCGGACTTCTAGGTTCGGGCTCCGGCACGGCGGCGCACCCCCATCGGCGCCGCCGAGGATTCGCGCACGATCAGGCTGTGCTCGAGCACGCGCTCGGCCGCCTGGGTGGGGTGGCCGGAGCGGCGCAGCCGGAGATCGGCGAGCAGCAGGTCGAGCGCCGCCTCCGCCATGGCGGCGATCGGCTGCTTCACCGTGGTCAGCTCGGGCCAGACCGTCGTCGCCGGAGACGTGTCGTCGAACCCGACGATGCTGAGATCGCCGGGGACGGTGAGACCCTGGCGGTGGGCGACCGACACCGCCGCCGCCGCCATGTCGTCATTGCTGGCGAAAATCGCCGTCGGCGGCTCGCTGCGGGCGAGCAGCCGCTCGGTCGCGATCAGGCCGGAGCGGAAGGTGAAATAGCCCTGCTCCATCGCCGCCTGCTTGGAATCGACGCCATATTCGTCGAGCGCCGCGCTGAAGCCGCGCGCCCGCTCGTGGCTGGCGATATGATTGGGGTGGCCCTTGATGAAGCCGATCCGGCGGTGGCCGAGCTCCAGCAAATGTCGAGTCATCTCCAGGGCGGCGGCGAAATCGTCGATCCGCACGTTCAGGGCATTGGTGCGGGGGCGGCCCATGGCGACGGTGACGACCGGGATGCCGGCGACGTCGAGCTCGTTCAGCACGGGCTGGGATTCGGACAGAGGCGGCGGCAGGATCACGCCCTCGACATTGGTGCTGAGGAAGCGCCGCGTCGCGTCCGCCTGCTCGTCCGGCTTCTCGGATTCGCAGGCTTCGAGGACGAGGTGGCAGCCCGCCCGCCGCGCGCCTTCGAGCGCGCCGACCAGGAACTGGCTGAGATAGGCGGCGCTCGGATTGGCGTAGAGCATGCCGATATGGGTTGCTTCGCCTGCAGCCAGGCTGCGCGCCGCGCTGTTCGGCCAGTAATTGAGCTTGGTGATTGCTTCCTGGACGGCGGCGCGGGTGCTGTCGCGGACGTTCTTCTCGCCGTTGATGACGCGCGAAACGGTCATCGCGGACACGCCGGCGGCGGCGGCCACGTCCTCGATCGTGATCGTGCCCCGGCTGCGCCGGCTTGGCCTGGCCATTCGCTCCCTTTCGAAGCTGCGGCCATAAGCCAGCGGCGGGGCGCTTGCAATTGGCGCCGACGGTTGACCGGGCCGGGCGCCGCAGCCTATGCCGTGTGAGCGCTAACATAAGCCCGACACAGAGCGGGCGCGCTACCGGGAGAGAGAGGCAATGAGGTTTTCACGCATCGGCATGCTCGCCGCGTCCCTGATGGTTGTGGCCGGGGGCCTCGCCGCCGGCCTGTCCGGCAGCGCGAGCGCGCAGAATGCGGAACGGCCGCTCTACAAGGACGCGTCTCAGCCGGTCGAGCGGCGCGTCGAGGACCTGCTCTCGCGGATGACCCTGGAGGAAAAGGTCGCCCAGATGATCACGGTCTGGGAGCACAAGGACCGGATCCAGACCCCGACCGGCGATTTCTCGCCGCAGCGCGCGACGGCGGCTTTCCCGGCCGGCCTTGGCCAGGTCGCCCGTCCGTCGGATCGGCGCGGGGTCGCCACCCCCGCCGCGACCGGCGCCGCCGGCGCCAATGCCAGCCAGCTCAATCGCGACGCGCGCGACACCGCCGAATATATCAACGCCGCCCAGCATTGGGCGATGGAGCGCACGCGGCTCGGCATTCCGATCCTGTTCCACGAGGAAGCGCTGCACGGTTATGTCGCGCGCGACGCGACCAGCTTCCCGCAGTCGATCGCGCTTGCGAGCACGTGGGATCCGGCCCTGTCGGAGCGGATCTTCAACGTCGCGTCGCGGGAGATGCGCGCGCGCGGCGCGATCATGGCGCTGGCGCCGGTCGTGGACGTCGCGCGCGATCCGCGCTGGGGCCGGATCGAGGAAACCTATGGCGAGGATCCCTATCTGGTCAGCGAGATGTCGCTCGCCGCGATCCGCGGCTTCCAGGGTTCGACGCTGCCGCTCGGGCCGCAGCGGGTCTTCGTGACCCTCAAGCATATGACCGGGCATGGCCAGCCCGAGAACGGCACCAATGTCGGCCCCGCGGAGATCTCCGAGCGCACGCTCCGCGAGAATTTCTTTCCGCCGTTCGAGCGCGCCGTGCGCACCCTGCCGATCCGCTCGGTGATGGCCTCCTATAACGAGATAGACGGCGTGCCCAGCCACGCCAGCCGCTGGCTGCTGCACGATGTGCTGCGCGGCGAATGGGGCTTTCAGGGCGCGGTGGTCAGCGACTATTTCGCGATCCGCGAGATGTCGACCCGCCATCGCCTGTACGCCAATCTCCCAGACGCGGCGGCGGCGGCGATGAACGCCGGGGTCGACATGGAGACTCCGGACGCTGAAGCCTATGTTCATCTCCCCCGGCTGCTGCGCGAGGGCCGGATCACGACGGCGCAGATCGACGATGCGGTGCGCCGCATTCTGCGCATGAAGTTCGAGTCAGGGCTGTTCGAGCGTCCCTATGTCGACGTCGCCGCCGCCGACCGGCTGACCGCGACGCCCGACGCCGTCGCGCTCGCCCGCGAGGCCGCGGCGCGGTCGATGGTGCTGCTGCGCAACGAGAACAACACATTGCCGCTCGACGCCGGGCGCATTCGTCGCCTGGCTGTGATTGGCACGCACGCGCGCGACACGCCGATCGGCGGCTATAGCGACGTCCCGCGCCACGTCGTCTCCGTGCTGGACGGCGTGCGGGAGGAATCACGCGGCCGCTTCCAGGTCGATTATGCCGAAGGCGTGCGGATCACCGAGCAGCGGATCTGGGCACAGGACGCGGTCAACCTGACTCCGGCCGCGGTCAACGATCGCCTGCGCGCCGAGGCGCTGGAGACGGCGCGCAATGCCGACGTCATCGTCATGGTGCTCGGCGACAACGAGCAGACCAGCCGCGAGGCCTGGGCCGACAACCATCTCGGCGACCGCGATTCGCTCGACATGATCGGGCCGCAGGATCAGCTTGCCCGCGAGATCTTCGCGCTCGGCAAGCCGACCGTCGTCATCCTGCTCAACGGCCGCCCGCTCTCGGTCAATTATCTCGCCGCCAACGCGCCGGCATTGCTCGAGGGCTGGTATCTCGGCCAGGAGACCGGCCACGGCGTCGCCGACGTCTTGTTCGGCCGGGTCAATCCGGGCGGGCATCTGCCGGTCTCGATCGCCCGTGGCGTCGGCCAGCTGCCGGTCTTCTACAACCACAAGCCGACCGCGCGGCGCGGCTATCTGTTCGGCGACGCCACGCCGCTTTATCCGTTCGGCTACGGGCTCAGCTACACGACATTCGACATCTCGGCGCCGCGCCTGCCGCGCCCGACAGTGCGGATGGGCGAGAATGTCCGGGTCGAGGTCGATATACGCAATACCGGTCGCCGCGCCGGCGACCAGGTCGTGCAGCTCTACGTGCGCGACGACGCCGCCTCGATCACCCGTCCAGTGATCGAGCTCAAGCGTTTCCAGCGAGTCACGCTCCAGCCCGGCGAGCGCCGCACGATCACGTTCGAGCTGAATCCGGACGATCTGGCCCTGTGGAATTTGGAGATGCGCCGGGTCGTCGAGCCGGGGACCTTCACTTTGTCGTCCGGTCCGGATTCCGCGACGCTCAGGAACGCGACTCTGACCGTTCGGCAATAAGGCTCGGCATCCCCCTCACGTCATCCCGGACCAGGCCTGACTGCCGTCGCGATGACGCACGGGAGCGGCGGAGAGTTTGAATATATAAGGGTTGCACCGACCTCCGTTCGCCCTGAGCCTGTGGAAGGGTCTTCCTTCCGTTTGGGGCAGCAGAGAAGGAGAGGGCTTCGACAGGCTCAGCCCGAACGGTTCTGGCGTTCAGAGTGACTGATTCTGACTTCAGCCCCGTATCTCAAGGCCGATTCAACGTCTGCCTGAGCGTCGCCCGCATCCGTTCCAGCCGCTCCGGGGTCGGCGGCCCGAGCACGCCCTGCGCATTGGCCGGAAGGTGCGCGGCGGGATCGCCGTTCGCGCAGAAGACGTAATGATCGAAGACGGCGCGCCACACGTCGCGCTGCTCCGGCGGCAGGTGCCGCAATGCGTAGAGTGCGTGGATCAGCGCATCATAGGGATTGCCCAGCCCCGGTTGCGATTCATTCCACCAATAATTGACGAAGAAGCTGAAAGGCTCGAGCGAATCGACGCCGTGCCACCAGTGGAACGGCAGATAAATGGCGTCGCCGGGCTCGAGCAAGGCGCTCTGCGCGGTTGCCGCCGCCGCCGCGTAGCGCGGGAAGCGGCCGAGATCCGGATCCTGGATATCGACTAGGCTGATCGGCGTGCCCGCGGGCGTCAGCTCGAACGGGCCGGGATAGAGGTTCGCCAGCTGCTCGGGCGGGAAGACCGTAAAGCGCCGACGGCCGGCGACGACGCAGCCGATATTCTCCATCAGATCGTAATGCGGCGCGACCCGGATGCGGTTGCCGATCCAGGCGCGAGGCTCCACCGCGATCGGCAGCAGATCGATCGCATTCTCGGTCTCGAAGCCGGGCAGCATTTGCGGGATCTTCTCCGACTGGACGGCCATGGCGAGCGGAGCGGTCGCGCCGCGGTCGCGGAGCAATTTATCGAGGAAGGGATCGAGCGGCGAGGTGCCGCGGGCGAAGTTGAGGCCCGACAGGTCGTCGGTGTAGAAGAAACGCCCGCCGATTTCAGGCTGACCGACGATGGCGCCGACCGGGCGCTCGACCCGGAAATGCTTGAGATAGGCGACGATCTCCTCGTCGGAGCGAAGCGCGGCCTGCACCGCCGGCCAGTCCCTGGCGAGCCCGCGCAGCACTGCCGGCTGCCCGGCGGGGCGGATTTCATCGAGGAAGAGGCGCCGGTCGACTCCGCTGAATTCGCGGATCGGCCTGGGCTCGGCAATCCGGGTCAAGAGGCCCTTCTCAGACTCACGTCGCTGTTGCTGTTGTTCAGCCGGAAGAATTCGCGCTGCGTCGGCAGCTGCTCGGCGGTGTCCGCGATGATGGCGCGGATATGGGAGAGCCGCTTCAGCGTCTCCTGGTCGGAGAGGCGGTCGGCGGAGGGATGATAGCCGCCGGCCTGGATACCCTGACCGACCAGCACCGCCGCCCAGCTGGTCTCGGTGAACAGCTCCTCATGCTCGCGGAAGATGCGCCCGTTCGAGCGGAACATCTCATATTTGTAGGCGAGGCCGTCGGGCGGAATCATCGTGCGCACATCGTCCCAATAAGGCGTGTCGTCGCGCTCCGTCGCGTTGAAATGGAGGAAGATGAAATCGCGTATGTCGACATATTCCGCAGCCGTTGCCTCATTGTAGCGCCGCATCTCCGCTTCCGACCAGCTCCTCGTCGGAAAGAGCGTCATCAGCCGCGCGATGCCGGTCTGGATCAAATGGATGCTGGTCGATTCGAGCGGCTCGAGGAAGCCGCCGGCAAGGCCGATCGCGACAACGTTCTTGACCCAGGATTGCCTGCGGCGACCGGCCCTGAAGCGAAGGAAATTGGGATCCGCGAGCGGCGCCCCGTCGAGATTGGCGGTTAGGGTGGCGAGCGCCTCGTCGTCCGAAATATGGGCGCTCGAATAGACATAGCCATTGCCGACCCGGTGCTGCAGCGGAATCCGCCATTGCCAGCCGGCGGGGCGGGCCGTCGCCCGCGTAAGCGGCTGCTCGTCGGCGCTGCTTTCGGTGGGAATGGCAATGGCCCGGTCGTTGGGCAGCCAGGCCGACCAGTCCTCGAAGCCGGCCTCGAGCGTCTGCTCGATCAGCAGACCGCGAAAGCCCGAGCAATCGATGAACAGGTCGCCATCGATCCGCGCGCCGCTTTCCAGAGCGATTGCGTCGATGAAGCCGGTGTCCCCGTCCTGGATCACGTCGAAAACCTTGCCTTCGGTGCGCCGGACGCCCCAGTGCTCCGCCATGCCGCGCAGATATTTCGCGTAGAGGCCGGCGTCGAACTGGTAGGCGTGGGCGATCCTGGACAGCGGCGAATTGGGCAGATCCGGCCGCGGCCGCGCCATGCGCGACTTGAGCCCGGCCACGGCGCCGATCGAATAATCGTCGAGCGGCGTCGTATCGCCGAGCGCGCGTCCCTTGAGCCAGTGATGGTGGAATTCGACGCCCATCATGTCGACGCCGTGGGAGCCGAACGGATGGACGTAGCGATGGCCGATCCGCGTCCAGTCGCGAAATTCGATGCCGAGCTTGTAGGTGCCGTTGGTCGCCTTGATGAACGCGTCCTCGTCGATCCCAAGCATCGTATTGAACATCTGCAGCTGCGGGATCGTCGCCTCGCCGACGCCGATCGTGCCGATCTGGTCTGATTCGACCAGCTCGATGGTCAGGCCGTCGACCTCGCCCATGATCCGTGCGATCGCGGCCGCCGCCATCCAGCCGGCCGTGCCGCCGCCGACGATCACGATCTTCCGGATCGCGTCGGCTCTCATGTCATCGCCCCGAAGTCGAACGACTTGAGCGCCGGCTCGGCCGGCCGCGCGGCGCAGGTACGGGCGATGAACTCCGCCTGGGTCGGCATCGCCAGCGCGGTTTCCAGATAGCCGATTCGCATCTCCTCGAGCGCGGCGGCGACGCGGTCCTCGTCGAGCGCGTCCGCGGCGGGTTCGCTCTCCGCGGGAACGATCTTCTGGCCGAGCATGACCGCCACCCAGCTCGTCGTGGCGAACAGGTCGAAGCCCTCGCGAAACACGCGTGCCTTGGCGCGGAACAGGTCGATCTTGTGCTGCAGGCCGTCGGGGATGCTCATCGTCCGGCATTGATTCCAGAAGTCGGAATCGTCGCGGGTGGTCGCCTTGTAATGGAGGATGACGAAGTCGCGGATGTCCTCGAACAGGACCTGCATCTGCTTGTTATATTCGTCGCGCTCGATCGGGTTGAAGCGCTTGTCCGGGAACAGGGCGATCAGCCGCGCGATGCCAGCCTGGATGAGGTGGATGCTGGTCGATTCGAGCGGCTCGACGAAGCCGCTCGACAGGCCCATCGAGACGACGTTGCGGCTCCAGGTCTGCTTGCGCCGGCCGGTGGTGAAGCGCAGGCGGCGGGGCTCGTCGAGCAGGTCGCCCTCGAGATTGTCGCGCAGCACCTGCTCCGCATCGTCGTCGCTGATATGCGCGCTGGAATAGACGTGGCCGTTGCCCATCCGGTGCTGGAGCGGGATCCGCCATTGCCAGCCGGAACTGTGCGCGGTGGCGCGGGTGAAAGGGTCGGGATTGCCGGCATAGGTGGTGGGTGCCGCGATGGCGCGATCGCAGGGCAGCCAGTGCGACCAATCCTCATAGCCCGTTTCCAGCTTCTGCTCGATCAGCAGGCCGCGAAATCCGGAGCAATCGATGAACAGGTCGCCGGCGACCTGCTGGCCGTCAGCGAGCGTCACCGATTCGACGAAGCCGTCCTCCGCCCGCAGCGCGACGTCGACGATCTTGCCCTCGATCCGCCTGACCCCGCGCGGCTCCGCATAGCTCCTCAGGAACTTGGCGTAGAGCGAGGCATCGAACTGGAAGGCATAGAGCAATTGTCCGAAGGGCGGCTTGGTATCGGGGGCAGGGCGCGCGAAACGGCCGTTCTGGGCGGCGACCGCGCTCATCGACCAGGCCGAGATATCCTGCATCACCCGCTTCTTGCGCTCGCGCAAATAGAGCTGGTGGAAATGCACGCCTTCGAGATCATGGCCGTGATAGCCGAACGGATGGAAATAGCGCTCGCCGATCCCGCCCCAGTTCACGAACTCGATGCCGAGCTTGAACGTGCCCTGGGTGGCGCTGATGAACTCGTTCTCGTTGATGCCGAGCATCCGGTTGAACGTGATCAACGGCGGGATCGTCGCCTCGCCGACGCCGATCGTGCCGATCTCGTCCGATTCGATCAGGGTGATCCGGGTCTGGCCGTTGTTGAGGAAGCGCGCGAAGGCGGCCGCCGCCATCCAGCCGGCGGTACCGCCGCCGACGATGACGACGTCTCTGATCACATGTTCATTCATCGTGCGAATTGCCTCGAAAGAGTGCGCAGATAGGCGGCATGAGTGGGAAGGCCGGGGACGATCGCCGCGATCGCCTCGCGCATCTTCGCCATCGCCTGATCGGCCTGGGTGGAGGAAAGCGAATCGATCAGGGGATCGGTCCGTTCGGGAATGATGCCTTGCCCGAGCAAGACGGCAAGCCAGGAATCGCGGGAGAAGGTTTCCTCCTCGTAGATCGGCAGGCGGCCGCGCTCCTTGAACAGCGACAATGTGTGGGCGAGCGACCGCGACGGCTCGGCAGCTCCTGCCTCCTGCCAGAAGGGCTCGGCGCGCTTCGACGCGGCATAATGGAGCATGATGAAATCGCGCATCCGGTCCGCTTCGGAGGCGCACTGGCGGTTATAATCCCAGAGCTCGACCGCGCCGCAATCCCTGTCTGGCATCATCGAGACGATGCGGTCGATCTCGCTATGGGCGAGGTGGAGATTGCCCCATTCGAGCGGCTCCATCGCCACCGCCGCGTCGCCGACCGCGACGCAGTTGCGCAGCCAGGGCTGAGGACGCCGGCCGGCGCGGATCGCCACCGCCGGCTCGCTTGATCCGCCGCGCGCGACGCTTTGCAACATGGCCTGCGCATCGCCGTCGCTCGAATGTGCGGAGGAATAAGCAAGGCCGTGCGACGTGCGGATCGCCGACGCCGCCTGCCAGCGCCAGCCGCCCGGCAATGCGACGACGTGATCGAGCGCGGTGGGGTCGGGCGGGGGAGGCGTTTCGGCGAAGATGATGCGGTCGCAGGGCAGCCATCGGTCCCAGGCTTCAAAATCCTGATCGAGCGCGCCGCGCAGCGTTGCGGCGGGCCCTGTGCAATCGACGAACAAATGTCCGCCGAGCTCGCTCCCGTCGTCCAGCCGGAGCGCGTCGATGAAGCCGTCGCCGCCGCGCAGACGGACGTCCACGATCCCCGTTCCGCGCTCGGTCACGCCGAGATGGCGGGCATAGGCACGCATCATCTCGCGGTAGCGGGGCAGGTTCAGCTGCAGGCCATATTCGAAGCTGGTCAGCGGCGATCCGCCTTCGCCCTGCGGCTGGACGAAGCGGCCGGCGCGGGCGATCGCCGCCGCCGGCGCGTAACTGTCGAACGAAGCGCCGGGTGCGTTGCGGGCGGCGCGGATCCAGTGGAGATGGAAGGAGGCCGTCCCGAACGGCCGGCCATATTCGCCATAAGCGTGGACATAGTTCGGCTGGCCCTCGGCCCAGCCTTCGAAGCAGGTGCCGAGGCGGAAGCTGCTGCCGGCGCGGACCACGGCGTCGGCGTCGGTAAGGCCGATGTCGCGGTGGAATTCGAGGATCGAAGGCAGGGTGGAGCCGATTCGGTCGGCAAGCGCGTCGGCCGGCGGCGGCACCGGCACGACCGTCACGGCAAGGCCGGGCAGCCGGCGCTTCAGCGCCGCCGCGGCGGACCAGCCGACGACGCCGCCCCCCGCGACCACGATTTCCCTTATGGCATTGGCGCCGATGCTCATTTCAGGCCGCGGTCGCCATCGGGCAATAGCGGGCGATATGGGCGACATGATCCGGCATCCGCTCCGCCGTCGCCCTGATCTCCCTGTGCAGCACCGCCATGTCGCGGGCGAGCGCATCGGTCGATGGCGCATCGGCGCGCATGTCGTGCCCTTGCGGGAAGACGCGCTGGCCGAGGTAGACCGCGATCCAGCTCGCATCGAGGAAGCAGCCCTCGCGATATTTCACGACGCGGCCGCGGCGGCGGAACAGGTCCAGCTTCTCATGCAGGCTGTCCGGCACGTCCATCGTGCGCACATAGTTCCAGAAGTCCGAATCGTCGCGCTCGGTGCATTTGTAATGGAGGATCAGGAAGTCGCGGATCCGGTCATATTCGAGGTCGACCAGGCGGTTGAACTCGTCGCGGTCGGTGTCCGATATCCTCTTTTCGGGGAACAGCTCCAGTAAGGCAGTGATCGCCGCCTGGATGAGGTAGATGCTGGTCGATTCGAGCGGCTCGAGAAACCCGCTGGCGAGGCCCACGCCGACGCAATTGTGAACCCACGAGCGCTCGCGCCGTCCGGCCTTGAAGCGCAGCTTGCGCGGCGCCGCGATCGGCTCGCCCTCGACCGCACCGATCAGGGCCTCGGCGGCCTCGTCGTCGGACAGGAAGGCGCTTGGATAGACATAGCCATTGCCGGTGCGGTGCTGCAGCGGGATCCGCCAGCGCCAGCCCGACTCCATCGCGATCGCGCTGGTATAGGGCGTGACCGCCGTCTCGGTATGGCAGGGCATCGCCATCGCACTGTCGGCCGGCAGCCATTTCGACCAGTCCTGGAACGGCTCGCCAAGCGCCTTGCCGAGCAGCAGCGAGACGAAGCCCGAGCAATCGACGAACAGATCGCCCTCGATCCGCTCGCCGCTTTCGAGCTCGACCGATTCGATATCGCCGCTCTCGCCATTGCGGTGGACGGCGACAATGCGCCCCTCGGTCCGCTTCGCGCCCAGGCCCTCGGCGAGCGTCCGAAGAAATGGCGCGAACAGATTGGCGTCGAACTGATAGGCATAGCCGAAGGTCGAATCGAGCCGCTGCGGGTCGGTCGACGGCAATTCGAAGCGGTTCAGCCGCGCGATCATGCAGGCCGCCGAAAATTCCTCGAGCTCGGGCACCGGCACGCCCTCATGCTTCATGCGCAGCCAATATTGATGGAAGTCGATCTCGCCCTGGCCGCTGCCGAAGGTGCCGAACGGATGGATGTAGGAATCGCCGATCCGGGCCCAGTTGCGGAATTCGATGCCGAGCTTGAAGGTCGCCCGGGTGCGCGCCATGAAATCGGCCTCGTTGATGCCGAGCTTCTCGTTGAACGCGCGAATGTGCGGCAGCGTCGCCTCGCCGACGCCGACGATCCCGATCGCCTCCGATTCGACGAGATGCACCCGGCAGCGATCCGGCAGGAGCTTGGCCAGCGCCGATGCGGTCATCCAGCCGCCTGTGCCGCCCCCGACGACGACGACGTTCACGACCTCCCCCAATTCCATCCCGTCCCGCCTTCGTTTCAAGGTTTAGCGCTAACATTATGGACATCGGCCTGCGCTGTCGATGCCGGCCGCGGCGGCGAAGCCTGGGCCAGCCACGCCGCGACCCAGACCAGGGGCGCATTCCAGTTGATCGCGACCTCGTTCATCGAGAAGGCGCGGATATCGTCGCGCCAGCAGGCCATCGGCGCGCAATGGCCGCGCAGGCCGGGCCCGACCGGATCGGCCATCAGCGAGGTCGAGTTGGGGCCGCCGGACAAAACGCCCGGCGGCGGCCCGGGCAGGTTCGGATCGCGGCTGTGCGCCCAGAAACGATGATGCGGGTTCTGCATCGGCCGCGCGCCCCAGCCGCTGATATAGGATTGATCGAGCGGATTGCGGCCGAGCAGATAATCCATCACGTCGACCACGCCGGCGCGATAGCGCGCGTCGCCGCTGAAATCGCCGGCCAGCGCGATCAGCATCGCCCGGTTGAGCAGGTTCGAGTTGGACCCCCACGGATAGCAATGGGTAGGACCCTGCGCCGGCGGTGGCGTCCCCGCCGGCAAGGCGCCCGGCGCCCGGCACCCGGCCGAATAGGGGATTCGATAGCCCTCGCCATTTTCCTCGGCCAGGAAGCGGTCGGCGGCGGCGGTGATCCGCGCGCGCTGCGCCGCGATCTCACCTCGCGTCAGACCGTTCGGCACCAGCGCCAGGGTCATCGCGCCGAGCGGCGCGGTCCGCGGCCAGGCGGGTTCGAGCAAAGGCTCCGAGAAATGCGGCGAGGCCCGCAGATCGGCGGCGAAACCCGCCTCGCCGGTCGTCGCGAACAGCTCCGCGGCGGCCCAGAAAAATTCATCGGAAACGTCGCGGTCATTATAGCCGCCGCTGCCGGTGAACTGGCCCAGATAGAAAAGCTCGGGATTGCGCCTGGCGGCCGCGTAGGCGCGCCGCGCGGTATCGAGGCAGCGGGCCGCGAACGGCGCGTCGATCTCGCGCCAGATGCGCGCGCACTGGGCGGCGACTGCGGCGAGGTTCAGCGTCGCAGCCGTGCTCGGCGGGTGGAGAAAGCGGGTCTCGCGGTCGAGATGCGGCGGCGTCGGCAGGGAGGTCCAGCGCGCATCCGCCACCTTGTGATGGGCCATGCCGGAGACATCGACCTCACGGAAGGGCGGCGTCGGGCCGGGCTGGAACGGTCCGACCGGCAGGCTCATCCTCGTGCCCTGCGGCACCTGCATGGCGAGCAGGAACTCGATCTCCCACCGCGCCTCGTCGAGCAGGTCGTTCACGGCATTGCCCGCCTCGGGGATGGCGGCGCTGCCGTCGGCGAAATCGGGGCGTCCCCGGACCTGGCCGAGCTCATACAGGTTCAGCAGAGTCCACAATGCGATGCCGCCGTTGACGACATATTTGCCGTGGTCGCCGGCATCGTACCACCCGCGCGAGACGTCGAGCGTATAGGCGCAAGGCGCCCAGCGGTCGCCGCGTTCATCCGGCCCGGAAATGCAGGTGGCGCGATCCGGTGCGTGCGCCGCCGGCCGCGCCCAGCGTTCGCCGCCGGCGAAGCGCGCCTCGATCGGCGTGCTCGCCCGGTTCTGGTAGAAATAGTTGAGCGCGTCACGGGGTAGCCGCTCGAGCATGTCCGGAGCGATCCGGAAGGCGCGGCTGCGCGCTGCGCCGACCACGAGCCGGAAATTGTCGCCGGGCGTCCGCCAAGCGCTGAAATCGATCAGGTGCAGATGCTCGCCCGACGCTGAATCGTCGCCGACGACGGTCGTTTCACCGCGTGCCCTGGAGACGCCCCAGCGATCGTTCAGCTCCCAGTGGAGCGGCGTCGTCGAAGCATTGGGCAGCACCGCGCGCTTCGGGCCATCGGGGACGAAGCCGAGCTGGTTGAGCCGGATCGGGCTGGGCGGCTCGGGCTCCGGGGCGGTGCGGGCATAGGGGCCGAAAACGGCCCCGACGAAGCCGCCGGCAATGTTGGTGCTGAGAATGGTGCCGTCCTGGTCGCCGCCAAGCGCGCGCCAGTCGCCGCCGCTCGCGGCATAAGAAAACCGGTAGCGCGGCCCCTCGGCCTGGATCCGCAGGCGAATCGGCTCACCCGCCGCCGCCGGCAGCGGCGCCGAGGCGATGATTGCGCCCGAGGCCGATTCGGCCGCGCCCGCGCGGCGCCGGAGCTGAACCACCGACCGCCCGCCCTCCAGGCCGATCGCGATCGCATACCAGTAATCGTCATTCTGGAAGATGGTGAGCCCGGCTTCGTCGCCTTCTTGCGCGGGCTGGAAGCGGACCAAAGTCGAGGCGGTCGCGTCGATATGCTGCTGGCGGCGGGCGAGGAACGAAGGATTGCCCATGCCGCCGAGACCGATCGGCCGTGCGTCGAGCACGAGGCTGCCATGATCGAGCCGGTACCAGCGCGAGCGCGGGTTGCGCGCCATCATCCAGTGCAGCGGCAGGGAAGGGCCGTCGAACTCCTCCCGCGCCGGCTGGGCCGCGATGGGCTCGCGCGGCAGGTTGGGTCGTGCGTGGGTGTAGGGAATCGCCTGGCCGGGCGCGGTGATTCGCGGCCAGCCGTCTTCCCATCGGACCGGCAGCAGGAAGGTCTCCCGCCCGGTATTATAGAAATCGCCCCGATAGGGCCGCGTCGCGAGGAAGGTCGCCCACCAGTCGCCATTCTGGGTCTGCACCAATTGGGCATGGCCGGCTGATGTGATCGGGAAGGCGCGGTCGCGCGGCAGGTCGCGCTGGGTCAGGATCGGGTTGGCGGGATTGGGCAGATAGGGCCCGGTCACATTCCTGCTGCGCAGGACGACCTGGCTGTGCCCCTCGGCCGTGCCGCCCTCGGCGCAGGTGAGGTAATAATAGCCGCCGACTTTCAGGATATGTGGCCCCTCGATCCAGATCGGATTGGTCGACGGATCGACGCCGCCATCGACGATCACGCGCCGCGGCCCGACCGGCCGCATTGCCCGAACATCGAATTCCTGCAGCCAGATCGCGCGATGCCCGTCATAGCGCTGGGGCCCGACCGGCAAGCCGTTGTTGACCAGCCACGCCTTGCCGTCGTCGTCGAAGAACAGGCTTGGATCGATCCCGCCCTCGAGCCCTGGAATCCACACCGGATTCGTCCAGGGTCCGGCCGGATTGCGCGCGGTGATGACGAAATTGCCGCCGCAATCGACGCAGGTGTTGAGGATGTAATATGTCCCGTCGTGGAACGAGATCGCCGGCGCGAACACGCCGCGCGACAGGCCCAGCCGCCCGAAATCGAGCATGTCGGGCCGATCGATCGCATTGCCGATCTGCGTCCAGTTGACCAGGTCGCGGCTGTGGAAGACCGGCAGGCCAGGGAAGTAGGCGAAGGTCGAGTTGACCAGGTAATAATCGCTGCCGACCCGCGTGACGCTCGGATCCGGATAGAAGCCGCGCAGGATCGGATTGCGATAGTCGTTCGCGCCCGGCCGCAACGTCGCATCGACGGGATCGGAGCCCTGATAATCGAACCAGTCGAATCGGGCGGCGAGAGCGGGATCGGCCGCTTCGACCGGTACCGGTAACATCGCGGTCGCATATGCTGCGCAGCAAAGAACAAACCGAATCGGCATCATCGTCATCGACGGACTCCCTTCAGGGGGCGCAGCAGGGACCGCTCCCAAAGGGCGGGCAGGCGGATCGTTGCAAAGGCGTCACAGTTTCTCGGTTTCGTAACAAACAGCTTGATCTTCCCCATGACCCTGCTTTACGCAAGGGACAAATAAGAAGGCGCGGCGAAAACTGTTAGCGCTAACATAAAAAGCGGGGAGAGCTTGATGATGAGGTCGGCGGGGCGCACTTCGGTCAAGGCAGCACAAGGTCGTTTCGGGGCGGGGCTTCGCGGCAGCGCATCGGTCCTGGCTTTGGGTGCCATGTTCACGGGATCTGCGGCATGGGCGCAGCCGGCGGACAGCGCGGCACAACCAGCGGACAGCGCGGCGGCCCAGCCGGCGACGGCCCAGCCGACGGACGATCAGGCGATCGTCGTTACCGGCATCCGCGCCAGCCTTGCCAATTCGCAGAACATCAAGCGCAATTCCGACACCGTCGTCGACGCGATCACCGCCCAGGATATCGGCGCTCTTCCCGATCGCTCGGTGACCGAGGCGCTGGCGCGCGTTCCCGGCGTCTCGATGAACCGCTTCGCGGGCAGCAACGATCCCGATCACTTCTCGGTCGAGGGTTCGGGCGTCGTCATCCGCGGTCTTGCCTTCGTCCGTTCGGAGTTCAACGGCCGCGACACCTTCTCGACCGGCGTCTACGGCCAGTCGATCAATTTCAGCGATGTTCCGGCCGAGCTGCTGGGATCCGTCGCGGTCTACAAGAACGCGACCGCCGAGATGATCGAGGGCGGCCTTTCCGGCACCGTCGATCTTCGCACGCGCCTTCCTTCGGATCAGCGCGGCTTCCACATCTCGTTCGACGCGGAGATGAATTACGGCGATTTCGCGCGGCGCTGGGCGCCGACCGGATCGCTGCTGATCAGCAATACCTGGGATACCGGCATCGGCCGCATCGGCCTCCTTGCCGACGTCTCCTATTCGCGGCTCTACAGCCGCGCCGACGGCCTTCAGGTCGCCAATTACCAGACCCGCGACGGCGGCAATGTCATCGCATCCAATACCACGGCGACCCTGGTCTGCCGTCGTCAGCTGCCTGGCACCACCGACACGACCGCGGGCGGCAATTGCGGCTCACCCGTCACGCCGGGCGCCAATGGCGATGCCGATCTGCGCGCCTTGTCCTATGCGCCGCTCGGCGGCCAGTTCCGCACCCAGGATTATGACCGCACCCGCTTCGGCATCGCCGCCGCCGCGGAATGGGAGAGCCTCGACCGCAGGATGCACCTGACGGCCCAATATCTGCGGTCCGAATCGCAGAACAATTGGGGTGAGCATACGTTCGAGGCGGGCCCGGATCTTTCCGACTACAACACCTATCCGGCGGGCTGCCGCCAGAACGGCAACGGGCCGGATGCGGAATGCCGGGTCAACGCTGCCGGCCAGTTCTTCTTCGCCGGGAACGACCGGGGCAACGGCTATCCCGCCGGCACCACCACCTACCCGAATTATTCCTACAACAGCGACCAGGTGTTCGAGAGCGGTTTCATCACGCTGCCGGGCAGCGGCTGGCGCCAGAGCGACAGCGGCTCGGCCACGACCCGCGTGCCGACCGGCGGCATGCAGAACTCGCTGGCGCGCCGCCAGGTCGACGACCGCAACGTGGTCAGCGATTACGGCCTGAATTTCCGCTTCGCGCCCGACGACCATTGGGCGATCAACCTCGACGCGCAGCATGTGAGCGCCACCCACGACACGCTCGACATGAGCGTGTTCGGCTCCAACTTCGCCGACCAGGAGCTCGATCTGACGGGCAACCTGCCTCAATTCACGCCGCACAAGCCGCTAACCCTGTCGGCGACCTGGGCCGGGCCGAACCCGACCATGGCCGGCCAGACCGACGCGCAATATTTCAGCGATCGCCGGTGGGAATTCTGGCGTGCCGCGATGGATCATATCGAGCATAGCGAAGGCCGCGAATGGGCCTTCCAGGGCGACGTCGCCTACAGCTTCAACGACGACAGCTTCCTGCGGCGGATCAAGTTCGGCGCGCGTTATTCGGACCGCGACCAGACGGTGCGCTACACCACCTACAATTGGGGCGCGATCAGCGAAGTCTGGTCCGGTGGCGGCACGGCCGTGTTCATGGATGAAGCCGGGACGGCGCAGACTTCGTTCGACAGCTTCCCGAACTTCTTCCGCGGACAGACCAGGCCGCCCCCCGGCGGCTATTATTACAACGGCGACCTGATCAATGGGTATCAGGAGGCGTCGGCCCTGTTCCTGAATATCAACAACATCTGGCGCACGCAAAGAGGCGGCGGCCAGGGCTGGGTGCCATTGTCGCGGCGGGCCGGCGTCGTAGCCGGAACCGACTTCCTGCCCAGCGAAATCCAGGACGTGAGCGAACGCAACGCCGCCGCCTACCTGATGCTGAGTTTCGGCAATGACGAGCCGCTGTTCGGCAATATCCGGGTGAACGGCAATATCGGCGTCCGCTATGTCGATACCAGGCTGGAGTCGGTCGGTGCCTTCACCATTCCAACGCAGACGCAGCTTGGTGTCGCCCAGCCTTTCGCCGTTCGATGCGCCGCGCAGATTCCGCCGCCGCCAGCGCCGCAGGTGCCGGTCGTGCCCGGTGGCATCTGCAATATCGGGGCCGCGGCCTATGCCCAGCTGCAGACCTTTGCCAACGGCTCGAATTTCCCGAATACGGCCGTCAATCCATACCATTACTTCCTGCCAAGCCTGAACTTGAGAATCGGTCTTTCTCGAGACCTGATCCTGCGCTTTGCGGGATCGCGGGCGCTGGCTCGGCCGGCCTTGTCCGACATCCGGAACTATGTGACGATCGGTCAGAATCCCGCCGATCCGACGCATCTCTCGGCAACCGCGGGCAATCCGTTCCTGCGGCCGGCCTTGTCGGATCAGTTCGACGTCACTCTCGAATGGTATTTCGCCAGGGTGGGCTCGCTGACCTTCGATGCCTTCTACAAGAACATCCACAATTTCTTCTACCAGTCGGTTACTCAACGCCCGATCACCAACAATGGCGTGACGCAGATTGTCGATGTGCGCGGCCCGGCCAATTTCGAGGGCAATGGCAGGGTCAAGGGTTTCGAGGTCGCCTACCAGCAGACCTTCGACTTCCTTCCCGGCTTTCTTGGTGGCCTGGGCGTCAATGCGAACTACACCTATATCCACAGCCGCGGCCTGCCCAACTCACGCCTGAACGGCGGCGCGCCGGTGAACAATTCCCCGATCGGAACGAACTTCAACCTTCCGCTCGAGCAATTGTCGAAGCACAACGTCAACGTCTCCGTCTTCTACGAGCGCGGGCCGGTTTCGCTTCGTGCCGCCTATAACTGGCGGTCGAGGTTCCTGCTGACCTCGGCGGACGTGATCATCCCCTACTTCCCGATCTTCAATGAATCGACCGGGCAGCTGGATGCTTCCGCTTTCTACTCGATCACGCCGCAGATAAAGGTTGGCGTGCAGGCGGTTAATCTGTTGAACGAAGTGACCAGGACGTCTCAGATGTTCACGCTGAGCGGTCTCGTCGGCCCGCGTTCCTACTTCATGAACGACAGGCGCTTCGCCTTCATCGTCCGCGGCAATTTCTAGCCTCGCACGACCGGACACAACTCGACCCCTCCGCTTCGGCGGAGGGGTTTTTGTTTGCGCGTCAGACCCCGCCGGATAAGCTCGCCTCATGGACGTGGCGCCTCGACCGATGGACGAACGCGAAGGCAGCGACCTCGCGACCTTTCGCGGCACGTTGATCCCGTCCTACCGGCCGATGGTGCTGCGCGGGCTGGTCAGGAGCTGGCCCGCCGTCACGGCCGCCTCCCGGTCCGATCGGGAAGCCGCGTCCTATCTGGCCGGCTTCGACCGCGGCGCGACCGTCGATGCTTTTGTCGGCGCACCCGAGATTGCGGGCCGCTTCTTCTATCGCCGCGACATGGCCGGTTTCAATTTCGAGCGCCGGAGCGGCCCGTTCGGGGATGTCCTGCGCGATATCCTCGCTTTGTCCGCCGAGGAGAATGCGCCCGCCGTCTATATCGGCTCCGCCCCGGTTCCGGACGTGCTGCCCGGCTTCGCCGCGCGCCATCCGATGCCGCTCCTCGACGAGGCGATCGCGGTGCCGCGGATCTGGATCGGCAATCGCAGCGTGGTCAGCACCCATTTCGACCTCAGCGACAATATCGCCTGCGTCGTCGCCGGCCGCCGCCGCTTCACCCTGTTTCCGCCAGATCAGCTGCCCAATCTCTATGTCGGCCCGCTCGATCACACCATGGCCGGCCAGCCCGCCAGCATGGTGGAGCTGAACGCGCCCGATTTCGAGCGCTTCCCGCGTTTCCGCGAGGCGCTCGCCGCCGCCTTCACCGCCGAGCTCGAGCCGGGCGACGCGATCTACATTCCGACCTTGTGGTGGCACCAGATCGAGGCGCTGTCCCCGTTCAACATCCTGGTCAATTACTGGTGGGAGGATGCGCCGCCCGACCGGGGCTCGATGTTCGAAGCGATGGTCCACGCCGTCTTCGCCGCCGGCACCATGCCGCCCGAACGGCTCGATGCCTGGCGGCTCTGGTTCGATCATTACGTCTTCCGCAAGCATGGCGATCCGGCCGCGCATCTCCCGCCAGCGCATCGCGGCATCCTCGGCGAAAGCACGCCGTCGCTGCGCCAGCGATTTCGCCAATTTCTGGTGCGCACGCTCGGCGGCCGCTAGGCGCGTTTATTCAGCCCCACTCTCGGGCCGGTCCCGCCCCGGCGCATAGCGGCTGTTGATCGCCCGATAATAAGCGAGATCGTGCGCCGGCGGCGCATAGCCTGCGGGCAAAGGCAGCCGAGACAGGCTCTGGAAATAGGCGATGCAGGCGTCGCGCCACCACAAAGCCTCGTCCTCCTGGATGGCGAGGAAGGCGGCGACCTCGGCGTGGCGCTGCGCGTCGACCCGGCCGGCCAGCCCCGCCCAGGTCCGTCGCATCGCCCGCACCTGATCGACGCCGCGCGAATAGCGCACGACCAGCTCGTCCCAGATTGTCCGCCCGGTCGAAGGCACACGATAGGTCCACGGCACGTGATGGAAGGCGAGCAGGAAATCGTCGCCGACCGTGTCGATATTGCCGAACCGGCGCGCCACCTCCGGTGCATATTGCTCGATGGCATTGCTGCCGGTGGCGGTGCGGTCGAAGCCGATGCCGTCGCGATTGCCGCCGTGGAAATAGGCCGGGTTCCAGTCGCGGCGCGCCAGATTGTCGACCCACGGTCCCGGGCCATAATGGTGACCGGTCGCCATCAGGTGATGGAGACCGAGCGGGGTCATGTAATTGACCACGGCCTGGCGCGAGCCCATCATCATCTCGACCACTGGCCGGACCAGTGCCGGGTCGTTGCCCCAGGTCATTCGTGCCCAATCCTCGGCCACCGCGCGCGCCGAAACGCCGGGATCCCAGGCGAAGCGGCCGAGCGCGTACCAATTGGCCTGATCGAATTGCGAGCCCGTCCAGTTGCGGTCGTTGCCGGTGTTGGCGACGCCGGCGACGAGGCTGTAGCGGCCGCTGAACAGGCTGCCGTCGATCACCCGCGCGACGGTCGATCCCTGGCCTCGGGCGTAGGTGTCGGAGCGCAGCACCTCCTCCCACATCGTGCCGAGATAGGCGAGGTGGGTGTTGAAGCCGAGATATTCCTTGGTGACCTGGAATTCCATGCCGAGCGAGGTGCGCGGCATCGCGCCGAACAGCGGGCTGAACGGCTCGCGCGGCTGATAATCGATCGGCCCGTTCTTGACCTGGACGATGACATTGTCGCGGAACTGGCCGTCGAACCGGTGGAACTCGCTATAGGCCTGGCGGAAGCGGTCCTCATTGTTCTCGGCCGAATAGACGAAGGCCCGCCAGATCACGACGCCGCCGTGCGGTGCAAGCGCCTCGGCCATCATGTTGGCGCCATCGGCATGGGTGCGGCGGAAATCCTGCGGCCCCGGCGTGCCTTCCGAATTGGCCTTGACCAGGAAGCCGCCGAAATCGGGGATGTAGCGATAGATCTCGTCGGCCTTGGCGCGCCACCATGCCCGCACCCGCGGATCGAGCGGATCGGCGGTGGGCAGGGGGCCAAGCGCCATCGGCGCGTTGAACCGCGCGGAGAGGTAGATGCGGATGCCATAAGGGCGGAAGATGTCGGCCAGCACCCGAACCCGCTCGAGGAAGCGCGGCGTCATGACGTCGGCATTTGAATTGACGTTGTTGAGGACGACCCCGTTGATCCCGATCGAGGCGTCGGCGCGGGCGTAATCCGTATAGCGCGGGTCGCGAAATTGCGGCAGCGTCTGCCAATCCCACAAGGACAGGCCCGCATAGCCGCGCACCACGTGGCGATCGAGATTGTCCCAATGGTCGAGCATGCGCAGCGCGACCCTCGGCGCATCGCGCAGCTCCAGATCGGCGATCGGCTGCCGCGTCTGGATCAGTCGCAGGTAGCGGAATGCGCCATAAAGAACGCCAACGTCGCTATTGCCCGCGATGACCGTCGCGCGGTGCCCGGCGACCGTCACATTGCGGATCAGAAATCCTTCACGTCCAAGGTCCTGCAGTGGCAGGTTGAGGTTTCGTATGAGAGGAGAAGAAGCGGGCGTGCCGATCAAAATCGTCCCGTTCGCCGCCGGCTGTGCGCTCACTTCAATCGGCCGCCCGAGCAAGCCGCCGAGCCCGCGCCGCAACTCGTCCGCCGCCGCCGAAAGAGTGGGAGAGTCGCCCTGGCGCACGATCGCCGTCGCCGCTGCGCGATAGCGTGCCTGCGCGGCGGCTTCGACCGGGCGGTAGCGCAACCACAGATCGTAACCGTCCTCGGCAAGGGAGGGGGTGGACAGCAGGACGGCGATCGCCGCGACCAGCCAGCGGAACCAGGCAAATCCGCGCATGTTCATCCTCTCGCAGGCGCCGTCCCGCCATTGACATGTCGAGCGGCGCGCTATCAATGTGAGCGCTACCATAAAGCGCTGCGAGAGGATGGCAAAGGACAAGTCATGGAGCTGACGCGCCGTGAAAGCTTCGCTCTTGGCCTCGGTCTCGCCGCCAGCTGCGTGCCGATGCCGGCTCTGGCGGCGCGCGATTCCGCCAACGCGTCGCTGAACGATCTCGCCCGCCGCGGCGGCCGCCGCTTCGGCTCGACGATCGGTTTGCGCAACGGCTCGCTGCGCGATCGTCATTATGTCGAACTGATCAGTGCCGAATGCGGCGTGATCGTCCCCGAAAACGAACTCAAATGGCAATGGATCAGGCCGACGCCGGCCGCCTTCAACTTCGCCGGCGCGGATTTGATGGTCGATTTTGCTCTGGAGAATGGCCTCGCCATCCGCGGCCACACCTTGCTCTGGCATCATGTGAGATGGATGCCGCCATGGGTCGCGGGTCACGATTTCGGCGCCAATCCGCGCGCAGAGGCAGAGCGCATGATCCGCGAGCATGTCGCCGCGATCTGCACCCGCTACGGCCGGCGCATCCACAGCTATGACGTGGTCAACGAAGCGGTCGACAACGAGACCGGCCAAATGCGCGAAACCGCTTTCTCGCAAGCGGCGGGCAGCGCCGAGGCGGTGCTCGATCTCGCCTTCCACACCGCCCGCGAGACCGCGCCGCACGCGGAGCTCGTCTATAACGATTACATGTCCTGGTCGCCGCGCAACGAAGCCCATCGGAGCGGCGTGCTGCGCTGCCTCGAGGGCTTCCGGCGCCGCGGCACGCCGGTCGACACCCTGGGCGTCCAGGCTCATATCGGCGGCGGCGGCAGCGACGTCACAACCGGTTTCGACACGCGCCAGGAGGCGGACTGGCGCCGATTCCTCGATGAGGTGACCGGCATGGGCTACGGCCTGATCATCACCGAGTTCGACGTCAATGATCGCAACATCGCCGGCGACTTCGCGGCCCGCGATCGGGCGGTCGCCGATTATGCCCGGGCCTATCTCGATCTGATGCTGAGCTACAGGCAGCTCGGCGACATCCTCGCCTGGGGCATGTGCGACCGCTATTCCTGGCTGCAGCACAACACGCCGCGCGCCGACGGCCTGGCCAAGCGCCCTTGCCCCTATGACGAGGATTTCCGGCCGAAGCCGCTGCGCGAGGCGATCGCAGCGGCCTTGCGCGGAGCGACGCCTCACCGGAGTTGAGCCTTATGCCGCATATCGTGACCCGCCGCGAAAGCCTAGCACTGGGGCTCGGCGCGCTGGTTGCGGGCTGCGGCGGCGGCGGCTCCAGTGGGGCAGGGGGGCCAGCGGCGACCGTGCCCACTCCGACTCCAACGCCGACACCCACCCCGACGCCACCGCCACCAGCTCTGAACATCGTCGCGGCGGCGAAGAACATGCGCTTCGGCTCGGCGGTCGGCGCGGCCCCGGCGGGAACCCAGGCAGGCTCCTATAACGACCCCAATTACCGCGACATCGTGGTTCGCGATTGCGGCCTCATCGTCCCCGAGAACGAGCTCAAATGGCAGACCTTGCGGCCCAATCCCGCCACCTATGATTTCAGCCGCGCCGACACGTTGATGGATTTCGCAACGGCGAACGGCCTTGCCATGCGCGGCCACACCCTGATGTGGCACAATGATCAATGGCTGCCGGCCTGGACGCGGACCTACGATTACGGCGCCAGCCCCGCGACCGAGGCCGCCCGGCTGGTCACCGAGCACGTCACCACGGCCTGCCAGCGCTATTCCGGCCGAATCCGCTCCTGGGACGCGGTCAACGAAGCGGTCGATCCCGCGACCGGCGGGCTGCGCCAGACCGTCTTCTCGCAGAAGATGGGCAGCGCGCAGGCCGTGCTCGATCTCGTCTTCACCACCGCGCGCCAGGCCCTGCCCACCGCCCAGCTCGTCTATAACGACTATATGAGCTGGGAGGCCGGCAACGACGCCCATCGCGCCGGCGTGCTCAGCCTGCTCGCCGGCTTCAGGGCCCGCAACATCCCGGTCGATGCGCTCGGCATCCAGTCGCATATCGGAGTCTATTCGATCGATCCGGCCACCGGCATGGGCCGGCGCGAGGAGGGTCCCTGGCGCGCCTTTCTCGATCAGGTGGTGGCGATGGGCTACGACCTCCTCATCACCGAGTTCGACGTCCGGGACACTGCTCTGCCCGGCGACATCGCCCTGCGCGATCAGGGAGTCGCCTCCTATGCCCGCGCCTATCTCGATCTGATGTTCTCCTACCCGCGCCTGCGGGACGTGCTCGCCTGGGGCATGGTCGATTCCTATTCCTGGCTGCAGAGCTTCGCGCCGCGCAGCGACGGCCGGCCGCTGCGCCCCACGCCCTACGATTCCAGTTTCCAGCGCAAGCCGCTCCACCAGAGCATCGCCGACGCCTTCGCCGCGACGACGGTGCGGCCCTAGACAGAAGACTGCGTTTCGCGGCACAGTGACAGCGCTGTCACGACGCAGAAGCGGGCAGGAGGAGAAGATGAAAGGCTATCGCCGTTTTGCTGTGCTGTGCTGCGTTGCCGCCGTGTCGGCCGGCGCCGGCGCCGTCCCCCATCTCGCCCTCAATCCGCGCGGCTATTTGTCAGGCCCGGGTCTGGACGTGATCGTTTTCTCTGACATCTATCCGGAGGGGCACCAGACCGGCGTCACCGTGATCCAGCATGGCCGCCGCGTCGCCGCCAATGGCGACCTGCGGCTCGAAATCTCGCCGGGCCAATGGTCGCCGGTGCCGCGCGCCGGCGAACGGCAGGTCGATGCCGCCGCGCGGCGAATCAGCCAGAGCCTGTCCTACCCGGATCCGGAGCGCAACGGCCGCGGCTTCAACCCGACCTTCTATCCCGATCTCAACCTGTCCTACCGGGTCAACGTCACCGCGCTCGAGGGCGACAGCTTCCGGATCAGCGTCGATCTCGATCGGCCGATCCCGCGCGAATGGGTCGGCCGGATCGGCTTCAATCTCGAGCTGTTTCCGGGCGAGCTGTTCGGCAAGGCCTGGCTGCTCGACCGCAGCAGCGGCATCTTTCCTCGCCAGCCGGACGGACCGATGATCCGCCAGCCTGCCGCGCCCGGCCCGCCGCCGCGCAACGTCCAGGCCAATGGGCCGATCCCCTTGTCCGACGAGCCGCTGGCAGCGCCGCTCGCCACCGGGCGGGTGCTGACGATCGCGCCGGAAGACGATCACAGGCGGATGCGGATCGAGAGCCGGAGCGGCGACATCGCCCTGCTCGACGGCCGCGCCAATCACAACAATGGCTGGTTCATCGTCCGCGGCACCATGCCGGCCGGCGCGACCACCAATGCAATCGAATGGATCGTCACGCCGAACACGGTCGATGGCTGGCGCTCGGAGCCGGTGATCCAGCTCAGCCAGATCGGTTATGCGACGCGTCAGCCCAAGCGCGCGGTGATCGAGCTCGACGCCAATGGCGAGGATGTTCGCGAAGCCACGCTCTACCGGCTGACTCCAGGCGGGCGCGAGCCGGTGCTGACCGGTACGCCGACGCGCTGGGGGGAGTTCCTCCGCTATCGATATCTCGCCTTCGATTTCTCGCAGATCACCCAGCCGGGCATGTACGCGCTCGCTTACGGCGATCAGATGTCGCAGCCGTTCCGGATCGGCGACGACGTCTTCTCGCGCCATGTCTGGCAGCCGACCCTCGAATATTTCCTGCCCGCGCAGATGTGCCACATGCGCGTCGCCGACAAATACCGGATCTGGCACGGCGTCGACCATCTCGACGACGCCTTGATGGCGCCGGTGAACCTCAATCATTTCGACGGCTACGCACAGGGCCCTTCGACCCTAACCCGCTTCCGCCCGGGCGCGCCGGTGCCCGGCCTTGCCGTCGGCGGCTGGCACGATGCCGGTGACGACGATCTGCGCGTCGAATCGCAGATCGGCACGGTCTGGCTGCTTTCGAAAATGGTCGAGGATCTCGGCCTCGACCATGACGCGACGACCATCGACCAGGCTCGCCACCAGGTCGAGATCCATGCGCCGGACGGTCGCAACGATGCGCTCCAGCAGGTCGAGCATGGCCTGCTCAGCGTCGTCGGCGGCTATCGCGCCCTGGGCCGGCTCTATCGCGGCATCATCTCGCCAAGCCTGCGCCAATATGCGCTGATCGGCGATCCCTCGACCCAGACCGACAATGTCCCGGGCCGCCCGGTCGAAGGGCTCGGCGTCGACAACAATGGCAATCCGATAAGCGCCGACGACCGATGGGTATTCACCGAGGACAATCCGGGCCGCGAGCTCCAGACCGCCGCGGGCCTGGCCGCGGGGTCGCGGGCGATCCGCAGCTTCAATCCCGCGCTCTCCCGCGAAGCGCTTGCCGCCGCGCAGGCCCTGTTCGCCGGCGCGATCGACCGCAGCGACGATGTCGGCGTCCGCGTCCTGGCCTTGTCCGAATTGATCAGGTCCACCAATGATCCGGCCCTGGTCCGCCGCCTGATCGCGCTCGAGCCCGAAATCCTCGCCCATGTCGAGCAGGCCGCCTGGCCGATCGCCTCGATCCTCGATCGCATCCCCGATGCCGGCTTCAAGAGCCGCCTCGATGCCGCCGTCGCCGCCTATCAGGCGACGGTCGATGCCTCCGCCCGCACCGATTCGCCCTACGGCGTGCCCTATCGCCCGAACATCTGGGGCGCCGGCTGGCAGATCCAGGAGCGCGGCGTGCGCCAATATTATTTCTGGCGCGGCTGGCCCCGCCGCACGTCGCAGGAATCCTGGCTCAACGCGCTCAATTTCGTGCTCGGCGTTCATCCCGGCGAGAACAATGAAAGCTTCGTATCGGGAGTCGGCGCCCGATCGGCGACGACGGCCTATGGCTTCAATCGCGCCGACTGGTCGCACATCCCCGGCGGCGTCATCTCCGGGACGGCGCTGATCCGCCCGGACCTGCCCGAGCTCAAGGCCTGGCCGTTCTTCTGGCAGCAGACCGAATATGTGATCGGCGGCGGCGCCGAGAATTTCATGTTTCTCGCCCTGGCCGCGGACCGGCTTTATTCGGGAGCAAGACGATGATCGCTCAAATTCTCGCCGTCGCCGCCGCGGCGGCCCAGCCGACAGGAGTCGAGATGCGGGATTACGGCACCACCAGCGATGGCCGCCAGGTCGGCGAATATGTGCTGCGCAACCAGCATGGCATGACCGTCCGTTTCATCGCGCTCGGCGGGATCATCACCGCGATCGAGGTTCCGAACCGCGCGGGTCACGCCGAGAATGTCGTGCTCGGCCTGCCCGATCTTGCCGCCTACGAACGCCGCAACGAAAGCTACCGCTTCGGGGCCTTGATGGGCCGCTATGCCGGCCGCATCGCAAATGCCCGCTTCAGTGTCGGCGACCGCGTCGTCCAGCTCGCCGCCAATGACGGCCCGAACGCGCTACACGGCGGAGCAGGGCAGGGCTTCGACGCCAAGGTCTGGCACGTCGAGCCGCTCGGCGGTGAGGCGGCGCGCCTCACTTATTCGAGCCCGGACGGCGAGCAGGGCTTTCCCGGGCGGATGGACGTCTCCGTCACCTACCGCCTGACCGAGCAGAACGAGCTGCGCATCGACTTCGAGGCGCGCGCGGACGCGCCGACCGTGCACAATCTCACCAATCACTCCTATTTCAACCTGGCCGGTGCGGGGGCGGGGCCAGTCTCGGATCACAAGGTCCGGATCTTCGCGCACCGCATCGTCGAGGCGAGCGACGCCGGTATTCCGACCGGCGCCTTCCTGCCCGTCGCGGGCACTGCCTTCGATTTCCTGAACGAGCATGCGTTGGGCGATTGCATCAACAACGCGATGCCGCGCATCTCGGGCTTTTGCGGCTACAATCACAGCTTCATGATCGACCGCGAACGGCCCGGCACGCTGACCCTGGCTGCAAGGGTCGTCGAGCCGGTTTCGGGCCGCACCCTCGAAGTCGAAACCACCGAGCCGACCGTCCACATCTACACGGCCAATCATTTCCCGGGCACCGATATGGGCAATGCCGGCGTCCCGCTCACCGCCCTGCACGGCCTCGCGCTCGAGACCCAGCATTTGCCGGACAGCCCCAATCATCCGGCCTTTCCGACCACCGTGCTCAGGCCGGGGGAAGTATTTCGCTCGACCACGATCTTCCGCTTTGGGGTGGAGAGATAGGCTCAGACTGCGGGCGGGTCGCCAGTCAAAAGAAGAAGACCCTCATCCCACCTTCTCCCGCAAGCGGGAGAAGGGGCACCCCGGTGCGGGCCCCCTCCTTTTTCCCTCCCGCTTGCGGGAGAGGGTAGGGTGAGGGTCTTCTTTCTTCTTACTTCTTTCTCGCCGCTTCGGGGACAGGGCCTCTCACCCGCAGGCAAACCGCTCCACCCGCCCCTGCGCGTCGAGATGCACATTGAGCCGCTGCGCGCTGTAATCCATCGTCACCATGTCGCCGGGCCGAATCCAGCGCAGCCGCGACGCGTCGCTCAGCCGCAACGCGTCGGCGCCAAGCGCCGCATCCCCCGGCCGGCCGACCAGATCGCCCAGGCCGTCGACATTGCACTGACCGGCAGCCGGCGGGGTTGGGGGCGCCGGCTGCGGTGGCGCGGTGGTGGCGCAGCCGGCAAGCGCCAGCGCGGCCAGCATTGCCTTCACGCGTCGGCCACCCGCTCGGTGCGGGTCATGCTGAGCTTGCCGTCGAGGATGGCGAAGGCGAGCCGCCCCTCGACCAGGTCGAGCGCGTCGCGGCCGAATTCCTCGAACCGCCAGCCTTCGAGGATCGCCAGCCCTTCGCGCCGTCCGGCGGCGAGCATCTCCAGCTCCTCCGCCTTGGCGACCAGCCGCGGCGCGACATTGCTTTCCCGCGCCCTGATCTTGAGCAGCAGCTTGAGCAGGTCCGCCACCAGCGCGCCCTCGCGGCCCAGGCCAGGCCCGCGTTCGTCGCGCGGCGGCAGCTCGGACGCGGGGAGGGGATCGGCATTGGCCAAAGCCTCCATCATCCGCGCGCCGATATCGTTGCCCCGCCACGCGGCGGAGAGACCGCGCACCTGGCCCAGCGCCTCCTGGCTCGCCGGCGGATGCATGGCGACGTCGGCCATGGTCTCGTCCTTCATGATCCGCCCGCGCGGCAGATTCTTGCCCCGCGCCTCGATCTCCCGCCAGGCAGCCAAAGCCTTGAGCCGGCCGAGCGCGTCGGCGCGCCGCGTCTGGATCTTGACCCGTTTCCAGGCCAGCGCCGGATCGTTGATATAATGGGCGGGATCGGCGAGCCGCTCCATCTCCTGGTCGAGCCAGTCGCCGCGCCCGGTCGACCGCAGCCGCTCGAGCATCTTGGGGAAGAGCTCGGCGAGATGGGTGACGTCGCCGATCGCATAATCGATCTGGCGCTTGTCGAGCGGCCGCCGCGCCCAGTCGGTGAAGCGCGCGCCCTTGTCGAGATGCCGTCCGAGCAGGCTTTCGACCAGATTCTGGTAGCCGACCTGTTCGCCGAGCCCGAGCGCCATCGCCGCGACCTGGGTGTCGAACAGGGGATGGGGCGTGCCGCCGGTCAGGTTGAAGACGATCTCGATATCCTGCCCCCCGGCATGGAAGACCTTCAGCACATGCTCGTTATTGACCAGCATGTTGAGCAAGGGCGACATGTCGATCCCCTCGGCCTTGGGATCGATCGCCGCCGCTTCCTCGCTGTTCGCCACCTGGATCAGGCAAAGTTCCGGCCAATAGGTGTTCTCGCGCATGAACTCGGTATCGACCGCGACGAAGTCGGATCGGGCGAGCCGTTCGCAGAGCTTTTCCAGAGACTCGGAATCGGAAATGAGAGGATGGATGTGCATTTTGCGGCCCTCATAGCGGGGCCTCACCGCTTGACAAAGCGCCATCGGTGACGCGAAGCGCTCCACACACTCTTTTCCCCAACTTATTTCGTTACGAAAGCGATCCACGATGCACGCCTACCGTAGCCACACATGCGGGCAGCTCCGCGAAACCGAGGTCGGCGAGCGGGTCAAGCTGTCCGGCTGGGTCCATCGCAAGCGCGATCATGGTGGCGTTTTGTTCGTCGATCTGCGCGATCATTATGGCCTTACCCAGATCGTCGCCCGCGCCGGCAGCGAGCCGCTGGCCATTTTGGATCGCCTGCGCGCCGAATCGGTGGTGACGATCGAGGGCGAGGTCGTCTCGCGCGGCCCCGAGGCGACCAATCCCAACCTGCCGACCGGCGCGATCGAAGTGGTCGCCGACAGCGTCGTCATCCAGTCCGCCGCCGAGGAATTGCCGCTGCCGGTCGCCGGAGAGGCCGACTATCCCGAGGATATCCGGCTGCGCTACCGCTATCTCGATCTCAGGCGCGAGCGGCTCCATGCCAACATCATCCTGCGCAGCCAGGTGATCGCCTCGATCCGGCGGCGGATGATCGATCAGGGCTTCACCGAGTTCCAGACTCCGATTCTGACTGCCTCCAGCCCGGAAGGCGCGCGCGATTATCTCGTCCCCAGCCGCGTCCATCCCGGCAAATTCTATGCGCTCCCGCAGGCGCCCCAGATGTTCAAGCAATTGCTGATGGTCGCCGGCTTCGACCGTTATTTCCAGATCGCGCCCTGCTTCCGCGACGAGGACGCCCGCGCCGATCGCAGCCCTGGCGAATTCTACCAGCTCGATTTCGAGATGAGCTTCGTCACCCAGGACGACGTGTTCGAAGCGATCGAGCCGGTCCTCGCCGGCGTCTTCGAGGAGTTCGCCAAGGGGAGGACAGTGACTCCGGCCGGCGAATTCCCGCGCATTCCCTATCGCGAGGCGATGCTCAAATACGGTTCGGACAAGCCGGATCTGCGCAATCCGATCCTGATCTCCGACGTTACCAGCCATTTCGTTGGCTCCGGCTTCGGCCTGTTCGCGCGCATCGTCGAGGGCGGGGGCGTGGTGCGGGCCATTCCCGCGCCCGCCACCGCGGAGAAAAGCCGCAAATTTTTCGACGACATGAACGATTGGGCGCGTTCCGAAGGCCATGCCGGCCTGGGTTACATCACCCGCAAGGGCGGCGAGCTCGGCGGGCCGATCGCCAAGAACCATGGCGACGAGGCGACCCGCAAATTGTTCGACGAGCTCGGCCTCGGCCCCGACGACGGCCTGTTCTTCGCCGCCGGCAAGCCCGACAAGGCGGCGAAGCTCGCCGGCGCCGCCCGCACCCGGGTGGCGGAGGAGCTCGGCCTGATCGCCGCCGACGAATTCAAATTCTGCTGGATCGTCGATTTTCCGATGTACGAATATGACGAGGAATCGAAGAAGGTCGATTTCTCGCACAATCCTTTCTCGATGCCGCAGGGCGGGCTGGAGGCGCTCGAGGGCAAGGACCCGCTCGACATCCTCGCCTTCCAGTACGACATCGTCTGCAACGGCGTGGAATTGTCCTCCGGCGCGATCCGGAATCATCGCCCGGACATCATGTACAAGGCGTTCGAGATCGCCGGCTACAGCCAGGCCGATGTCGACACCAATTTCGCCGGCATGATCAACGCCTTCAAATATGGCGCGCCGCCGCACGGCGGCTCGGCGCCGGGCATCGACCGCATCGTCATGCTGCTTGCCGGCGAGCCCAACATCCGCGAGGTCGTGCTCTTCCCGATGAACCAGCGCGCCGAGGATCTGATGATGAACGCGCCGGGCGAGGTCAGCGCGAAGCAGCTGCGCGAGCTCCACATCCGCATCGTCCCTCCATCCGGGACAGCGGCGAAAGACCCCGCCAAGATCGTGGCGCCGGAATAATTCCCTCGTCATCCCGACGAACGTCAGGATTCATGAACACGGGTGGCGCAGGTTCTCAGCCACCGAGTTCATGGATGCTGAAAATAGTTCAGCGTGACTGCTTCGAGTGTCCCGCACCCGCCGTCAAGCGCCGTGGCGCCGGACCAAGCGGCGTGATAAGCGGCAGACATGCCGATCAACCTCTGGGACTATGAAGCCGGCGCCACCTTCGATGGCGACTATGACGCCACGTTGGCGGAGCTGCAGGAGCGGCTCTCCCATCTGTTCGTCTCGCTCCACGTCCACAGGAAGAAGGCGATCATCCTGTTCGAGGGCTGGGATGCCTCGGGCAAGGGTGGAGCGATCCAGCGCCTGACGGCGCAGTGCGACCCGCGCACCTTCAAGGTCTGGCCGATCTCGGCGCCCAATGAGGAGGAGAAGGCGCACCATTATCTCTGGCGCTTCTGGCGGCGGATGCCCGCGGCGGGGGAGGCGGCGATCTTCGATCGCTCCTGGTACGGCCGCGTCCTGGTCGAGCGGGTGGAGGGCTTCGCCAAGGAGGCCGAATGGCGCCGCGCCTATGACGAGATCAACGAGCTCGAGGCGCAGCTCGGCTATGACGGCGCCACCATCGTCAAACTGTTCTTCCACGTGACCCAGGAGGAGCAGGACGAGCGCTTCGAAAAACGCCTGGCCCACCCCTGGAAGCGCTGGAAGGTCACCGCCGAGGACGTTCGCAACCGCGGTCGCCGCAAGGACTATCTCGCCGCCATCAGGGACATGCTCGACGTGACCGATACGCGCTGGGCGCCGTGGACCGTGATCGACGGCAACAACAAGAAATCGGCCCGGATCGCCGCGCTGACCCGGGTGGCTGAAGCGCTTTCGGCCTCTCTCCCCGGCAAGCCCCCGCCGGCCAGTCCCGAAATGGAACATCTGGCACAAGCCATCCGAAAGCGGGAAGACTGACCCTCTTCCATTTGCCGGCTTTGCGCTAGGATCGGCCGTTCAAGCAGCCGGGGAGACGGCCGATGCGCCGCCGCACATTTCTGACGATCCTGGGCCTCGTCGGCCTGTCGGCCTGCGCGGTCGGCTATGACGATTATTACGCGCCGCCGGGCCATGCCTACGCTGCCGGGCCGGGCCCCGCTTATCATGGGCGCCAATGGGCGGAGCGCCAGCCGATGCGCGCGCCCTTCGAGGGCGAGCTCTCGGGCCCCGGCCTGGCGCAGCTCGACGATTGGCTGAAGGATACGCCCGAGGGCCGCGCCATCGTGACCCTGGGTTTCACCGACGCCGCCGGCGGCGTGATCAGCGAGGCGACGGCCGACCGCGCCAATATCTGGTTCCGCCGCTATGCGGACACCAATCGCGACATGACCGTCACCGATCCCGAAATCCGCACGGCCCTGGTCTCGGCGTCCCGCCGCTACCGGCCGCGCAACTAGGTTGTCCGCGGCCGGGGAGGCGCGTCGGGCCCGATCTCACCGGAACCGGCGGCATCCTGGCGCGTCCGCCTTGGCGCGACCCAATGATATGCCTTCGAAAAGCGGACTCGGAAGATCCAGAAGAGCATCGCCGCCAATATTACGAGCGGCGGCACGGAGAGCAGCGCCGATCCTCTGATGAATTCAGGCATCGTGTCCTGCTGCCCCTGGAAGAAGGATGAGGCCGCGATCAGGAAGGCGGCGCTCATCCGCCACAAATGGCGGCTGGTCCGCTGCACGCCGGTAAGTGCGCGCCGCAGGATGAAGTTCAGATCCAGGGCTGCGGCCAGGGCCGCCAGCGCCGCGAAGGGAAAGTGGACGGCAGCCGGGAGGAGGTCGAGGCGGCCGTCCGCCTCGCGCAGCCCGAGCAGGCCGATCGTCAGCATCGCCGCGGCGCAGGCCAGCGCCACGGCAAAGCCCGCGACTTCGAATGTCCCGGCGCGGCCGTCTCTCCGGCGGGCCGACATCCAGGACGTTGCGACGAGATAGCAGGTCAGGATGCCGATCGTCGCGGTGCCGCGCTCGGGCCTGGCGAAGGCGATGATCGAGCCCGTACTCGCCATGGTCAGCATCGCCGCGAAAAACCAGGTCCCCGCGTGCCCATGCGGCCGCCCGCCCTTGCGCGCCACCAGCGCGGCTGCGCCGGCGATCAAGGCAATGCTGCCCGCTGTGACGTGGATTTGAATCAGAGGATGCATCGCCCGCTCCCTTGCGCTTTGCTCAGGTCATGCGTATTATTCGAATAAGACACCTAAGGACATGTTTTGGGGGGACAAAGCCATGATCGCCGGTTGCATCGACAAAATGCAGGCGCAATCCTGTGGGACATGCATACGCCGCGACGATTGCCGGGTCGTCTTTCCCGAAGCTCTCGGCTTCCTGCTCTCTTCGATACGCCCCGCGCTCGATCGGGATGCGCGGCCACCCGCGCAGCGGCACCCGTTCCTCGCTCTCCTCGGCCACGTCGCGAAGGGGATCGAGCGGCGCAGGGCGCGGCCGCGCGAAGCGACGGTTCGCCTCCTGGTCGAGCGCCATGTCGCGCCGCGGCTCGCCGACGGGCCGGTGCGCATCGAGGAGGTGGCGCGCGAGCTCGGCTTCAGCCGGCAGACCTTGTACCGGCGGCTGAAGGCCGAGGGCGTGACGTTCGCCTTGTTGCTCGACGATTTGCGCCGGAGGCTGGCGCTCCGCTTCATCCGCGACCGGGGCCTGACGGTGAAGGACGCTGCCTACCGCCTTGGCTTTTCCGACCCCGCCGCCTTCTCACGCGCGTTCAAGCGATGGACCGGCGTCAGCCCTAAGGAGATGCGCGGCAAAAGGCCTCACTAGGCATCCGGATAGCTGATCGCCACCACCTCATAGTCGCGTTCGCCCGAGGGCAGCGCGACTCGGCGCGTATCGCCGATCGCGGCCCCGCAAATGGCCCGTGCGATCGGCGAATAGAAGCTGATCCGACCCGCCGAGGCGTCCGCCTCGTCCTCGCCGACCAGGGTCACAACCCGTCGTTTGTCCTCCTCGTCGGCGAGCGTCACCGTCGCGCCGAACCAGGCGCGGCCGCGGTCGGGCTGCTTGACGGGATCGGTGACCTTGGCGCTCGCCATCCGCTTCGACAGGAAGTTGATCCGCCGGTCGACCTCGCGCAGCCGCCGCCGGCCATATTGATAATCCGCATTCTCGGACCGGTCGCCATTGGCAGCCGCCCAGGCGATCGTCTCGAGCAATTTCGGCCGCTCGCCCGCGAACAGCGCGTCATATTCCTCGCGCAGCTTCCTGTATCCCTGCGGCGTGATGAAATTGGGGCGGTCGGACATCAGCCCGGCCGGTTCTGGCCCAGATAATAAGAGATCCGATTGCGCGCCGGCTGGCCTGCCGACGCCGGGTTGATCAGATCGTAGACGACCGTGTTCTCCAGCACACGCTGGACGTAGTTGCGGGTCTCGGAGAAGGGGATCTCCTCGATCCAGCGCACGACGTCGACGCCGGGCATGCGCGGATCGCCATTGGCCGCGATCCAGCGCCGGACATTGCCGCTGCCGGCATTGTAGGACGCCGCGGCCAGCACCGCATTGCCGCCCCATTGGTCCATCAGCTCGGAAAGATAATAGCTTCCCAGCAGGACATTATATTGCGGGTCTTCGGTCAGCCGGCCGAGATCATAGGAGACGCCGGCCCGCGGCGCCGATTGCCGCGCCGTGCCGGGCATGAGCTGCATCAGCCCGCGCGCCCCGGCGCTGCTCACCGCGGTCCGCTCGAACGAGCTTTCCTGGCGGATGATGCCGTGGGCGAACGACCAGTGGCGCGCATAAGCGGCCGGGATCGGCACTTGCGGGAAGGCGGCGCGGTCGTAGAAATTGTCGCCGTCGGCGCGCGCCTCGCGTGCCGCCCAGACTCCGAGGTCGAGCCGCCCGATCTGCCTGCCGAACTCGCCGGCCATCGCCCGGTCGCGGTCATTGTCGAGCTGGGCCGCGAGCGCGCGCAGGAAAGTCGTCTGGTCGTTGCGCCGGCCGACCGTGCCGAGGTAGCGAACGGCCACGACCAGCGGCCGTGCGTTGAACGAGGCGCGCTCGGCGGCGTCGGCGGCCGGCAGGGTCGGCGGTACCGCGGGTGCGCGGCCGAGCCGTTCCAGCGCCAGCTGGCCGTAAAACTGGTCCGGGCTGGCCGCCGCCTGCTCGTACCAGGCGCTGGCCTGCGCCGCGTTGCCGGCTGCAGCGGCGGCGCGGCCGGCCCAGTAAAAGCCCTTCGCCCGGGTCTGCGGCGAGCGCGCGGCGCGGCCGTACAGCTCGAACAGCCGCGCCGCCTCGACGGGCCGGTTGAGCCGGAACAGGGCGGTCGTCCCGCCGAGCCAGGCAAGGCTCGTATAATCGTCGCGCTCGTCATAGGGCCGGTCGCTGACGTCGGTGCCGGGCGCGTAAATGTCCTCGAGCTTCGAAGCGATGCCATAGGCGATGAGCCAGTTGCGGTCGTTGGCGGCGCCGCGCGCGAGCGTCAGCGCCGTGTCGAGCCAGCGGGCCGCATTGGCAAGCGGGCGGTCGAGCGGCGGCCGCGACGCCAGCAATTGCCGGGCGGCAGCGGGCTGGCCCGTATTGCGCAGCCAGATCGCCTGATCGAGGATCAAACCGCCGTCGCGCCGCGCCGTGCCGTCCAGCGCCGCCGCCCGGCTGCTGGCGTCCGGCGCCCGATTCTGCAGCGCCAGCCGCGCTTCGTACAGAGGCCGCTTCGCCAGCGACGCCCACATCAGGGTCCGCGCCGCGCTCAGGCTGTCGCCATTGCCGAGCAATGCCTCCATCCGCCGGTCATGATCGTCGGGCCGGAAACTGTTGCCGAACGTGGCCAGGATCCGCTGCTCGACGTCGAGCGGCAGCACGCCGCCGGTCCAGGCCCGCCGCGCCTCCTCACGCGCTTCGTCGCCGCGCCCGCTCGATTGAAGCGCGAAAGCGAAAGCGGCATGGCCCGCGGCTGTCTGCGGCGGGAAGGCGCGGAAGAAATTCTGCGCCTCGGCGGGATAATCGGTTCCCAGCGACAGCCTCTGCTCCGCGGCGCGGCGCATGGCCGCTTCGCCGGGCCAGCCGCGATGGGAGAGCAGGAAGTTGGCATATGCGGAGAAGGGCAGGGAGTCGGACTGCCTCAGCGCGTTCCAGCGGTCGATGTCCGCGGCGATCGCGCTGGACGCGGCGGGCGACGAGAATTGTGGCGCCGGATAAGGCACATTCTGGTTCTGGACGGCCTGGGCATTGGCGGCCGACGCGGACGCACCCAGCAGGAGCAACAGCCCCGCTTTCCTTTGCATGCTGGACAGAATGACTTCCCCCTCCTTATCAGACCATGAACATCCCCCGCGATGTTCGTTCCGGGCCTCCCTAGGTCAGGCCCGGCCCCGGCGTGAAGGAGGCAATGATGTTCAGGGGGTCGATCCCGGCTCTGGTGACGATTTTCCGCGACGAAGCGTTCGACGAGGGCGCTTATCGCGATTTCGTCGATTGGCAGATCGCGGAAGGAAGTCACGGCCTCGTTCCCTGCGGAACCACGGGTGAATCGGCGACTTTGACCGCCGACGAGCATTATCGCGTGGTCGAGGTCTGCGTAGAGCAGGCGAACGGCCGCGTGCCGGTCATTGCCGGATGCGGATCGAACAGCACCCAGACCGCGATCATGAACATGAACGCCGCAAAGGAACGCGGCGCCGACGCAGCCCTGATCGTGCTGCCTTATTACAACCGGCCGAGCCAGGATGGCCTGGTCGCCCATTTCATCGCGCTCACCGAAGCCTGCGACATGCCGATCATCGTCTATAACGTGCCGGCGCGGACGGTGACCGACATATTGCCCGAGACACTGGGCCGCATCTCCGCCTTGCCCAACATCGTCGGCATCAAGGACGCCTGCGGCAATCTCGCCCGCTGCACCGATCATCGCGCCCTGTGCGGCGCGGATTTCATCCTTCTGTCGGGCAATGACGATATGGCGCTTGGCTTCAACGCGATGGGCGGCACCGGCTGCATCTCGGTCAGCGCCAATGTCGCGCCGCGGCTTTGCGCCGATTTCCAGAATGCCTGCCTCGAGGGCCGCTGGGAGGACGCGCTGGCGCTCAACGACCGTCTTGCGCCGCTCCACGCAGCGCTTTTCTCGGACGCGTCTCCCGGCCCGACCAAATATGCGCTCTCCCGAATCAGGAGTGGTTTCCCGGCAGACCTGCGCTTGCCGATGACTCCGCCCAGCGAGGCAAGTCGCCGCACCGTCGATGCAGCGCTGGAGCATGCGGGCCTGGCCTGATCATGCTTGCCGCCGCCATTGCCGCCCGCTTCCTGCTCCAGGTCGTCCTCCTGGTCGTCCTCGCCATCTGGTGTTTCCGGCAGGCTGACAATATCGCCCTCGGCCTGCTCAGCGGCCTGGCAGCGTCGTTCGCCGCGGGGCTGTTGTGGGGCCTGTTCATTTCGCCGAACCGCCGCGTCGACTTGGGCAGGATCGCCAGGCTGGTCCTGGAGCTGGCCCTGTTCTGCGTCGCCGCCGGCGCCCTCTGGCAAATGGGCTGGCGGACCGCGGCTTTATTGCTCATCGCCGCCGAATGCGCCGATCGCTACGGCCTCATCCTGATCAGGCGCCGCGAGCTCGCGCGGCGCTACGCCGGGCGCATGAGCGAATATTGATGACGATCGGCACAATTTCGGAGGATTGACCAAATCCGATGTAATTCCGGGCGCCGCATTAGCAAAATTCGCCGGTTGTTCTTCCGTCCTGGTTACAATTCATCAACCGATATGCTGCTAGTCGGATGGCATGGTCACGCCTGTCGGGGGGTAATCGATGCCTTTTTACGAGCCCGCGGAATCCCAGTTCCGCGTCAACGGCGATCGCGCCGGCAATCAATATGTGACGTCGTCTGCCGCGCTCGACAATGGCGGGTTCGTGATCGTCTGGATCACCGGAAGCGGCGGCGCCGCGGTGGTGAAGGCGCAGCTTCATGACGCGAGCGGAGCGCCGGTAGGGCAGGAGCTTCTGGTTACCTCGGCGGGCGCGATCAACAACACCAACGCCGCGACCGTAACCGGGCTTCCGGGCGGCGGCTTCGCGATCGGTTGGGAAACGTCGGACACGAGCCAGGACGGCAGCGGTACGGCGATCAAGGGGCAGGTCTACGACGCCTCGGGCCAGGCCAGCGGCGCCCAGTTCCTCGTCAACAGCGTCGCCGCGGGCAACCAGTCCGGAGCAGCGATCACCGCTCTCGCCAACGGCAGCATCCTGGTCAGCTGGACGACCTCACAGCCCGCGCCCGGCGGAACCCTCAGCGAGGTGAAGGCGCGCCTGTTCGATGCCGCCGGCACGGCGCTCGGCGGCGAATTCCTCGTCAATACGAGTGTGACCGGCAGCCAGTACGGATCCGGCCTCGCTGCCGCCCCCGGCGGCGGGTTCATGGCGACCTGGACGTCCGGGCCCGGCGCCGCCGACATTTACGGCCAGATCTTCGACGCCTCGGGCAGCAGGCTCGGCGGGGAATTCCTGGTCAACACGACGACGGCGGGGTCCCAGCTCGAATCGAGCGTGACCGCCCTTGCCGACGGCCGCTACGTGGTCGTCTGGCGGACCACGCCGGCGACCGGCTTCGTCCAGACCATTAGTGGCCAACTCTTCGATGCCGCGGGCGTGAAGATCGGCAGCGAATTCCTGATCAGCAATCCGGCCGGCAACCCCCAGCTCGGCTCACCTGCCGTCGAAGCGCTGCCCGACGGCGGCTTCGTCGCCACCTGGTCGGCGCCCGGCGGCACCGACGCCAGCACCGCCGTCTGGGCGCAGGTCTACGACGCCGGCGGCGCCGCGTCCGGCGCCGCCTTCATCGTCAACAGCGCGCCTTTGCTGTTCGAGGGTGAGTCACGCACGCTCGTCACCGCGGCCGGCGACATCGTCGTCGCCTGGACGTCCACCCAGGACTTCTACAATTACGACGTCGCCGCGCGCATCGTCGCGCTCAACGCCGCGCCGGTCATCCAGTCGGAGGGCGGGGGCGCGACAGCGGCCTTCACAGTCGCCGAGGACCAGCTCGTCGTCACCCGCGTCCTTGCCACCGACCGGGTCGGCCCGGGCCCGGTCACCTATGCGATCGCCGGCGGCGCCGATGCCGCGCTCTTTGCCATCGACGCGGCGACCGGCCATTTGACATTCATCGCCGCGCCCGATGCCGAGGCACCCGGCGATGCCGATCTGGACAATGTCTACGAGGTCGTCGTCTCGGCGAGCGACGGCGAGCTTGCCGACAGCCAGGCATTGTCGGTGACGGTCGCAACGACCGGCCGCGGCCCGATCATCGTCTCGCCCGCCGCAGTCACCGTCGGCGAGAACGGGCTGCTCGCGGCGACCGTCGCGGCGACCGATGCCAATGCCACTTACGCGATCACTGGAGGCGCCGATGCCTCGAAATTCGCCATCGACGCCGCCACCGGCGTACTGAGCTTCGTCGCCGCGCCGAATTTCGAAGCGCCGGGCGATGTCGGGGCGGACAATGTCTATGACGTCGAGGTCACGGCCAGCGCCGCCGGCCAGTCCGTCGCGCAGGCGCTTGCGGTGGGAGTCCGCAACGTCAACGAGGGTGCGGCCTTCGTCACTCCGGCCTCGTTCATCGCGTTCGAGAACAGCCTCGCCGCTGGCAATATCGCGGCAGTGGATGCGGAGGGCGACCCGCTCTCCTATTCGATCGTCGGCGGCGCCGATTCCGGCAAGTTCAGCATCAACGCGCTCACCGGCGCGCTCAGCTTCTACAACGCGCCCAATTTCGAGGCGCCCGGCGATGCCGGTGCCAATGGCGTTTACGATGTCATCATCCGGGCAAGCGACGGCGAGATTGCCACGCTCCAGGCATTCGCGATCACCATCGGCAACGTCAACGAAGGGGCGGTGATCACGTCCAATGGCGGCGGGGCGACCGCTGCGATCACGCTCGACGAGAATCAGGCCGCCGTCACCATCGTCACCGCACGCGACAACCCGGTCGGCACGAGCATCACCTACAGCATTTCAGGCGGGCTGGACGCTTCGCGTTTCACCATCAATGCCCAGACCGGCGCCCTCAACTTCGTTAGCGCGCCGAATTACGAGGCGCCGAACGATGTCGGCCAGAACCGGGTGTACGACGTCATCGTCAGGGCATCGGACGGCACCGTCGCCGACACCCAGGCGCTGGCGATCACGATCACCAACGTGAACGAGCCCTTCTCGATCACCTCGAACGGCGGCGGCGACAATGCCGCTTTCTCGCTCGCCGAGAATAGCGGCGGCTTTACGGTGACGACCGACGAGCAGGATGCGGGCAATCTGACCTTCTCGATCATCGGCGGCGCGGATGCGGCGCGATTCCAGGTCGGCGCCGTGATCGGCAAGAATGGCGGGATCAACTTCGTCGCCTCGCCCAATTTCGAGGCGCCCGCCGATGCCAATGGCGACAATGTCTACAATCTGATCGTCCAGGTGTCGGATGGCACTTTCACCGACACCCAGTCGATCGCCATCACCATCACCATCACCAACGTCAATGAGGCGCCGGTGATCGGGTCGAACGGGGCGGGCAGCACGGCGTCGATCTCGCTCGCCGAGAATCAGGTCGCAGTGACCAATGTCGCCGCCGCCGATCCCGAAAATGCCGCCATCGTCTACAGCATCTCGGGCGGCGTCGACGCGGCCAAATTCACGATCAACGCCACGACCGGCGCTCTCGCCTTCGTCACCGCTCCCAATTTCGAAGTCCGCGCCGATTCCGGCGCGAACAACGTCTATGACGTGATCGTGCGCGCCAGTGACGGCAGCCTGGTCGATACCCAGGCGATCGCCGTCACGATCACCAACGTCAACGAGGCGCCGGTCATCACTTCGAACGGCGGCGGCGACAGTGCCGGAGTCACCGTCAACGAGAACGCGACCGTCGTCGCCACGATCAGCACCACCGATCCGGAGAATACCACCCGAACCTATTCCATCGCTGGCGGCGCCGATGCGGCCCGCTTCACCATCAACGCCTCGTCCGGCCTGCTCAGCTTCGTGACCGCGCCGAATTTCGAGGCGCCCACCGACGCCGGCGCGAACAATGTCTACGACGTCGTCGTCCGCGCCAGCGACGGTACCTTGTCCGATACCCAGTCGATCGCCGTCCAGGTCGCCAACGTCAACGAGGCCGTGGTCATCACGTCCAATGGCGGAGGCGCTACCGCCGCCGTGTCGCTGGCGGAGAATGATGCTGCAGTGCTTCTCGCTACTGCGGTCGATCCCGAAAATGCGGCCATTGCCTGGTCCATATCGGGCGGCGCCGATGCGGCGCGGTTCGTCATCAACTCCGCGACCGGCGCGCTCAGCTTCGTCGCCGCGCCCAATTTCGAGGCCCCGGAGGATGCCGGCGCCAACAATGTCTACGATGTGATCGTGCGCGCCAGCGACGGCGCCACCTCCGATACGCAGGCCATCGCCGTCACCATAACCAACGCCAATGAAGCGCCGGTCATCACCTCCGGCGGCGGCGGCGCCAGCGCGAACCTTGCCATCGACGAGAATGCGAACCTGGTCGCCACGATCAGCGCCACCGATCCCGAAAATACCGCCCGCACTTATTCGATCGCCGGCGGCGCGGATGGCGCGCTCTTCGCGATCGATCCCGTGACCGGCGCGCTGAGCTTCCTCGCCGCGCCCGATTTCGAGGCGCCCGGCGATGTCGGTGCGGACAATGTCTATGAGGTCGTTGTCCGCGCCAGTGATGGCGCCTTGTTCGATACCCAGGCGATCGCAATCCAGGTCGCCGACGCGGACGAGCCCCTCGCCATCACATCCAATGGTGGCGCCGAAACGGCCGCCATCCTTGTCTCCGAGAACGAAACCGACGTCCTGACCATGACCGCGGTCGATCCCGAAGGCGCGGCGCCGGCCTGGACGATTGCCGGCGGCGTCGACGCCGCCTTCTTCGCGATCGACCCGGAGACGGGCGCGCTCAGCTTCATCCAGGCCCCCGATTTCGAAGCGCCCGCGGATGCCGACGGCGACAATGTCTACGAGTTTCTCGTCTCGGCGAGCGACGGTGTCTTCTTCGATACCCAAACTCTCTCGATCACAGTCGAGGATGCCGAAGAGGGCTTCGCGATGATGGCGGGCGAGGGCCGCGGCTTCTTCGCCGAAGGCGCCTTCGCCGCCGGGGATCAGCCCGGCATCTACAATTCCGCGGGGATCGCCGCTGCGAATTCGCTATGTGGAGGGATCGTCTCCGAACTCCCGCCACCTCAGTTCTGGATCTAGGGTCGCAAGAGCGGCGCACATTCGAGGTTCGGACGTTCGACAATGCGGTTGGTTGCTCTCACCAGCTTCCCCTTGCTCCCCATAGCCCCTATGTCCCGCCCGTCATGGCCCGCCCGCGTCCCGAGGAATTCGACAAGAAGAAGATCGTCGCCGAGAACCGGCGCGCGCGCTTCGACTATGCGATCGAGGACAAATATGAGGCCGGCATCGCCCTGACCGGCACCGAGGTGAAGTCCCTGCGCTTCGGCGAGGGCTCCATCGCCGAGAGCTATGCCGAGGTGAAGGACGAGGAAGTCTGGCTGATCAACGCCAACATTCCTGAATTCAGCCACGGCAACCGCTTCAACCACGAGCCGAAGCGCCCCCGCAAATTGCTGCTCAATCATCGCCAGATCGCCAAGATGCATGGCGCGGTCGGGCGGCAGGGCATGACCCTGGTCCCGCTCTCGATCTACTTCAACAGCCGCGGCCGGGCGAAGGTCGAGATCGGCCTCGCCAAGGGGCGCAAGGCCCACGACAAGCGCGAATATGAGAAAGAGAAGGACTGGAAGCGCGAGCAGGGCCGGCTGATGAGGGAGCGCGGATAGGGACGCGATCTTCCCGGCTCCGGCACGAACGGCGCGCCGGATGCGCCATTGCGCGTCGATTGATCGAAGCGCCCGGACTGCTATAGCGCGCCCACACACCTCCAAGCCCCGGGAAGTCCGCTTATGCGCAAGCTCGTCATCGCACTCACCGCCACCACCGCATTGGCCACCGCGGCCGCCACTGCCTATGGCGCCGCCCAGCCGCGGCCGGCCCCGGCCGCCGCCGCCAGCGCGCCGCAATATGGCACGTTCGGCTTCGACCTCGCCGGAATGGACCGCAATGTCGCGCCCGGCGAGAGCTTCTACCGCTTTGCCAACGGCAATTGGGACAGGACCACGGAAATCCCTGCCGACCGCAGCAATTTCGGCATGTTCACCGTGCTCGACGATCTCTCGCGCGGCCGCACCCGCGCCATCCTCGAGGAAGCCGCGCGCCAGCCCGGCTCGCGCATCGGCGATTTCTACGCGAGCTTCATGGACGAAGCCGCGGCCGACGCCGCCGGCATCGCGCCGCTCCAGCCCTTGCTCACCGAGATCAAGGGCATAAGGGACAGGACCCAGTGGGCCGCCGCGCTGGGCCGCAATCTGCGCCGCAACATCCGCGGACCGTTCAGCGGCGGGGTCGACAGCGATGCCCGCATTCCGAGCGAAATGATCATGCAATTGCGGCAATCGGGTCTCGGCCTTCCCGACCGCGATTATTATCTCAGCGACGATGCCCAGATCGCCCAGAAGCGCACCGCCTATCAGGCCTATCTCGCCCAGCTGCTGACCCTGGCCGGCGAGCAGAATGCTGCCGAGCGCGCCGCCGCGGTCGTCCAGTTCGAGCGCGGCATCGCCCAGGTCCAGTGGACTCGGGTTCAGAATCGCGACGACGAGCGGACCTACAACAAATGGACCATGGCCGATTTCGCGCGCAACGCGCCGGGCTTCGACTGGGCAGCCTTTTTCCGCGAGGCCGGCCTTGCCGATCAGCGCAATGTCCTCGTCGCCCAGCCGAGCGCCTTCGCCGGATCCGCGCGCCTGATCGCTGAAACGTCGCAGGCGGTGCTGAACGATTATCTGATGCTGCGGGCGATCGATTCGGCGGCGCCGCTTCTTTCGCGCGAATTCGTCGACGCCAATTTCGCTTTCCGCGGCACCGTGCTCAACGGAACCCCACAGAACGAGCCGCGCTGGAAAAGGGGCGTGACCCTGGTCACCGGCGCGATCCCCGACGATCTCAGCCGCCTCTATGTCGAGCGCCATTTCCCGCCGGCGGCCAAGCAGGCGGCGGATGCGCTCGTCCGCAATGTCATTGCCGCCATGGACACGCGCCTGCAAAGCCTGGCCTGGATGGCGCCGGAGACGCGCGAGCGCGCCCGCGCCAAGCTGCGCGCCTTCACCCCCAAGATCGGCTATCCGGATTTCTGGCATGATTATTCGAGCGTCCAGATCAGCAGGACCAACCTCGTCCAGAACGTCATCAACGCCAGCGCCTGGGATTGGGATTTCAACCTCCACAAGCTCGGCCGCCCGGTCGACCGGCGCGAATGGGGGATGACTCCGATGGAGATCAACGCCTACGCCAATCCGGTGTGGAACGAGATCGTCTTTCCGGCCGCGATCCTGCAGCCGCCCTTCTTCGATCCCAATGCAGACATGGCGGTCAATTATGGCGGCATCGGCGCCGTCATCGGCCATGAGCTCAGCCACCATTTCGACGATCAGGGCAGCCGCTATGACGAAAATGGCGCGCTCCACGAATGGTGGACGCCGCAGGACCGCGAGCGGTTCAATGCCCTGACCGCCCAGCTCGTCGCCCAATATGACGCGTACGAGCCGCTGCCCGGCCGCCATATCCAGGGGGCGCTCACCCTTGGCGAGAACATCGCCGATCTGGCCGGTTTGACCGTCGCCTATGACGCCTATCACCGCGCCCTCAACGGGCGGGAGGCTCCGGTGATCGGCGGCCTGACCGGCGACCAGCGTTTCTATCTCGGCTGGGCCCAGGTCTGGCGCCGCAAATATCGCGAGGCCAATCTGCTGCAGCGGCTGCTGACCGATCCGCATTCGCCATCCGAGCAGCGCGCCGCGGTCGTCCGCAATCTCGATCCCTGGTATGCGGCGTTCCGCCCGGCGCCGGGCACCGGGCTCTATCTCGCGCCCGCGCAACGGGTCCGCATCTGGTAGGAATGGCGAGCGCGGCCTCCTTCGCGATCGGCGGCCAGGCGCCGCGCAGGATCGACCTCCCGTTGATCCTGTTCGGCCTGGCCGCGACCGCGTCGGCGGGGCTCCTTTTCTGGGCGATCCGCGACCCGGTTTTCGCCGGGATCTTTCTCGCAGGTCTGCTCGGCGCCGGCGGGGTGCTGTTGCTGGTGCGCAGGAGGCCCGCGGACGAGATTGCGACCGGCCAGTCGCCGCCGGACGTGGCTTTGCTGCGCGACGCGCTCGACAGCGCCGGGCCGTCCCAGGCCGTCGGTCTCTCCGATCGCGAGGGCAATCTGTTTTGCGCGAGCAGCGCCTGGGGCGCGTGGTTCGGCGCCGATTCGCTGCCGCTCGCGCTCGCCAGGGTCGCGCCGACCGCGCGCCGCGACCGCGCCGTGGCGATCCCCTCCATCACGATCGGCGGCCAGGCCTATGAGGGCGAGGTCCGCCTCGCCGGCGCTGGCGACGGGCAGCTGCTGTGGCGCCTCCATCGGGCCGACGACGACCATCTCGGCAAGGAGGCGCGCCGCCTGATCGCCGGCGAGGCCGGTCGCCGCATGGGCGAATCGGGGCTGATGGTCGCGGTGGTCGATTCCACCGGCACCATTGTCGCCGCCAACGGCGCCTTCTCGGTGCGCGCTGCCGGCGCAGATAGCGAAGGCGGACCGGTCGAGGGCAGCGCCTTCGTCGATCACCTGACCGCTTCTTCCGGCGGCCAGTTCCATTTTGCCGCCGAGGGCAAGGCGGCGCCCCCGCTGCGCATCCTTCAGGTTCCGGTCAGCGACGATCCGTCCGCTTTGTCGATCTTCCTGCTGCTCGACGACGTTCCCGGCCCGCGCGGCGACGACGAGAATGGCCACGTCCACGCCTTGCTCGACAGCCTGCCGCTCGGCCTCGCTCTGGCCGACACCGACGGCCGCTTCACCTTCCTCAACAAGGTGTTCCGCAAGGCGGTCGGCCTCGGCGCCAGCGAGCGGCCGGTCTGGCCCGGCGACCTCGTCGTCGACGAGGACAAGGCGGCGGTCTCCGACGCGGTCCGCCGCTTCGGCCGCGGCCGCCCGATGTCGGGCGACCTCGCCGTGCGGCTGCGCCCGAATCCGGAAGAGCCGGTGGCGATGACCGTCGCCGGCGCGCGCGGCCTCGGCAATGCCGCCGTCCTCTTGTCGATCAAGGACAATAGCGAGGAGGCGCGGCTCAAGCGCGAGATCGCCCAGGCGACCAAGATGCAGGCGGTCGGCCAGCTAGCCGGCGGCGTCGCCCATGACTTCAACAATATCCTGACCGCGATCCTCGGCACCTGCGACCTGATGATGATGCGCCACACGCCGGGTGATTCCGATTATGACGACATCCAGCAGATCCGCTCCAATTCGAACCGCGCCGCCAATCTGACCCGCCAGCTGCTTGCCTTCTCGCGCCAGCAGACCTTGCGGCCGCAGGTGCTCCAGCTACCCGACGTCGTCGCCGAGGTCTCTCACCTGCTCAACCGGCTGCTCGGCGAGCGGATCAAGCTCGAGGTCAAGCATGGCCGCGGCCTGGGCGCGGTCCGCGCCGATCCGGGCCAGCTCGAGCAGGTGATCGTGAACCTCGCCGTCAACGCCCGCGATGCGATGGTCGCCAAGGACCCGGTCGGCGGCGGCACGCTCGTGCTGCAGACCTTCGCCGTCACGGCCGAGGACGTGCGCCGGATGTCGAGCGACGTGCTCCCGATCGGCGATTATACCGCGATGAAGGTGACCGACACCGGCGTCGGCATCCCCCAGCATCTGCTCAGCAAGATCTTCGAGCCCTTCTTCACCACCAAGGAAGTGGGGAAGGGGACCGGTCTCGGTCTTTCCACCGTCTATGGCATCGTCAAGCAGTCCGGCGGCTTCATCTTCGCCGAATCTCAGGTTCGGAAAGGGACCAGCTTCACCATCTATCTGCCCGTCCACCGCGCCCAGCCGGGCGATGCGCCGGTCAGGACAAAGGCGAAGGAGAAGGCCGGCGAGCTGTGGGGAACGGCGACGGTGCTGATCGTCGAAGACGAGGTCATGGTCCGGGCGGTTGCCGAACGCGCGCTCACCCGTCACGGCTATACCGTTCTGGTCGCCGAAAATGGCGAGGTCGCGCTCGAGATCCTCGGCCGCGAGGAGAAGGTCGATCTGATGATCTCCGACGTGGTCATGCCGACCATGGACGGCCCGACAACGGTCCGCGCCGCCCGCAAGATGCACCCGGACCTGCCGATCCTGTTCATATCGGGCTATGCCGAGGAGCAATTGCGCAAGTCGATCGACATCCCCAATGTCTCGTTTCTCGCCAAGCCCTTTTCGGTCCAGCAGCTGGCCGAAACCGTCAGGGACGTGCTGTCGTCGCAATAAGGTCTTTTCCTTTGCGCAACGCCCGTTAAGGGCGGACCGATGCCGGGGACCATGAGATCCATCCTGATCGTCGAGGATGAGCCGCTGATTGCGATGATGCTTGAGGATTTCCTCGAGACGCTGGGGCACAAGGTCGCCGCCAGCTGCGACAGCGTCGAGACGGCACTGGAGCAGGTCGAGGCCGGCGGCTTCGACGTCGCGATCCTCGACGTCTCGCTCAAGGACGGCCAGGTCTGGCCGGTCGCCGATCGCCTCGTTGCGGCGGGCATACCGTTCGTCCTCGCCACCGGCGGCCATGTCGAGCCGCCGCCGGCCGCCCATGCCGATGTGCCGGTGCTCGCCAAGCCCTATACGATCGACGCCATCGAGCCGGCGCTGGACCTGGCCTGCGGCGATTGATTCGAAGCCGGGCATGACCAGGCGCAGGCGCATGTTGTGGTCCCTGCTTCTCCTGCCCGTGCTGCTCTACCTCCTGATTTGCGGAATCCTGTTCTTCGCCCAGAACGCGATGATATTTCCCACCGGTCAGGTCGGCCCCTCCGGCCCTCTGCCGGTGACCGCCGAGCGGCTGACCCTTGCCGCGGCCTCGGGCGAACGACTCGTCGGTCTCCACATTCCGCACGATCGTGCCGGCGCGGTCCGCACCCTGATCCTCGGCTTTGGCGGCAATGCAAGCAATGCGGACGGGACGGCGGCGATGCTCCACCAGCTCTATCCTGACGCCGACGTGGTCGCCTTTCACTATCGCGGTTATCCGCCCAGCGAGGGCAGGCCGGGCGCCGCCGCGCTTCAGGAAGATGCCTTGGTCATCCACGACGCGATGCGCGCCCGGCTGCGGCCGGTTCGCCTGGTCGCGGCCGGGTTCAGCGTCGGCAGCGGCGCCGCCGCTTTTCTTGCCGGACACCGCCCGCTCGACGGCCTGATCCTGGTGACACCGTTCGATTCGCTGACCAGCGTCTCGGCCGGCCATTATCCCTGGGCGCCGGTGCGCCTTCTGTTCCGCAATCCGCTGGACCCGGCCATGGATCTGCGCGGCGTTCGGACGCCCGTCGCGATTCTTGCCGGCGGCCGCGACACTCTGGTGGTGCCGGCGCGCACCCAGGCGCTCCGGTCGGCGATCCCCAATCTCGTCTTCGACCGCACGATCCCGGCCGCCGGGCACAACGACATTTACGTCGATCCGGCCTTTGCGCCGGCGATGCGGCAAGCATTTGAGGAGGTACTGACGGCCCGGCGATAATTTGAAAGTTCTCCTATTGTTCTCATGGAACGCATGGTGTACATCCTCGGCCATGCCCGCGTTGAACCGCCGACGCGGCCGGACTAAGGGAGACACGCCAATGACGGCCTCACTTCAGATCGTTTCCAACAGGACAGCAATGGACACCGACAAGCAGAAAGCCCTCGACGCCGCTCTGGCGCAGATCGACCGCGCCTTCGGCAAGGGCAGCGCAATGCGGCTCGGGTCGCGCGAGGCGATCGAGATCGAGACCATTTCGACCGGTTCGCTCGGCCTCGACATCGCGCTCGGCATCGGCGGCCTGCCGCGGGGCCGCGTGGTTGAGGTCTACGGACCGGAAAGCTCGGGCAAGACCACCTTGGCGCTGCATGCGGTCGCCGAGGCGCAGAAGGCCGGCGGCGTCGCCGCCTTCATCGACGCAGAACATGCGCTCGACCCGATCTACGCCCGCAAGCTCGGCGTCGACGTCGACAATCTCATCGTCTCGCAGCCCGACACGGGCGAGCAGGCGCTCGAGATCACCGACACCCTGGTCCGCTCCAACGCGGTCGATATCCTGGTCATCGATTCGGTCGCCGCTCTGGTGCCGCGCGCCGAGATCGAGGGCGAGATGGGCGACAGCCATGTCGGTCTGCAGGCACGGTTGATGTCGCAGTCGCTGCGCAAGCTGACCGGCTCGATCTCCAAATCCAAATGCCTGGTCATCTTCATCAACCAGCTCAGGATGAAGATCGGCGTCATGTACGGCAATCCCGAGACGACGACCGGCGGCAACGCGCTCAAATTCTACGCCTCGGTCCGGCTCGACATCCGTCGCACCGGCCAGATCAAGGATCGCGACGAAATCATCGGCAACACCACCCGGGTCAAGGTGGTCAAGAACAAGCTGGCGCCGCCGTTCAAGCAGGTCGAGTTCGACATCATGTACGGTCAGGGCGTGTCCAAGCTTGGCGAGATCCTCGACCTCGGCGCCAAGGCAGGCATCGTCGAGAAGTCCGGCTCCTGGTTCAGCTACGATTCGATCCGGATCGGCCAGGGCCGCGAGAACGCCAAATCCTTCCTCAGGGAAAATCCCGAAATGGCCGACAAGATCGAGCGGGCGATCCGCGGCCATACCGATCAGGTCGCCGACGCGCTCATGGTCGGCCCGGACCCCGAGGACGATATCTGAGCTGGCGGTTCGCGAGGGGAGGGAAGAGGAGCCTTCCCCCCTCGCACGTCCTGTCAGCCCTCAGGTGAGCGGCGGCTCGACCATTTCGCTGAGCTCGTTCCTGCCATGGGCGGGCAGGCCGGCATTGGCGGCCCAGGCGATCACCAGACCAAGCAGGCCGGCGACGACGAAACCGGCGACCAGCGGCAATGTTGTGCCGTCGAACATCTGGCCGATGAGAAGGCCGATCAGGGCCGCCCCGATCGTGCTGAGCAGGCCCTGCAGCGCCGAGGCGGTGCCGGCGATATGGCCCATCGGCTCCATCGCAAGCGCTCCGGCATTGGAGCCGATCAGGCCGAAGCAGCCCATGGTCAGCGCCTGGAGCACGACGAACGACCAGAGCGTCTCCCCGACCGTCAGGATCACCACGAGATGGACTGCGGCGAACGACGTAAAAACGCAAAGCGCGATCAGCAGCAGCCGCCGCGAGCCGAATCGCATCACCAGCCGCGAATTGAGCCAGGAGCTGAGCGCCATCGGCAGGGCGATGCATGCAAAGGCGAGGCCGATCAGCTCGGGGCGGTGGAAGACATCGAACACGACCTGCTGGACCGACCCGATGAAGCCAAGCAGGGCGCCGAAAGTCACCGTCATCGCGGCGGTATTGCCGATCGAGAGACGGTTGGTGAGGGTCTCCGCCACCGCCGATCCGATATGCCCTGCCGTAAGCGGCTGGCGCGATGCATGGGCCAATGTCTCGGGCAGCCTGAGGCCGCCCCAGACCGCAAGCACCAGGGCATAAAGTGCGAGGGCGATGAAGATGTGGCGCCAGCTCCCGACGGCAAGCACGACCTGGCCCAGGCCCGGGGCAAGGACCGGTGCGACCATGAAGACGATCATCGCCGTCGACATGATCTGCGCCATTGCGGGCCCTTCGAACCGGTCGCGAACCACCGCGACCACCAGCACCCGGGTCCCCGCCGCGGCGACCCCGTGCAGCGTCCGTGCCACGAGCAGCAAGGTGAAGCTCCCCGCCAGGCCCGACAGGGCCGCGAAGGCGGCGTAGAAGATCATGCAGCCGATCAGCAGCCGCTTGCGTCCGAAGCGATCGGCGAGCGGGCCGTAGACCAGCTGCGCGCCGCCGAAGCCAAGCATGTAGAAGGTGATCACCAGCTGGCGCCGATTCTCGTCGCTGATGCCCAGGGTCTCGCCGATCGCCGGCAGCGCCGGCAGCATCGCGTCGATGCCGAGCGCGTTCGACGCCATCAGGGCGGCGATCAGCAGAACGAATTCTCTCCGTCCCGGCATAGGGGCGTGCACGGCCGTTCGCATTGATAATGTCTCGGTGATTGAGCGCTGCGCTCTGCCCAAGTCGCCGCGGGCGGGCAAGTTCCATTCTGCCGCGGGCCCGGCTAGGGGTGCGGGATGAGTGTATCCCATGACTGGCGCGGCGAAACCGGCGACGCCTGGGCCGAGGAATGGCCCCGCACCGACCGCACGCTTGCGCCAGTCAATGATGCGCTGGTCGCCGAAGCCGTCGCACATGCGGCCGCCGGCGCCCGAATCCTTGACCTCGGCTGCGGCGGCGGCGCCACCAGCCTGGCGCTGGCCGACGCGCTTCCGGAGGCCCGCATCACGGGCGTCGACCTGTCGTCGGCCCTTGTCGCCGTCGCACGCGCGCGGGCAGGAGAGGGCGGCCGGCTCAGCTTCGAGGTCGGCGATGCGGCATCATGGTCCCCGGCCGAGGCCGCGTTCGACCTGATCGTGTCGCGCCACGGCGTGATGTTCTTCGACGATCCGGTTGCCGCCTTCACCCATATCAAAGGGCTCGCAAGGCCAGGCGCATCCCTGATCTTCTCCTGCTTTCGCGATCGCCGTGACAATGAGTGGGTGCGTGCGATGCGGCCGGTGTTCGAGCGCTTCGCCCCCGAGACCCTGGCTGCCCCCGAGCCGCCGACGGGCCCGTTCGCCTTTGGCGATCCGAGGCGGATCTACGAGATATTGTGCGAGGCCGGATTCGCGGCGCCGGAAATGGCGCCGCTGGATTTCGATTTCGTCGTCGGCGCGGGCGAGGAACCGATTGCCGGCGCCATGGCCTATTTCACCCGCGTCGGCCCGATCGCGGTGATGTTGCGCGGCATCGCCGAGGCTGACCGCGCCGCGGCGACCGCCATGATCGCCTCGATTGCCGCCGAACATGAACGCGACGGCCGCATCGCCTTTGCCGCCGCGGCCTGGATCGTCAGGAGCGTCCGCCCATGATCGTCGTCCACCATCTCGAAAATTCGCGATCGCAGCGAATCCTGTGGCTGCTCGAGGAGCTCGGCCTGGAATATGAGGTCGTCCGCTACGAGCGCGACCCCACGACCATGCTGGCGCCGCCATCGCTGAAGAAGATCCATGCGCTCGGCAAATCGCCGGTGATCGAGGACAGCGGATCGGAGTCCGGGGCGGGTCCAGGCCGGGTGATCGCCGAGACCGGCGCGATCGTGGACTATCTCATCGAGAAGGCGGAGGGGCGGTTGGGGCCGCCGGCCAATCGCGACTCGGTGCTGCTCTACCGCCAGTTCCTCCATTATGCCGAGGGCTCGATGATGCCGCCTTTGCTGGCCCTGCTCGTGGTCAACCGGCTGGGCCTCCTCGGCAAGCCGGCGAAGAAGCCGTTGCTCGCGATGATGAAGATCCATTTCGATTGGCTGGAGAGCGAGCTCGGCAGCCGGGACTGGTTCGCCGGGGAGGAATTCACCGCCGCCGATGTCATGATGAGCTTCCCGCTGGAAGCGTCGCGCCAGCGCGCCGGCCTGGATGCCTCCTATCCCAACCTCACTGACTGGCTCGAGCGCATTCACGCCCGCCCGGCTTATGCGGCGGCGCTGAAGAAGGGCGGGCCTTACGCCTTCGCCTGATCCATCCCGATTGGGCCGGATCACGCGGTTATTGTCTGTCGCATTCTCCGAACAGTCAGGCCTCGCCGTCTGACTTGAATATGCTTCAGCGTCGCGCAGCCATAGCGAGCTGGACGGCGAGTGCGCCGATGATCGTGGCGGCGAACCAGCGCGCGGCGCGGCCCAGCCAGCGCACGTCGCTTAGTCGCACCGCGGCGCCGGCGGCGACGATCGCGACGGCCATGTTGACCAATGTCCCGGCGAAAGCGAACCACAGGCCGAGACAGAGGATCTGCAGCGCCGGCATGGTCGCGGCTGGATCGACGAACTGCGGAAGGAAGGCGAGGAAGAACAAGGCTACCTTCGGATTGAGGATGTTGACCAACATCGCCGCGCGGAACAACCGTACCGGCACGATCGGCCGCGCGGTTTCGCCCGGCCTGTCCCTGGCGCGAACCAGGGAGAACGCGATCCACAGCAGATAGGCGGCGCCGGCATATTTGATCAGGTCGAACGCCGCCTGCGACGAGGCGAGGATCGCCGAAAGGCCGAGCACCGCGGCGCAGATATGGACCAGGGCGCCGGCGCCGATGCCCAGCGCCGCGACGATCCCGTCCCGCCGGCCGCCGCGCGCGGCGCTGGCGATGATGAAGGTCATGTCCGCGCCGGGGACGATGTTGAGCGCCAGGCCCGCGAGCACGAAGCCGAGGAAGACCGGCCAGGCCGGCAGGAGTTCCATTCCAGCTATTTCCAGCATCTAGCTCTCGGTTGCCGGCGGGGTCGCGCGGTGCGCGGGCGCATGCGCAGGTTCGATATCCGCTGGCTCGACCGGGTCGAAGCCGCCTTCCCACTTCGCGACGACCACGCTCGCCACCGCATTGCCGACCACGTTGGTCGCCGAACGGCCCATGTCCAGGAAATGGTCGATGGCGAGGACGAGCAGGATGCCGGCTTCGGGGATGTTGAACTGGGAGAGGGTGGCGGTGATCACCACCAGGCTGGCGCGCGGCACGCCGGCAATGCCCTTCGAGGTGATCATCAGGGTCAGCAGCATTGCGATCTCCTGGCCCAGCGAGAGATCGATGCCGTAAGCCTGGGCGATGAAGATCGACGCGAAGGTCATGTACATCATCGACCCGTCGAGATTGAACGAATAGCCGAGCGGCAGGACGAAGCTGGCGATGCGGGGCGGCACGCCGAACCGGTCGAGCGCTTCCAGCGTCCGCGGGAAGGCGGCCTCCGAGCTCGCGGTCGAGAAAGCGAGCACGATCGGGTCGCGGATGTAGCGGACGAGCAGGCGGGTGCGGGCGCCGACGACGAGGAAGGCGGCGCCGACGAGCAGGATCCAGAGCAGCGCCAGCCCGAAATAAAAGCTCCCCATGAAATAGCCGTAGGTGCCGAGGATGGCGGGGCCGCGCTCGGCGATGGTCGCCGAGACAGCAGCGAACACCGCGAAGGGGGCGAATCGCATCACATAGTCGGTGACCTGGAGCATGACCTTGGCGAGCCCTTCCATCGCCCGCACCAGTGGTTTCGCCGGCTCGCCGACCGCGGTGATCGCAACGCCGAGGAACAGCGAGAAGACGACGATCTGGAGGATGGAGTTGTTCGCCATCGCGTCGATCATCGAAGGGGGAAAGATGTGGGAGATGAAGGTGGCGAAATCGAACGCGGCCCGATCGACGCCGCTCGACGCGGTTTCCGGCGGCAGCTCGAGTCCGACTCCGGTGCCCGGTTTCAGCAGATTGACCAGCACCAGCCCCAGGCTCAGCGAGATCAGGCTGGCGCAGACGAACCAGGCGAGCGCCTTGGCGCCGACCCGGCCGAGCGCGGCCGTATCCCCCATATGGGCAATGCCGACGATGAGGGTGGAGAGGACCAGTGGCGCGATGATCATCTTGATCAAATTGAGGAAGATGGTCGTCAGGATCGAGATATAATGGGCGTAGCCGGCGAGCAGGGCCGCTTCGTTCTTGTCGGCGCCGATCCAGCCCCAGGACTGAAAGAGCGCCAGCAGGCTGCTGCTATTGGCGTTGATCAGCCAGCCGACGATGATTCCGAGCACCAGGCCGCCGAGGATCCAGTAAGTCAGCTTCTTGGCCATGACGCGCTCCCCTTTTTAAGGGACATGACGAAGCCGATTGTCGCGCCCCGGTCAAGCGAGGCGAGCCCGCTTCTATTTCGGCGGAGTCGGTTCGGGTTCGGTGTCGGTCGTGCGCGGCCGGCGGATGCGGGGCGGATCGGCTTGCGGCCGGGTGGCGACCGGACGGGTGGGCCGGGCCGTCGTGACGCCCGTGGGCCGGGCCGGACGAACGATGTTGCCAGGCACCGGTTGCTGGGTGGGCGGCGTGGTGGCGACAGGCCGGGTCGGGCGAATGGTCGTGCCCGGCACCGGCTGCTGCGGGTTCGGCGCGGGCCTGGTCGGGAAGTTCGGCCGGACGACCACGGGCGGTTGGCGCGGCGGCACATAGGTGGGTGGATCGCGCGGCGGGTATCGCGTCGGCGGCTGACGCGGCGGGACAGTGGTTACCGGCGGTTGCCGTGGCGGGACGTAGGTGAGCGGCGGTTCGCGCGGCGGCGGGTAGCGCACCGGCGGTTGACGCGGCGGCTCATAAACGATCGGTGGCCGGCGCGGTGGTGGCGGCGGCTCGGTGACGACGGGCGGCGACGGCCGCGGCGGCGTGGGCGTATATATGGTCACGCCCGAGCTGCCGTTGCGCGTTGGCGGCGTGCGGGACGGCGGCAGCGGTGCCTGAATGACCGGCTCCGGGACGACCGGCGTCTGGACCTGAGCCGGGACGTCCTGCGATGGAGGCATTTCGACGGGGCCGACTTCCCAATGCGTTTGCACCGATTCAAGCTGCGTGACCCGGGCCTGGAGCTGGTCGCGCTGGTCGACCAGGGCCTGCACCCTGGTCGCTGCCCAGACCGCGAGGGCGGTCGCGGCAGCCGCGGCGACGAGCTGGAAGGCGAGCAGGGTCCAGGCGCTGCGCACGAAGCGCCGGTTTGTCGGCCCGCTCATCGCCGCGACGCCATGCTGATGCGGATCAGGATGAAGGCGGCGAGCGCGAGCAGCATCGCCGCCACGCCAAGGCCAGCCAGCGCCACCGCGCTGAACGTGGCCGGCGCCATCCCGCCCGTCGCCACCAGCCCGACCGCCACCGCCATCAAAGCCGCCACCGCGATCGAGGCCCAGCCGATCAGGGCCGTCCTGCCGAACCCCTGCAGCGCCGGACCGCGCGGCGGCTCCGGCGTGAAAGCGGATGAGTCCGCGGGCTTGTCGCCGCGCAGCATCGCGCCCACCCGATTGTCGAGGTCGCTCCAGGGCGAGCCCTGTCGCTCGCCGCGCCAGCGGGTGAAGTCGAGGAAATGGAGCACGCTGAAAGGCAGGGGGAGCCTGGTGCCGTCGAGGTTGATCTGGACCAATTTACCCGTATCGAGCGCCTCGTTGGCTTCGGCGCGGACCCAGAGCGACTGCCGCGCCTCGGCGGACCAGGCGACGACGACGCAGATTGCGGCGTCGAGCTGGGCCTCGATCACCAGGGCATAATCGTCGGAGGCATTGAGCGCCTTGTCCCACCACAGGCTGTAGCCCCGGCCCTCGAGCGCGTCGCCGATCTGCTCGACCCGGGTTCGGGTGGTCCGCGCATAGGACAGGAAGACGTCTGCCATAAGGGCAGCGTATCAAATATGCGCGCGGGTGTCGCGCCTTGCCGGTCTTGCTCCCCCTCCTCCTTTTCGGGGAAAGGGAGGGGCTCGCCCGGCGTAGCCGGGGGGAGGTTGAGGGATTGGCAGTCAGAAGGCCCCAGCATCCTCCCGCGCACACCGAGCCCTCACCCTCCCGGCCTGCGGCCGGGTGTCCGTCTGTCCAGCCTGGGAGAGGCAATTCTCAGGCCGGCTCCAGCTCCTTCTGCACCACTTTTTCCGCCAGAGTGCCGTTGAGCTCGGCAAGATGGTCGAACGCCGCCTCATAAGTGGCGAGGCCCTGGCTGAGGGAGCGGAGCTCGGCGTCGAAGCCCTGCATCTCCGCTTCGGGGATCAGCGCCTCGACCAGGTCCCAGCGCGACCAGCCTTCGCGCGGGCCCATGCCGAGCATCTGGCCTCGCCGGCTCGCCACGGCCGAGGTCGCCTTGGAGGTGGCGTTGCTTGGCACGGTGATGGTCACCTTCTGCACCGGCTCGAGCAGATGCGGCGCAGCTTGTGCGAGCGCTTCCGACATGCCGATCCGCCCGGCGGTGCGGAACGCGATCTCCGAGCTGTCGACTGTGTGATAGGATCCGTCGATCAGGGTCACCGCCACATCGACCACCGGAAATCCCAGCGGCCCCTTGGCCAAAGCGTCGCGCACGCCGGCTTCGACCGCGGGGATCCACTGCTTGGGAATGACGCCGCCGGTGATCTTGTCGTCGAACTTGAAGCCGGCGCCGCGCGGCTGCGGCTTGATCTCGATCACGCAATCGCCGAACTGGCCGTGGCCGCCCGATTGCTTCTTGTGGCGGCCGCGCTGGGTGACGGTCTTGCGGATCGATTCCTTGTAGCCGACCGCGGGCTGGTGCGAATTGACCGGCACGCCGTAGCGCCGCTTCAGCCGGTCGAGCGTGACCCGCAGATGCTCGTCATTGACTCCCTTGAGCCTGGTCTCGTGCATTTCCTCGTCCTGCTCCCAGATCAGGGCCCGATCCTCCTCGGTGAGCTTGTGGAGCGCGGTCGACAGCCGCACGTCGTCTTTGCGGTCCTTCGTCGCGATGGCGAGAGCGTAATTGCGCACCGGATGCGCGACCTCCGGGGTCGGCGGCGCCTTGCCGCCGGCAAGCCATTCGCCGGCATGGACGCCCTCTAGCTTGGCGATCGCGACCACGTCGCCGGCTTTGGCTTCGGCCAGCTTGGCGGTCTTCTCGCCCTGGACGGCAAACAATGTGCCGATGCGGACCGTCTCGCCGCCGCTGCTTTTCAGCTCCTGGCCTTCCTTCAGCCCGCCGCCGAAGACGCGCGCATAGGACAGGCGCCCCATCGCGCCGCCGTGGCTGACCTTGAAGATGAAGGCGGACGGGCCGCTCGCGCCGAGCCGCGCGGCGGCGGCGTCCGGCGCCGGCGTTTCGTGGCGCAGCGCCTTCATCAGCCGGCGGATGCCGAAGCCGTTCTGCGCCGAGCCGAACAGGACCGGGACGATCTGGCTCTGGCCGGTCTCCTTGGCGAGATCCTCAAACACGGTCTTGCGATCGGGGACTTCATCCATCAGCAATTGCTCGAGCAGGACATCGTCATGATCGGCGAGCTGCTCGAGCATGTGGGTCCGCTCCAGCGCCTCGCGCTCGGCGAGATCGTCGGGAATGTCCTTCTGCTCGGAGGGTTGGCCGGGCCGGTAATAATAGGCGCGCTCCAGCGCGATATCGACGAATCCGGAAATCTTCTCTCCGTCGCGGATCGGGATCCAGCGGGCGATGAGCGGCGAGGCGCTCATCGGCTGCAAGGCTTCGAGCAGCGCCTGGATCGAGCCGCGCGCCTGATCGATCTTGTTGACGAAGATCATGTGCGGGATGCCGAGCGCTTCCAGGCGCCGCAAGGTCGGCTCGGCGAGCAGGGCGCGGGCCGGATCGGGATCGACCACGACCAGGGCAAGATCGGCCGCCGCCATGCCGAGCGCGCCGTCGGCGGCGAAGCCCACCGAGCCCGGCGCGTCGATCACGGCGTAGCGGTCGTCCATATAGTCGTAGTGGATCAGGTTGAGCTCGGTCGAGCCGCCGCGGGCCCGGGCCTCGGGACTGGCATCGCCGATGCTGGAGCCGTCCGCGACATTGCCCTGGCGGCCGATCGCGCCGGCGGCAAAAAGAAGGGCCTCGGCAAGGCTGGTCTTACCCGCCCCGCCGGGGCCCACGAGCGCGATGCTTCTGGTGCCTGCAGCTCTGTTGGGCATGATCTTCTCCTCGTCCGCTGTTGGCGGGTCCGCGAAGAAGACGCGGCCGCGCGCCTTATGGGAAAGGTCCAGCTTCCTCCTCTCCGCGGGGAAGTTCAAGGGGGCAAATCGCCGCTCGTCGCTTGCCGCCCCACCGCCTGCCGCGTAGACTATCCACATGGTCCTGACCCTCGCCCTCCTCCTCGCCGCGGCCGACCCGCAGGGCCTTTATCAGCGGCTCGAGCAGCGCTTCGCCAACGATCCGGCCGCCGCCGCCGCGATCGGCCGCCCCGCGCCGCAAATGCGCGAGATGGACTGGCTGGTCGGCACTTGGGACGTCGCCACCCACCTCGAAGCGCGGGGTGGGCCGCCGGAGACGGGCACTAGCGTCGTCACGCCGGTGCTGGGCGGAACCTGGCTCGAAATACGGAACGTGTTCGCGCACGGCACGCAAAGCCTGAACTATGTCGGCTACGGCGCGGCGGAAGGCCGCTGGATCAGCATCGCCTTCGACACCCTGATGAACGGCAATCGCGCCACATCATCCGGCTGGACCGGCGAGAGCATCGTCTTCGAAGGCGATTTCGTCATCCTCGGGCTGCAGGCCCATCTGCGCCAGACGGTCACCCGCGACGGGCCGGACAATTACAGCGCGATCATGGACGAGCGCGTCGAGGGCCGCTGGCAGCGGCTCGGCGTCAATTATTACCATCGGCGCCGGGCGGGTTGATCGGCCTCCCCTGCGGGCGCCCACGGGCGTGGCAGCCGGCCCCGCCCGACAAAATGAATCACAGCGGGATTACGGCTTTCGCGGGAATGACGTGAAAGGGGGACGACTGCTTGCCGCAGCGCAGCATGTCCCCTAAATCCCATATATGACATCGACCAACGACATCCGGCGGGCCTTCCTCGATTATTTCGGAAGCGAAGGGCATGCGATCGTGCCTTCGGCGCCGCTGGTGCCGCAGAACGATCCGACCCTGATGTTCGTCAACGCCGGCATGGTGCCGTTCAAGAACGTGTTCACCGGGCTGGAAACGCGGCCTTACAAGACGGCGACCTCGTCGCAGAAATGCGTCCGCGCCGGCGGCAAGCATAACGATCTCGACAATGTCGGCTACACCGCGCGCCATCACACCTTCTTCGAAATGCTCGGCAATTTCTCGTTCGGCGATTATTTCAAGGAGCGCGCGATCAGCCTCGCCTGGGATCTGATCACCAGGGAATGGGGCGTTTCGCCCGAGCGGCTGACCGCGACCGTCTATCATACCGACGACGAGGCGTTCGACCTTTGGAAGAAGATTTCCGGCCTGCCCGAAAGCCGCATCATCCGCATTCCGACCAAGGACAATTTCTGGGCGATGGGCGACAGCGGGCCGTGCGGGCCCTGCTCGGAGATCTTCTACGATCATGGCGATCACATCGCCGGCGGACCGCCGGGATCGCCCGACGAGGACGGCGATCGCTTCACCGAGATCTGGAATCTGGTCTTCATGCAATATGAGCAGGAAGACAATGAGATCGTTCGCGAATTGCCGAACAAGTCGATCGATACCGGCATGGGACTGGAGCGGATCGCCGCGGTCATGCAGGGCGTCCACGACAATTACGACACGGACACGTTCAAGGCGCTGATCGCCGCGTCGTGCGAGCTGACCAAAACCAGAGCGGAGGGCGAGCAGAAGGCCAGCCACCGGGTCATCGCGGATCATCTGCGCGCCTCGGGCTTCCTGATCTCGGACGGCGTGCTGCCGGGCAACGAGGGCAGGGGCTATGTGCTGCGGCGGATCATGCGCCGCGCCATGCGCCACGCCCGCATCCTCGGCGCGGCCGATCCGCTCATGCACCGGCTGGTGCCGGCTCTGGTCGCCGAGATGGGCGCCGCCTATCCCGAGCTGGTCCGCGCCCAGCCGCTGATCGAGGAGACGCTGAAGCTGGAGGAAACCCGTTTCCGCCAGACGCTCGACAATGGCCTGCGGCTGCTCGACCAGGCGACCGCCGAGATGAAGGCGGGCGACACGCTTGCCGGCGACGTCGCGTTCAAGCTCTACGACACGTTCGGTTTTCCCTATGACCTCACCGAGGATGCGCTGCGCGCGCAGGGCCTGGGCGTTGACCGCGCCGGCTTCGACGCGGCGATGGGCGAGCAGAAGAAGGCGGCCCGCGCCGCCTGGAAGGGCTCGGGCTCGAAGGCGTCGGACGATATCTGGTTCGACATCGCCGAGGAGCAGGGCGCGACCGAGTTCACCGGCTATCTCGGCCATGACGGCGAGGGCGTGGTTGTCGCGCTCGTCAAGGATGGCGCGCGCGCCGAGACGGCGGGGGAGGGCGATGCTGTCGTCATCCTGACCAACCAGACGCCCTTCTACGGCGAGAGCGGCGGCCAGATCGGCGACACCGGAAAGATCAGCTCGGACAAGGGCCTGGAGGCCGATGTTGAGGAAACGTCGAAGCCGCTCGGCAAACTGCACGCCCACCACGCGACGATCCGCGGGGGCGCGGTCGCCGTCGGCGACGCGGTGCACCTTTCGGTGGACGCCGAGCGCCGGGCGAAGGTGCGCGCCAATCACAGCGCCACCCATCTGCTCCACGCCGCGTTGCGCAGGCGGCTCGGCTCGCATGTGACGCAAAAGGGTAGCCTGGTCGCGCCCGACTATTTCCGGTTCGATTTCTCGCACCCCAAGCCGATGACCCGCGAGGAGATCGAGACGGTCGAGGCCGACGTCAATCGCCACATTCGCGAGAATGCGCCGGTGGGCATCCGGCTGATGACGCCCGACGCGGCGATCGAGGCCGGCGCCATGGCCCTGTTCGGCGAGAAATATGGCGACGAGGTGCGGGTGCTCTCGATGGGCAATCACGAGGATGAGAGCTTTTCGGTCGAATTGTGCGGCGGCATCCATGTCGACGCGCTGGGCGATATCCAGTTGCTGAAGATCATCTCGGAGAGCGCCGTCGCCGCCGGCGTGCGCCGCATCGAGGCGCTGACCGGGGAAGCTGCCCGCAAATGGCTGACCGACCGCGAGGACAAGCTCAAGGAGACCGCCGCCGCGCTCAAATCCTCGCCCGAGGACGTGCCCGCCCGCGTCGCAACTCTGATCGAGGATCGCCGCCGTCTCGAGCGGGAGCTAGCCGAGGCGAAGAAGGCGCTCGCCATGGGCGGGGGACCCGGCAAGGCCGAAGCTGCCGGGCCGGAGCAGGTCGGTGGTCTCAACTTCATCGGCCAGGTCATCGAGGGGCTCGATCCGAAGGCGTTGCGCGGGCTTGTCGACGAGGCCAAGGCGCGAATTGGCTCCGGCGTGGTTGCCCTGGTGGCGGTCAATGACGGCCGGGCCACGGTCGCGGTCGGGGTCACCGGCGACCTGGTGTCGCGCCGCAATGCCGTCGATCTCGTCCGCAAGGCGGTTGAGGCGGTCGGCGGCCAGGGTGGCGGCGGGCGGACGGATATGGCGCAGGGTGGGGGGCCGGATGGCGACAAGGCTGCGGAGGCGTTGCAGGCCGTAAAGGTTGCGCTCGAGTCCGTTGAGGCCTGAGGCGCGTCCCAAATTCCAATCGTCAGTTGTCAGGCAGGTCTCGGCTGATGCCGCCTGAATCCTGCCCCTGGCCAACGTCCTCGGGAGCAAGCGTGGAGCGATTCATGGAGCTCAGCGGGCGGAAGCCTGCTCGGCATGTTTCCGGAAATTCTCCAATATCGCTTGCCACCCGCTACGCTGCATCTCGATAGGGTTTTGAGCTTCTGCGTCGAACGTGGTTTCAACGCGCGTCCCGCCGCTCACGGGTTCAAATGTCGTCCGCGACTTTCGGCCGTCGGACAGCACCAGCGTCAATGAATGCGGCGCTTGAACCTCGGCGTAGCTGGCTTCGAAGTCGAAACCAAAGCTCCCGTCTTTTGCCTCCATGCGGGCATTGTGGATTCCGCCAACCCTGAGATCGATGCTGGCCGATGGGCAGTGCCAATCGTCATTCGCGAAGTTCCACTTCGTGACGTCCTTCGGATCGGTGTAAAGCTCCCAGGCACGCTCCGGCGGAACAGGTACAGTGGTGGCGACTATTATCTGCTGAGAGGTCATCTTCCGCTTCGCTCACATTGAAAGCAAATCCTGTCGAAGCTAGCCGTGGAGAGCAGGTGTGGCAACTTCGCGAAAAAAATCCGTAGAACGGCAAATAGCCGACCTTGCGTGGGAAGCGGCCGGCAGCCCCGCCATCCAGGCTCGCGAGCGCGCACTCGCTTCCGCAGCGCCTTTGGGATCAAGCCCGGCATGACGAAGAGAAGTTTGCAGATCTGAGCGTATCCAAGCCTAGCCGCAATTTGCCGCAATCCTCTGCTGCAGCGAATGGAATTCACGTTCGAGCGCCTGACGTTGGCCGCGCGCCGCCAAAGCCTGGTCGATTCGCCGACGCAGTTCGGCCACCGCGTCGTCGGCCGCATAGCTTGTCGACACGCCGTAACTCTCGAGGGCGCTGGCGTAACTGCCGGGGAGATGGACGTGGCCTTCCACGCCCTCGACCTCATTCTCGGCCCCTTCGCTCCTCGCCCTGGCGATATAGCCGACCGTCGCATCGTAAGTCTGTCCAGCCGCGTTGATTTGATCGTCGGTCCAATAGGGAAATTGCGACAGCTGCTGCTGGATCGCCTCCGTTCTGCTGCGGTCGGCCGCGCAGCGTTGCTGCGCCGGGTTGCTGTTGCCGCAGCTTCTGCCCCGGCCGGCCGGATCGGATGGGTCGCGATCGCTGCAGCCGCCTGTGGCGGCGGAGCAGTTGCGACCGCTGCCGCCCGGATCGCTCGGGTCGCGGTCGCTGCAGCCGGTGCGCGGGCGGTTCTGGCAATTGCGGCCCCGGCCGCCGGGATCACCGCCGTTGGAGATCGGGTCGGTATCCGAGCAGCCGCTCTGAAGGGCCTGGGCGTCGTCGCTCACGAGCAGCACCGAGCCGATCACGGCGCCCCCGACGACACTGGCCAGGAACGAGCGCCGACCGACCTTGCGTAGCCTCTTCATTGCTTCCCCCCTCATTACCCCGCCGATGACCGGCGGAATGGATGCCACTCCGCGTGAACGGCCAATTAATTGGCACGGGAGATCGAAAGCTTGCGCGATCTCCCGCCAGGAAACCGAGGCCCACCAAGCGCTCCTGAGCCCGGCCGCCTTCCACCCCATTGGCCATGCGCTTTTCGCGACATGCCGTGCAGCTCCACGTTCACCATCCCGCGCCTCTGATCACCTGGCATCGTGATGCCCGGCGTGCGAGCGCACTCGCTTCCGTCCGCTGAACGGTCTATGCCGCCGCATGCGCAAGTCGGCGACAGATGTGATGCAGGAGGCGATGCACGCCGCCGTGGTGGACGCGATCACCGCCCTGAAGGAGTCTGCCAGGGGCGTCCCCAACAATTTGCTTCGCGATCTCAATGCGATCCATGCCAACACGGCCTTCGCGGACCTGCCGCCCGCTGTGCAGGCCGCCATCATCGCCGGCGTCCGCACAGGGTTCCAGCGGCTGCTCAAGGAAGGTTATTCGGTGGCGCCGGCGACGGCGGAGACGCAGGCTCCCCGGCCGGGCGATGGGCGCAACGATCGCTCCGTGCGAGTACCGCGCCCGGATGGCGCCAACCGGCATGGCCCGAGGAAGGCGCCGCGCGACGACCGGCCGAGAGGCCCGCGGCCCGGCGGCAAACCTGGGGCAAGAGGCCGGTAATAGATGCCGGTTCCGCGGTGTTGCGGCGTAGCTCGGGATCGATCAGAGAGCGCAAAATTCGAAAAGCACCCGCTCGGCGAGGCCCCCCGGCGTGATGTCCAGCTGAGGAGGCAATTGCGGTGAGCGCTCCGAAACGAGCCCGCCCTGCGCGTCATAGCCGGCGCTATGCGAAGTCCGCGTGTGCCGCCCGACGCAGGAGAAGTCCGTCGAGAGGATGAAGCTGCGCGCGCCATAGGACATGGCGGTGTCCGGAACTGTGCGCATTCTGATCGAGAAGGTCGTCTGGCTGGTTTGATGGGCCGAGGCCCGGTCGAGGAAGATCTCCTGGTTGTCCGATCTGCCGAGCCGGTCCCATCGGGGGCACCCGTCCGGAACGGGATCGGGCTGGGGCAGGACGTTGCAGCGTGCCGTGCGCCATATCCCCGCAGCGTCCCGGTCGGTCGCGGGACGAGACGCCCAGAGCTGGCGTGGCAGCACCTGGACCGGCGCGTTCTGCGGCGCCGGAGCAGCGGCCCGGAGCCGGGCGCGCCAGATGTCGTGGGCCCGGTTTGTTTCGCGGGTCACGATTTCCAGGATCGCGCTCTCCGGGCTGGGCATATGGCGCCGGACCGCGGCATCCATGGCCGCTCGCAAGTGGGTGCACCGCCGCATCGCATCGCGGGTCGCCGCCTCGGCGTCCTGGGTCAGTGGCGCAGCATGCAAGGCTTGCTCGACGCACGTCGTCCACCTGTTCATGAACGGCGTGAATTCGGATGGGGAACCCACCTGAGCGGCGGCACCCGAGCCAAAGGCGCCGATCGCCGCTGCGATAAAAAGCCGCATGATCTCTCCATTTCCCTATCGAGAAACTGGATGGAGGAGTGAAGAAGGCATGGCAAGCGCCCGGGCGCCCTGGCCTGTTCCGCGAGTAATATGGCGATTGACCCGCGAGGCGCCGGTGGCGGCGCCCTGGGGGCGGATGGCTCTCGTGCCCTAACCCGCTCGGCCGAAGCTCGCTGCGAGGCGACGATATTCGGGGTCGTCGCGAAGGTTTCGCAGCAGCGGATCGATGCGCATGATCAAAGCGAGCGGTTCGCGGGCGGCGATCGATTGGCGCAGATAGCGCAGCGCCTCGGCGCGCTCGCCGAGCACGGCATGAGTTTCAGCCAGCACATAAGCGGGCTCGCGCCCGGCGGCGTGGAGACGCTGCTGCCCGGCGAGCACTACGCGCATCATCGCCTCGCCGCCCTCCCGATCCAGCGCCCGGCGCGGCGAGGGCGAGGCGACCGCTGTCCTGGCGCAGCCGCGCGACGATCTCTGCCTGCGCCAGGCCTTCGCGATAATTGCCTTCGCTGGAATGGATCAAAGCCAGATATTGATGCGGCATCAGATAGTCGGGGTCGTCGGCGACGACCTGGCCGATCAGCGCCAGGACTTCGTCGCGCCGGCCGAGCAGATAGAGGATAAAGCCCTTGTCGGCGAGGATTCCGCGTGCCCGCGGATCGAGGCGCTGGGCCAGCTCGATCTCGCGCAGGGCGGCGGGGATGTCGCCGGCGTGCAGGAGCGCCATGCCTTGGCCGGGCTCAGGATCGCGTGGTGAGGGTCGCTTGAAGAGACCGGGCTTCGTGCCTTGTTCCCGGCGGGTCATCGCAATTTCCGATAAGTCCGATTACACCAGTCTCCATGAGAGACTTGCCGATTGCTCCCGTCCGCTGGCCTCGGCTCGTGCTGCCGGCTCTGGCCGCCCTGCTTCTGCCCGCCGCGGCCCCCGGCCAGGCGCCGGCGCCCGCCGCTGTTTCGCAGCCGCGGGACGGCGCCCATGATTTCGATTGGGAGATCGGCGCGTGGACGACGTCGCTGCGCTATCTGGCCAATCCGCAGAGCCCCGAGCGCGATCGCTGGATCGACTATCAGGGCACGAGCATCGTCCGCGCGGTGATGGACGGGCAGGCCAATCTGGTCGAGCTGGATGTCGCCGGACCGTCTGGCCGCATAAGAGGCCTGTCGCTCCGCCTCTACAATCCGCAGACCAGGCAATGGTCGCTCAACTTCGCGAGCGTGCGCAGCGGCCAATTGACCACCCCCACTTATGGCGGCTTCGACGCTTCAGGCCGCGGCCTGTTCTACGGCCAGGACAATGTCGACGGCCGCGTCATTCTTGTCCGTTTCGTGATCACGCCGGAAGGGCGCGACACCGTCCGCTTCGTCCAATCCTTCTCTGCAGACGCAGGCGCGACGTGGGAGGACAATTGGATCGCTATCGACCGGCGCCGCTGAGCGGGGCTGAGGATGGGGGACACACGAAGATCGTAATTCGTGCCGGGTTCGACAGGGGGGGAGAAGAGCAATGGCCGACATGAATCGCAACCTGGGCGCCCCGCCGCGGCAGCGCCTGCGGCCCTGGCATATCATCCTGATCGTTGTCGCCGGCATCGCCATATTCGGCGGCGGATTATATCTGTTTCTGTCCTCGGTGCTTGGTCCGATGGTGCAAAGCGGCGACGATTTCATGGGTGGGCTGAGGGACCGGCAGTTCGAGCGCGCTCATGCCTTGATGACGCCGGCGCTGCAGCGAGAGGTGGGCGACGCCGCGTCCATGGGCCGATCGATCGGCATCTACCAGCCGGCCACCTGGAGCTGGTCGACGCGCTCGATCCGCAACGGCGTCGGCAGGCTCGAGGGCGCGGTCACTTATGGCGGCGGGCGGAGCGGGCGCGTGCGGCTTCGGCTTCAGCAGGTCGATGGGCAATGGCGGGTAGAGGCGTATGGCCTCAACTAGGGCCATCCGTTTCGGTGCGCCGAAGCATGCCCAAGCGAGGGCGACCGGTAAGCCGACCTCGCAATTCAGCGCCGCGTGGCCGGCATCCGGCGGTAGCGGGCCTCGGTCAGGCTGAACAGGCCGAAGAGCATGACGCCGGCGGCGACCGCGAGCTGGGCGGCGCGCGGCAACGCGCCGAGCGCGTCGTCAATACCGCCGGCCGCCGCCGCGCTGTGCGCCCGCGCCGCATGGAGGAGCAGCCACGCCATGGTCAGGAAAACGGCGCCGCGCGCGGCATAGCCGGCCCGGCCCAGCCAGCAGATCCAGCCTTGCGCCGCCCGCGAACAATCGAGGTGGCGCATGAACTTGAGAGTCCAGGCCTTGCGGAATTGCTGGATGGAGACCCCGGCCAGGATCGCGGCGCCGCCATAAACGAGCCATTCGCCGCCGGGCAGCGAGAGCGCCATCGCCGTGCCGGTCTCCGGGGCATCGCCGCCGGCGCCGCGCCGCGCATGAAGCGCGGCCAGGACCGCGGCGACGCCGAAGCCGAGATGAATGAAGCCGGACCCGGCGCCGGCCAGGCGGACGCCGATCCCCTTGATGTCGCTCCCACGCCCCTCCGTATCGAGCCATGCTTCCAAAAGTCGCCAGGCGCCGTAGCTGAAGAAACCGACAGCCATCACTGTGACGAGGGCGGAACCGGCGCCGGTCGCGAGATAGGCCAGGACGCCGCCAGCATCCTCGGTCCGACCGCTGCGCAATGCGAGCCAGCCGATCGCCCCGTACATCAAGCCCCTGGCCGCGAAGCCGAGCCGGGTTACTGCTTCAAATGCTTGCACGCCCGTGACCCCAATCCGTTGAGCAACACATAAGGATAAGGCCGCCGCGCCAGGGCGCGGCGGCCTCTATTTCGGCACAGAATGCCTAACCGGCTTATTCGGGTTTGTCGAAGCCGCCCTGCTGCTCCTTGTCCGAGCCGCCGTCGTCCTGCTGGCCCTTGTCGTAGCCGCCCTGGTCCTGCTGCTGGTCCTTGCCGCCCTGGTCGCCCTGGTCGCCTTTGCCGCCTTCATTCCGGTCATAGTCGCCCATCACGCATCTCCTCTAAGCATCGCCGCACAGTGCGGTGATCGCTGCTGCAAAACCGCCGGGATGTCAGGTGGTTCCGGACGATCTTGAGAAGCATCGCCGGCTCCATGACGCGGCCAAAAAGGCAGGCGCGCACGCGCTCGGTCGCATCGCCGACGCGCCGGATATTGCAGCGATCGCCGGCGCTTTCGCCAGCAGCGCGCGGCGGATGATTTCCGTTTTCGCTCCGTCCCGGACGGCTCAGGCCGGCGTGGCCGCCTTGCGCCGCGGCGCACTTCTGGCCGCCGAGCGCTCGTTCCTGCCGCTGCCCCGCCGCGCGAACAGCAATGCCGCAAGCAGCGCGGCGGAGCCGATACCCACTGCGACGCCGAGCGCGACCTTCGATTCCGTCGCGCGGTCGAACGTCTCCCGCGCGCGGCCGGCCCAGCTCTGATCCATGGTTTCGGGCTGTGTGCTCTGCGTGACCTGCGCCGGAGCGGACTCTTCCTGTCCAGGCGAACCAGCATCATGATTGTGCAGGGGCGGGGGCTGAAGCGGGTAGGGGGAGCGGGCGGCTTCGGGGATCGGCGGTTCGTGGGACATGGGTTACTCCTTGTTGTGCCGGCCCGAACGCCTCGTCTTTGCTCTGGTTGCATGGTGTCTCATGCCTCGACTCTCGCGGCCCGGTGGCGCAGTGGTGGCCGACCGGCGGCATGACGGTGGGGAAGGCCTTGCAGATTCCGACGCACGCACATTGGAGCAATGAGCATCTTCGCCTCGCGGTAGATGCCGCCTGCGTTGCACTCTGGTCCTGGGACGTCGACGACAATCGCTTCGCCATGGACAAGCGCGGATTCGAGCTCTGGGACCTGCCGTGGGCGGAGGAGGTCCAGTTCGAGGAATTGTCGGCGCACATCCATCCGGCCGACCGCGATCGGGTGCGCGAAGCGTTCATCGCGACGCGCTCGGTCGCCGGCTCCTATGAAATCGATTTTCGCGTGATCGTCCGCGAGCAGATCAGGTGGATATCCGCCCGCGGCCAGGGGGCGGATGCCGGGATTGTCGGCCGCCGCATGTTCGGAATCTTCCTCGACGTCACCGGCCGCAAGCAGGCCGAGGAGGGCAGCGAGTTGCTGGCCGGCGAGATGAGCCACCGGGTCAAGAACCTTCTGGCGATCGCCGCCGGGCTCACCAATTTGACCTCCCGCTCGGCGGAGTCGATCGAGGAGATGACCCGGCAATTGACGCAGCGGCTCACCGCGCTCGGCAGGGCGCACGATCTCGTGCGGCCGCTCCCCGGGGAGCAGGGCAAGGCCGCCCTGCTCGGCGATCTCCTCTCGGTCCTGCTCGCACCTTATGACGACACCGGCGCATTTTCCGGCCGCATCCGCGTGGCGGTGCCTCGCATGGGGGTGGGCGAGCGCACGGCGACGACCTTGGCCATGGTCGTCCATGAGCTTGCGACCAATTCTGTCAAGCATGGCGCGCTCTCCACCGACGCCGGCGCGCTCGACATTTCGAGCAGCGCCGACGACGACAATGTCCATCTGGTCTGGGCGGAAACGGGAGGTCCGCCGATGGATGGTCGCCCGGAAATGCGCGGCTTCGGTAGCCAGATGATCTCGCGCAGCATTGCGAGCCAGCTTGGCGGTTCGCTCGATTATGATTGGCAGCCGGCGGGGCTTGTCGCGACTTTGGTCATGCGCAAGGCGCGCCTGGCCGATTGAGGTCCCTATCCGCGCAGGGTTGGCGGCCTCCAACCATCTGCGGACATCAGGGCATTCCGGTCCGCGTCCCGCGCATCGGATCGGCGAGCCGCGCGATCAGGAGTGCGGCAGCGAAGGGCAGCATTATCTGAATCAGGAGGTTCGCGACAAGCTGACCGGGCAAGGCGCCGATCATCATCTCGCGATAGACCGCTGCCAGGCGGCCGAGACGGTCGGTGACCCTTATGCCGGTATCCAGCAGCGAAATAGCAGCGCCGGCCCCGAGAATCGCGAATGCCGTCTTCTTCCTGGCCGAAAAGATCATTCCCGCCGCGAGCGAGAGCAGGAGGACACCGAGCCCCCACATGGAAGAAATGGCGATCGAGAGATAGGAATCGGGATCGCCACACATGATCCCATAAGGCCCGGTCTGGACATGAAGCGGGCGGTAACCCGTGATCGAGCGGAGGTGATCCGCGAGCGTCCAACCGAACAGGTCGTCCAGAAGGAGAGTCGGTTCCCCACCATCGATGAACACGGGCAGCGGCGATCCGCGCGAACACATTGCCATGATCCCGTTCAGACCGGTTGCGACCAGATATAGCGCCCCCGGTTCTCAACTCCATGAAGCGCGCGGCGATTCCCTCATTCACCGACGGCAAGCCGATGGCCGCCATACGAGTCAGTGGGCAGGCGGAAATGCGCGGGTCCGGGAGCCAGAAGTCATGCGGAAATTCCCACTGACGGATGAGGATCCCCGACCTATGCCTGCCCTTCAAGCCTATCATGTTCCGTGGGGAGATGGGCCTGGACTCGCTGCAGACGCCGGGGCGGCACCATCCTCAAAACGCCATCACCAGCCCGGCCCGCGCCGTGTGCCTGTTCTCTCCATCCCTGAACGAACCTTCGTAACCGAGGTTGAACTCGAGATTACCGGCCAACCGGGCGTCGAGACCGGCGCCGAGCTCCGCCGCCCAGCGGCCCGCGGCCGGGCCGAGCGCCTGGAAGGTGCCGAGCGCCGGATTGGCGGCGAAGACGACCGAGGCGATGCCCTCGCGATCGCCGCTGTCATGGGCGGCGCGGGCATAGGCCCAAGGCCGGATGCCGCGACTGCCGGAGAGCGCGGCGCTCGCCTCCAGACCTGCATAGAGTCGGGTCCGCGTGACGCTGGTGGCGAGACCGGCGAGCGGCGTCGTCCCGCCGGTCTCGGTGAAGCGGTGCAGGTCCACAGAGCCGTGGCGCAGGCCTGCCGCCGCCGACAGGTCGATATTCCCGCCGTCTATCAGGGCAAAGCGCGCGCCGGCGCCCAGCGCCCAGCTGGTGACGTCGCGCCGCGCCCTGCTGGCGCCGCCCGGGGCATCGATCCTGGTGCGGACGTTGCCGAAGCCGAACGCCGCCGCCGCCGACAGGCCGAGCCGCCCGGCACGCCAGCCGCCATAAGCGCCGATCTGGGTCAGCGTCACGTCCAGGCGCTCGGGGGCGACCGGATCGCGGACGTCCATCCCGGTCTTGCCATAATCGACCATCGCGCCGAGCCTGAGGGCCTCGCCATCGCCCCAGCCGAGACCCGCGGTCAGTCCGTCCGTGTGACCCGTGGCGCGGGCGACGGGCACGCCGGCATCGGCGGACATATGCTGGCGGCTGCCGAAATATTCGCCGAACATCCGCCAGCCGGACTCGCCGATCAGGCGCGAGCCGGCCGGCGTGGCGGCGCCGGCGCGCGGGCCTTCGCCGCCCTCTTCGCCGCCGTCCGCCGTGCCGAGCGCCAATGCCCGCATCAGCAGCCGGTCGCCGCGGTCGAAGCCGACGCGCCCGACCAATGCATGGACGGTGCCGAACTGGTTGCCCGCGGTCGCCGCGACCTCCCATTGCGACGTGATCAGCTGGTTGACCTGCGTCGTCGTGGTCGGGACGATCGTGTTGATCGAATTGGTATAGACGTTGGAATTGAGCACGCCTTCGCTCACCGCGACGGGCGTGCCCGGCAGCGAGCAGCCGGTCGGATCCTGGCCATTGGCCGCCGGGGTCTGGCAGGTGCCGCGGTCTCCAGTGATCACCGTCGCCGGCCCGAGCCGGTTCACGGTGGCATGAGTAACCGTGACGTCTGTGAGGACGTCGACGCTGTTGCTGGTCTGGCTGGCGACCGTCGTGGCGATCGAGACCAGGCGCGGATCGGCAATGACGATCCGGCGCAGGCCGCCGATAGCCTGCAGCGCCGTTCGCGCATCGGCCAGCGATTGCATCCCCGCCGTCGAGGTGATCGGATCGCTCAAGCTGCGCGAGAAGATCGCATCGCCGTTCAACGTGCCCCGGACCGACGTCTGGAAGCTTTGATTGACCACGGACTCCAGGGTCACGCCGGGCAGGCGGATGATCACGACCAGCCGCGTTTGCGTGATCTGCGCGAGCTGCATGATGAAGGCCAGCTCCTCGCCTGTGGCATCGTTGTCCGCATTGCCAAGAATGAATTGGCCGTTGTCCGAGATGCCGCTGGCGCCCGTCAGGCTGAAGCCGCGCAGGTCAAGCCCGGCATTGCGGGCGATCTCGTTCAGGCTTTGCATCCCGGTGCCGAAGGTCCAGCGCCACGCCTGGCTGACTGCGCTGAATCCGCTCAAGCCGCCGACAATCACGCTGCCGTCGAGATTGGCCGCATTCGCGACCGTCTGCTGGTCGGCGTGATTGGTGCCGGGGATGAAGCCGAGCGGGTTGATCTGGCCGCCGCGCCAATAGACCGCCTGGATCAGACCATCCGCGCCTTTGGAGGCGCCGACGATGGTCGATCCGTCGCGGCTGATCCCGTTCGCTTCGCCGAACGTGTCGGCGGCAACGCCGAGCGGCGCGGCCGACAGGTCCGGCAGGCGGTGAAGGCCCGAACCCTCTTCCCAATAAAAGGCGAAGGCGCCCCGCTCCTCGTAGCTGCCGGCGCTGGTCCCATCGAGCGCGGTGCCGGTAATGATGCGGCCGTCGCCGCTGATGCCGCTGGCGCCGATGCCCCAGCTGATCGTCGTGCCGACGATGGCGGCCGGCCGGGTGCCGAACTGGCCCAGCGACTGATAGCCCCCGTCCGCGGACCAGCGATAGGCGCTGGCGGTATAGACGCCGCCGGGCGAGCCGACGACGGCGGAGACGAAGCTGTTTCCATTGACGACGACATAATGGCCGTCACTGTTCACCGCGGTCGCGTTGCCGGGGGTGACGCCTGGTTCCGGCTCGTCGTTCAGGATGCGCACCCCGCTGCCACGGGTCCAGATGAATGGCCGGTAGCCGGTGAGCACGATGTTGCCGACGATGGTATTGCCGTCGCCGCTGATTGCCTCGGTGTAAAAGAAACCGTGATCGAGCAATTCGGGCACGCCATTGACCCAGCGCACGACGCCCGCGTCCGAATAGCCGCCCACCGTCGTGCCGTCGGCGCTGATGCCGGAGCCGACCGAGATGTCGTCTTCCGGGTCGTCCGGCGGCGGGGGCAGGAAGACCACCGCGACGCCGGGCGTGGTCGCCTGGGCCCGGACCACCGCCGGTGCCAGCAAGCACCCCAAAGCGAGCGTGCTGGCCGCGAAGTAATATCCCGCCCGGCACGCGCGCCGCAGGAAGCCGTCGCTTGCGATCCGCACCATTTCCGATCTCCCCCATTCGCCTCGCTTCAGAACATTAAGGCGTCGGCGGGCCGCGAAACGGTTCAGGGCGAACGAAAAAATCTTTGCGCAGTGGGCGAGAATCGGTGCCGTTGGTTCTACCGGCCTCGGCGAGGTCGAGCACCGCAGTTTCGGTTGGGGTTCGCTGTCCATCGCCCGGCCTGCCTGGCGAGTCCGCAATAGGACGAGAAAGGAATTCCGGCCGTTGCGGACCGCGCTATTGGCCCTATTCTGCGTGGATGAACCTCGCGCCGGCCGCTCGCTTCGCAGAAAGAAACGGCCCGGCGTGTCGCTGAGGAACGCCGTCCGCGCCGTCACACCGAACGGACTGCGGCTGGCCGTGGCGCGGATGCGCAGGGCAGGGCGGGATTCCGGCCTGTTCGGATCGCGGCCCCGGCTTTCCGCGCGACCGGAGGGCGCGCCGGGCACAGGCTTCGCGCACCTTGTGGTGGAGATCGTCCAGGAGATCAAAAAGGGGGACTTCATCGAAGGCAAGCTTGCGAACATAGGATTGAGCGCCGCGCGGCTCGACGGCGCCGTCGTCGCGCCAGGCGAGACGATTTCGTTCTGGAAGCTGGTCGGGCCTCCGTCGGCGGCGGCCGGGTTCGCGGTCGGGCGTTCGATCCGGGGCGGAAATGTGGGCGGGGAAATAGGCGGCGGGCTGTGCCAGGTCAGCGGCATCGCCTACGAGGCCGGGCTACGCGCCGGACTCGTCATCGTCGAGCGCCATCCGCATTCGCGCGACCTCTATGCCGAGGAGGATCGGTTCACGCCGCTGGGGCTCGATGCCACCGTGGTCTGGCCCAACAAGGATCTGCGCCTGTTGAACCCGCTCGCGGTGCCGGTGCAATTCCGCTTCGCCGTTCGGGACCTGAAGGTCGCGGCGTCGGTGCATGCGCCGATCCCGCTCGAGCCAGCGACGATCGAGATCGCGCGGACGGATCGCGAAACCATGCGCGAGGTGCGGGTGGTTCGCCGCAAGGTGCCTGGCGAGGCCGAGACGATCAGCGATGATCTCTATCCGGCCCCGGCGTAAGGCCGCCGTGCGCGGGAGAGGAACCGCACACTTCGTCCGTCGGGGCGCACCGGAGCGGAGCAATAGCCTAATGAGGCAATAGGAACCGCCCGGCCCGCCGCCTAATTCCGCCTTGCGATCGTTCGGACCGGGCATCGTCGTGCCGGCCACGGACTCGTGGCGAGCAGGCAATCGGGGGTGAGCTTGATGCAGGAGGGTCATGGCAGGATCTTCATCAGCCACAGCTCGGCGGACCGCGCAGCGGCCGAGGCGCTGGCGGCGCAACTCGAAAGCGAAGGCGCCAGGACCTGGATCGCGCCGCGCGACGTCAATCCCGGCCGCGACTATTCGGCGCAGCTCGACGAAGCGATCGCCGGCTGCATGGCGGTGGTGCTGGTGGTCAGCGCCGCCACCGCGCGCTCCTCCGCGGTGCGCGGCGAGGCGGAGCAGGCAGCGCGCGACGGCAAACAGATCTTTCCGGTCCGCATCGCCGAAGTGGACGTTGGCAACGACCTGCCTTTGCTCGGCGCCGTCAAATATTGGACCGACGGATTCGGGCCCAATGCCGGACGCAATGTCGGGCGGTTGGCCGAAGAGCTGAGCGTTCTGAGCGGCCCGGCAGCGGCCGCGCCCCCCGCGCCTGTACCTGCCGTGCCCGCGCCGGCGCCGGCCCCTGCGCCGCCGGTGCCTGACTTCGCCGCGCCCCCAGCGCCGAGCGGTGCGCCGCCGGCGCCGTCCAACGCGCCGCCAGCGCCGTCCAACGCGCCGCCGGCGCCTGCCTACGCGCCGGCTCCCTCAGAGCCTGCTTATGCGCCGCCGGCCCCGGCTCATGCGCCCGCCCCCCAGGCCTATCCGCAGCCGGCTGCGGCTTATGCGCCGGCGCCGGCTTATGTGCCGCCGGCCCCGGCTCATGCGCAATTTCGCCCGCAGGCAACCGCTCCGGGCGGCGAGCACGAGGAAATGTTGCGCGCCTATGTCGGCCCCAATGCCGACCACTACATCGCACGATGGCAGGCGATGGCGGCGACCGGATCGCCGCGATCGTGGAACTGGGCGGCGTTCCTGCTCTCCATGTTCTGGCTGGCCTATCGGAAGATGTGGCAGACGCTCGGCCTGTTCGTGGGCGGGTTCGTATTGCTCCAGCTGATGGCGATCATGGCGCCGCAACTGGGGATGCTCGCGAACGGCGCCTCGCTCGGCCTTGCGGCATGGTGCGGCTGGATGGGGAACGGCCTCTACAGGAAGCATGTGGAGCAGGCGGTCGCCGCGGCCCAGTCGACCTATCCCGATCCCAGTCGCGGCTCGCCGCCTTGCGCATGCAGGGCGGAGTCTCGATGGGCGCGGCACTGGGCCTGGCCGCTCTCTGGTTCGCGCTGTTCGCGATCGCGACCCTGGTCATCTTTGCCCAGATCCGTCGCCAGAGGGGCTATTACGGCTTTGACACGCCCAGCAGCCTCTATGCGGGTCGGGCATCGACCGGATCAGCTCCGGCAACCGCATCCAGATGAGCAGCAGCACGGGGGTCTTTCGCGCGCGGGTGCGAGGTGCCGGGGCGATTTGAAGGAATGTGAAGAATGAGCGGTGGCAATGGCGGCGGCTTGGTGGTGATGGGCCTGCTGATGATGGCCGGCGGCGGCGGCTTCGCCTTCTGGTGCGCGCGCGAGGACAAAAAGCACAAGGCGCAGGCGCTGGCCTCGCGAAGCTGGCTTTCGGTGCCCGGCGCCGTGGTCGCCACCGAAGTGCGGATGAAGCGGAGCGGAATGGGCCGGCATCAGCGTGTGCAATATACACCGCTCGTCGCCTATCATTATACGGTCGACGGCCGAGCCTATCAGGGCACGCGGATCCACTTCGGGATGCTCGTCTTCGGGTTCGAGGGTCCCGCGAACAGGGCGCTCGCGCCTTACCCGGTCGGCGCCCCAGTCCAGGTCCACTACGACCCCGCCAATCCGGCCGACAGCGTGCTCGAGGCCGGCGTCGTGACCGGCAATATGCGGTTCGGCGTCTATGCCTCGATCGGTGTCGCCATCTTTGGATTCCTGTTGCTCATCGCCTTCGCGCGCTAGCGATCCTCGGAACATTCAACTCTTCATCCTCCCCGAAATGTCACATCCGGCAGGTCTGTCTCGTCAGGGTAAGGCAACCCTCATGAAAGGACATGCCGATGACCGCCCGCCTCAATCTCTTCACCGCCGCGCCCGAGATCGCGCAGGCCTTTCTCGCTTTCTCCACGCAGGTCGGGGAAAGCGGGCTCGAGAAGCCGCTGCTCGCGCTGGTCGAAATGCGCGCTTCGCAAATCAACGGCTGCGCCAATTGCCTCAACATGCACAGCTTCGCGGCCCGCCAGGCCGGCGAGACCGAGCAGCGACTCCATCTGCTTGCTGCCTGGCGGGAAGCGCCGTGCTATAGCGAGCGCGAGCGCGCCGCACTGGCGTGGACCGAGCATCTGACCCTGATCGCAGACAGGGGAGCCCCGCCGGCGGATGTCCGTGCCGCGCTGGACGCGCAGTTCAGCGACGAAGAACAGGTCAAGCTGACGATGATGATCAACGTGATCAACGGGTGGAACCGGCTGGCAGTCGGCTTCGGCCTGTTCGAGCCGAGCCTCGGATGGAAGGCGTGAGCGACGCGGCGGCCGCCACCTTCGACGCGCTGCGGCCGAACCTGCTGCGCGTCGCCTATCGCATGCTTGGATCGGTCGCCGATGCCGAGGATGTGGTCCAGGATGCGTGGCTGCGCTGGTCGGACGGCGACCGTTCGGCGGTGCGCGTCCCGGAGGCCTTCCTGCGCCGCGTCGTCACCCGCCTTTGCCTCGATCAGCTCAAGTCGGCACGGCGTCGGCGGGAGGAGTATTTCGGGCCGTGGCTGCCCGAGCCGGTGATCGAAGCCGATGAGGATATCGAGGATGTCACCTTGCCGCTGATGCTCGCGCTCGAGCGGCTCTCGCCGCTGGAGCGCGCGGCCTTCCTGCTGCACGACGTGTTCGGCGAGAGCTTCGAGGACGTAGCCCTCTCACTGGGCCGTGACGCCGCTGCCTGCCGCCAGCTCGCCAGCCGCGCGCGCGATCATGTCCGCACGGAAAAGCCGCGCTTTCCGGTCGACCGCGCGCATGGAATGGAGATCGCCAGAGCCTTCTTCGCGGCATCGCATGGCGGCGACGTCGGGCAATTGGGGGCGATGCTGGCGAGCGACGTCCGTCTCTATTCCGACGGCGGCGGCAAGAGGCCCGCCGCGGCGCGAGTCATGCTCGGCCAGGATGAAGTGACGCGAACCTTTGCGGCGATCGACCGTCTGGTCCGCGGCCATCACGGCGCGTTGATCCGCTTCGCTTATGTCAGCGGCCTGCCCGGCTTCGTCACCCGCGAGGCGGACGGCGTGCTGCAGACCACCGCGCTGCTGATCGACGGCGGGCGGATCCGGGCGATCTATGTGATGAGGAATCCGGACAAGCTGCGCCATCTCGAAAGCAGCCTGCACTAGCGTCGGAGCGATGCGCACAGGTCCGGGACGAACTCATCCAGCATTGAGACCGACATCCGGCAGCTGCGTGGCGCGGCAGGGCACAGTATATCCCGCAATTCGGCTTCATGCAGAATTATCCAGCAAAATTTACATGTTGGCACCCGGAAGGATGTCACATGAACCGTACCGCCAGATCGCGCACGATGGTCAAGAATTTCGAGCTGGCGGTGATCATCCTGGTCACCTGCGTCGTGGCGGGCGTGGCGATCCATTTGGATGCATTCGAGCGGTTCGAGCAGTTCGTCGCCGGGCATGACGCTTGGCAATTGGACGAGCTTTTCATCGTCGCGATGTTCGGCGGCCTTGCGTCCTTTGTCCTTCTGCTTCGCCGTGCGCGCGACCTGCGCGGCGAGATCGGGCGCCGCGAAGCATCGGAGGAGCGGGCGACCAAGCTGGCGCGCCACGATCCGCTGACCGGACTGCCCAACCGGCGTGTGCTGGCCGAAGATCTGGGGGCGGCGATCGCCTCGGTCGAGGCGAGCGCCGCCGAATGCGCTGTCTTCCTCATCGATCTCGACCTGTTCAAGCCGGTCAACGACGTGCACGGCCATGTCGCCGGCGATGCCGTGTTGATCGAAGTGGCGGCACGGATCACGGCTGCGGTCGGGACCGCGGGCACGGTGGCGCGTATGGGCGGCGACGAATTCGCCTGCGTGATCACCTATCAGGCGAGCGCCGACCTTCCCGCGCGGTTGGCGGGGCAGATATTGCGCTGCCTCCACGAGCCGATGATGTTCGGCGGCATCAGGATCCAGATCGGCGCCACGATCGGCATCGCCCGCGCGCCCTATGACGGCATCACGACCAGCGAGCTGCTGCACGGCGCCGACCTGGCCATGTACAAGGGCAAGCGCGAGGGGCGCGGCGTCTATCATTTCTTCGACGAGGAGATGGACGTCCTGCTGCGCGCCCGCGCGGCGCTCGAGATCGATCTGCGCCGGGCGGTGAGGGTCGGGGAGATCATCCCTCATTTCCAGCCGGTGATCGACCTGAAGGAGGGCAAGCTGCTCGGCTTCGAGGCGCTCGCGCGGTGGACCCACGCGACCAGGGGACCGATCCCGCCCGATATCTTCATCCCGATCGCCGAGGATCTCGGCATCGTCGACGTGATCACCTATCAGATGCTTCGCGCCTCGTGCGCGGCGGCGCGCAACTGGCCGGCCTCGCTCTCGCTCTCGGTCAACGTCTCGCCGTTGCAGCTCAAGGATCCATGGTTGGCCTCGCGGCTGCTCGCCATCCTCACCGAGACGGGAATGGCGCCGGGGCGGCTGATCGTCGAGGTGACCGAGAATGCAGTGATCGACGACATGCTGAAGGCGCAGGAGATCTTCTCCTCGCTGCAGAATGCCGGAGTGCGCATCGCCCTCGACGATTTCGGCAAGGGCTATTCGAGCCTCTACCATTTGCGCCAACTTCGCTTCGACCAGCTCAAGATCGACCGGTCGTTCATCCATTCGATGGATCTGGCCGAAAGCGCCAAGATCGTCAGCGCGGTTGCCGGCCTCGGCAAGTCGCTCGGCATGCCGGTGACGGCCGAAGGCGTCGAGACGATCGAGGAAGCGGACGCATTGCGCGCCATCGGCTGCGAACATGCCCAGGGCTTCCTGTTCGGCGCGGCATTGAGCGCCGAGGACACGATCGCCTATCTGAACGGGCCGGAGAGGGAGCGCGTCGCCGCCCGGCGGCTCCGCTGATGCGAGGCCGCTTCGCGCCGCTGCCGATTGCCCTGCTCCTTTTCCTGTGCGCCGGCGCAGCGGCGCAGGCGCCGGAACAGATCGACCAACTGGAGCCACGCGCGGGCGAATGGCAGGCCGAATATTTCGGCACGTTCGGACCCGGCGGCGAACGTGAGCACGCGCTCGAGGCGATGTTCGGCCTAAGCGGCAATTTCGCCCTGGGCGTGGAGTTGGAAGGCGAATATTCCGGCGGCAGGCTCGCCTTCGACACGCTCGGCGTGAAAGCGCTTTACCGGCTCACCGGCGAGGCTTCGCCAGTCGGCCTCGGCCTGCAGGTCCAGCTCGCCTTCGACGAGCGGACCAGGCTGGCGCAAAGCGAGGTCCGCCTGATCGCGGAGGTGGAAAGCGAAGCTTGGTGGGCACAGGGCAATTTCATGCTCCGCCGCTCCCGCCCTGACGGGGAGACCGCGATCACACCCGCTTACGCACTGTCGCTGCAGCATGCGCTTGGCAATCATGCGTGGTTCGGGCTGGAGGGTTCCGGCCAGCTTTCGCCGCTGTCCGGCGATGGTGCCTCCGGTCATTTCATCGGGCCCAGCCTGACCGTCGAGTGGCAGGCCGGTCCCGGGGCGGAGATCGAGCTTGGCCTTGCCCTGCTCCGGCGGGTCGGGGGCGAGGGCCCGGGGACCACGGGCCGAGTCTTCGTTCAAACCACCTTCTGAGCCGGCGGCGCTGCCGGCTCCGCGCCGGCCTCGGCACGGGCCTTTTTCCGCCGCGGCCATTGAGATTGCCGTGGACAATGCCGATTTGACGCTCGCGCCCCAGGCCGCGATTCCGGCTTTCGGGGAATGAAGGAGGATGGACGATGCCGAACTATGGAAAGTCCGACGAGGCGATCGCGGCGCTGACGCCGGAGCAATATCAGGTGACGCAGCGCAGCGGCACCGAGCCGCCCGGCACCGGCGCGCTTCTCTACAACAAGGAGCCGGGCATCTATGTCGACATCGTATCGGGCGAGCCGCTCTTTGCTTCTTCGGACAAATTCGATTCCGGCTGTGGCTGGCCGAGCTTCACCAAGCCGATCGAGCCCGCGCATGTAAACGAACTGCGCGACACCGCCTATGGCATGGTGCGCACCGAAGTGCGCTCCGCCCATGGCGACTCTCATCTCGGCCATGTGTTCGACGATGGTCCGCCTGACCGTGGCGGCTTGCGTTATTGCATCAATTCCGCGTCGCTCCGCTTCATCCATCGTGACGAGATGGAAGCCGCGGGCTATGGGGAATATCTGGACCAGGTGGAGGATGTGGCATGAGCCAGGAACGCGCAGTGCTTGCCGGTGGCTGCTTCTGGGGGATGCAGGATCTGATCCGGAAACTGCCGGGCGTGATCTCGACGCGGGTCGGCTATACCGGCGGCGAAGTCCCCAACGCGACTTATCGCAACCACGGCAATCATGCCGAGGCGATCGAGATCCTCTACGATCCGGCCGAGACCAGCTTTCGCAAGCTGCTGGAATTCTTCTTCCAGATTCACGATCCGACGACGCGCGATCGCCAGGGCGGCGATATCGGCGCCAGCTATCGCTCGGCCATCTTCTACACGAGCGAGGACCAGAAGGCGGTGGCCGAGGACACGATCGCCGACGTCGAGGCCTCGGGCCTGTGGCCCGGTAAGGTGGTGACCGAGGTCGAGCCGGCGGGCGATTTCTGGGAGGCGGAGCCCGAGCACCAGGATTATCTGGAGCGGATTCCGCATGGCTATACCTGCCATTTCGCCCGGCCCGGCTGGGTGCTGCCGCATCGCGCGGATGCCACTGCCTGATCTGGCGATCCGCCTGCGCAATCCCCGGGGCCGCATCGTCACGGCGGCGCCGGCAGGCGGCGGGGATGGCCGTCACGGCCCACCCTAGGCAGCGGCGAACCTGGCCGGAGTCGCGGCGGAATGGCGGCTGCGGCGGATATAATATTCGAACAGGACCAGGTTCGTGATCCAGGCGAGCCACGAAATGACGCGATAGGCCGGGAAGAAATCCAGGCCGAGAAGGAACGAGGCCGGAATATACAGCCGAAGCGTGATTGCCGTCGCGGTGATCGCGTAGGAACGGAGCATCCATTCCCGGTGGTCGTCGAACCGCCGTTCGACGGCCGCGCGCCAGGCGAGCCAGGTAAACACGGGCCACAATAAGGCAGGGATGGCGAAGCCGACGCTGGCGATCGGTCCAGCGGTCGCTCCCAGGGCAAGCACGAAGCCAGTCGGCGCACCGATCGCGCCGGCAAATATATAGACGAGGCCGGTCGCGCGGTGGAAGCGGGGCCAGCGCGCCCGGATCCGGCGCACGAACTGGAGTGGCCCCACGAGCAGCCCGATCACGCCCGCGGCGACATGGATCATCAGGAACGGTTGCGCATAGGCGTTCGCGGCGATGGGCTCGGGCGGCGGCTCGATGCTGGTGAAATAGCGAAGCACCGAGACGATCGAGATCTCGACGATGAGCAACAGGACGATGGCGCGCCACGTGGCCGAGTAGATTGGGCTTCGGATCATGATAAGCTCCGGCTTGCGATGTGCGCGCATGATTGCCCGGCCGTTCAGGGTGGGAAGGGGGTTTCGCGTGAACGGTGCATCTGGTTCGCGAGTGGTGCCGAGGCGGCGTCGGCTTGCCGTCGACCTGCTGCTGCTGGTCTGCCTCGGCCTGGTGATGGCGGCGCTCGGGCCGTACCGTACCCTCGACGTTCCTGACGGTTTGAGGATCGCCTATTGGCTGGCGGCGGTGATCGGCGCCGGGCTTGCCGGCATCGCCGTCGACCTGGCGCTCGAATCGCATATCCGCGGATTCTGGACGCGGATCGCCATCGTTGCGCTGGTGATGACGCTCCCGGTCACCCCCTTCATCTACGTCCTCAACGCCTACATGCTCGACCTGCCGAGGCGGCCCTGGCTGCTTCCGCAGCTTGCCGGGCAGGTGCTGGTCGTCTCCTTGCTCATCATTGCCTTGCGTGCGCTCATGTGGCGGCGAATTGTCGAGACCCGCACGATCGTCGTGCCGCCACTGCCGGAGGCCGAGCGCGCCTTTCGGTTGCGGCTTTCGGCCAAGCGGCGCGGGGCGCGGCTGATCGCGCTCGAAGCCGAAGACCATTATGTGCGAGTCCATACCGATGCCGGTTCCGAGCTCGTCTCGATGCGCTTTTCCGAAGCCGTGCAGGAACTGGCCTTGGCCCATGGTCATCGGCTGCACCGATCGTGGTGGGCGCCGGCCGATGCCGTCGAGGCGGTGCGATGGAAGCGCGGCGGCGGCGAGGCTCGTTTAACGGGAGGAATCGTGGCGCCGGTGAGCCGCGGCTGCGCGGCCGCCTTGAAGGAGGCAGGCTGGCGTTGAGCCGTGCATGAGGACCGCGGGGCCCTCCTTCCAGTGGGCGCCGTTCAGGCCTGATCGCGGCCCGCGCCGCCGGCGGCAAAGCCATCGTGCCAGGCGCGGGTCAGCTCGGCGATGAAGTCCTGAACGACATGCACGCGCTGCGGGGTGAGGCGCTTGTCGAGCCGCACCGCATGAAGCGGAGACTCCTCGGCGCGCCATTCGCGGAGCGTTTCGACGACATTGCCCTGTTCCCAATCGCCAAGCCCCATCCAGGCCGGGCCGTAGCCGATCCCGAGGCCGGCGCGAATCATCTCCCAAGCGGCTTCCGGATCGTCGAAGCCGTGGCGTGGGCGGGGGAGGTGGCGGACGGCCCTGCCGTCGGCCGGATCGCGAAAGCGCCAGCTGTCATATTGACCGCTGACCGGATTGCGGAACCCGACCAGCGCATGATCGCTCAATTCGGCGGGCGTGCGCGGCTTGCCGTACCTGCGGAAATAATCTGGCGAGGCGCAAGCGACCCAGGGGAAGGTGCAAAGCCTGCGGGCGAAATGGCCGGGCAGGCCGGAAATATCTCCCGAGCCGATCGCGAGATCGATCCCGCGCACGCCCATGTTCAGGAAGTCGTTGGTGAATTCGAGCTCGATGGCGATGCCCGGATTGGCCCGGAGAAAGTCCGGCAGGTGCGGCATGATGCACCGATTGGCGAACGACCGCGGCGCGCTGAGCCGGACGCGGCCGACACCGCCCTGATGGCCGATTTCCGCGAATGCGCCCTCGGCCTGCTCGAGGTCGCCCATGAGCTTTTGCCCGACCGCCAGCAGACGGTCTCCTTCGGGCGTGAGCGAGAGCGAATGGGTCGTCCGGTTGAGCAGGCGGGCACCCTGCGCCTGCTCCAGCCGGCTGACCGCCTTCGACATCGCAGACGTCGAGACGTTCGATCGCCGTGCCGCCTCAGAAAAGGAGCCGGCCTCGACGATCCGCACGAACCAGAGCAGCTGCGCCAACGACGATGGCAAAGGCGGTATTGACATGGAGTCAACACTGCCATGGCGCGCCGCGCACTACAATGATCTCCGGCGCCTTGCGAGATGAGCAGCATCGACAGGCAAGGAGAAACAAGATGGCAAAGACATGGTTCATCACCGGGACCTCTTCGGGTTTCGGCCGCGCGCTCACCGAGGCGCTGCTCGCGCGAGGCGATCGGGTGGCGGCAACCGTCCGCAAGCCCGCCACGATGGACGACCTCAAGGCGCTTCATGGCGATCGGCTCTGGGTTGCGAGTCTCGACGTGACCGACGCCGATAGCATTCGCACCGTCGTCGGCTCCGCCTTCGCCCAGCTGGGGCATATCGACGTGGTCGTGAACAATGCCGGCTACGGCCTGGCCGGTGCCGCCGAAGAGGTCAGCGACGATCAGATTCGGCACCAGATCGACACCAATCTGATCGGATCGATCCAGGTGATCCGGGCGGCCTTGCCGTTCCTGCGCGCCCAGGGCGGCGGCCGGATCATCCAGTTGGCATCGATGGGCGGGCAGGTCACCTTCCCGAACCTGAGCCTCTACCATGCAACGAAATGGGCGGTCGAAGGCTTCGTCGAATCGGTCGCGCAGGAGGTGGAGCCGTTCGGCATCGACTTCACGATCGTCGAGCCAGGCATGGCGCGGACCAATTTCGGCGCCGGCAGCATGATCGCCGCCGCGCCGATGCCGGCTTATGACCAGACCCCCGTCGGCGACTTCCGCCGCGCCGCCGCCGCGGGCCTGATCCCCAATGCCGGTGATCCGGTGAAGATGGCTCAGGCCATCATCGATTCGGCATATGCCGATCCCGCGCCGCGCCGGCTCACGCTGGGCAGCGACGCTTATGCCGCGATCCGCGCGGCGCTGGTCGAACGGATCGCAGCGCTCGACGCCCAGAAGGCGATCGCGCTCTCGACCGACGTCGAGGATTCCGAAGCCGCCGCGATCGGCGCCGGGGAGGTGCAACATGTCTGAGCGTTTCATCGATCGCACGGTGTTGATCACCGGCGCCGCCGGCGCGCTCGGCGAAGCGATGGCGCAAGGCTTCGCCGCCGACGGCGCGAAGGTCATCGTTACGGCGCGCAAGGAGAAGCAGGGGCGCGAACTCGCAGCGACGATCGGCAGGGGGGCGATCTTCGTCGAGCTCGACGTGACTGATGAAGCCTCCTGGCAAGGCGCGATCGCGGCGGCCGAAGAGCAGGCCGGTCCCTTGTCGGTGCTGATCAACAACGCGGCCTACCTTGCCGTCGGCGGGGTGGAATCAGTGCCGGTCGGCGAATGGCGCCGGGTGATCGAGACCAACCTCACCGGCGCGTTTCTCGGCATAAGGGCCGTGGCGCCATCGATGCGAAGGAATGGAGGCGGCTCGATCGTCAACATCTCGTCCATTGCCGGGCTCCATGGCACGCCGGGGCTCGCAGCCTATGGCGCGAGCAAATGGGGCATCCGCAGCCTGACGCGGACGGCAGCCTATGAGCTGGCGCGAGACGGAATCCGCGTGAATTCGATCCATCCCGGCATCATCGACACGCCGCTCGCTTATAATCCCGAGACGGGCGAGGAGCTGGTCCCGGTCGGCGGGTTCGCGATTCCGCGCATGGCTTCGGTGAGCGAGATCGCCCGGTACGTCTTGTTCGTCGCATCCGATGATGCGTCCTTCTCGACCGGCTCGGAGTTCGTCGCCGACGGCGGCTTCGGGCTCGGCCCGATCGCCAATCAGGGATCGTGACGGTGCCGCCGGCGTTTCGGCGCGGAGGTCAACAGCGCCGGCGGCCGGCCCAACATGGAGGACTCCAATGATCGTTCGCAAATTCGCAATCGCCGACGCAAGGTTCGAGCGCTCCCCAGGGCAGGATGGCGACGTGTTCGCTGCGAACCTGATCGACCAGCGCCATGGCGGGCCGATCACCATCGGCTACGGCCGCTACGGGCCCGACCAGAGCATCGAAGAGACGCTCGCCGTTCACGATGTGATGGTGGTTCTGGAGGGACGCCTGTCGGTCTCGACCAGCGCCGGCATGGTGACAGCCGGCCAGGGCGAGATCGTCTATATGCCCAAGGGCGAGACGGTCACCATCCGGTCGCATGCGGAAGGGGCCGTCACCGCCTATGTCACCTATCCGCACTGGCAGGAGGCGCTTGCGTGATCCAGTCACGCAAGCAGCATGCCATGCCTGAACGCACGCGCGAGCCCGCTTTGGGCTGGACGATATCGATCGTCTTCGCTCCCCCTTAGGTCGGCGTCTTCCGCGCCTTCGTCACGGCGTCACCCGCGCTGGCGCATGCAGCCGCGCCTCGAGCCAGGTCGCGACCAGCTCGACCACCCCCGGCCCGGAAAAGGGCAGGCCGAGGCTCGTATAGTCCTCCGTATTGCCGGTCGGCGCGCGCTGGAAGACATGGTTCAGGCCCGGCATCTCGATGACATTCGCATCCGGATTGTCGCGAAGCGCGGCCCTTGCGGCGGGGAGGTTGCGCGGCGTGGCCACGTCCCTGTCCATTCCAGCATAAAGCACGAGCACCGGGGCGCGGATGCGTGCGAGGGCCTGATCGGGACCGACATCGTACATCGACAAGACGTGCGGCAATTCGAGCGTAGCGGCGGCGCCTTCGGCCTGGGCGTCGGTGAAACCGCCTGCCGCGAATCCCCGGACGACGGCCTCCCGCAAGGGCGCAATCTCCTGTGCCGGCGCGCGGTGCAGGTGGGCTTCCATCAGTGGGCCGGTGGCGGCCGTGATCCGTTCGATCGCGGCTTCGTTCATGCCGTTTGCGGAGAGCCTCGCGCGCATCTCCGAGAGGAACAATTGCCCGCGCGGGCCGACCGGGCCGGCGAGCATCACGATAGCGGCGATTGCCGGATCGCGGGACGCGACCGCCGGGGCGACGACCCGCCCTGACTCATGCCGACGAGGGCGATCCGGCTGCCGTCGATGTCGGGCCGCGCGCGCAGCCAGGCCACCGCGGCCGTGGCGTCGCGCCCCATCAGCGGGATCGTGTCGAGGAACTCGCCCGTCGATTGCCCGGTGCCGCGTTTGTCATATTCCAGTGTTGCAATGCCGTCGGCAAGCAGGCGGTCCGAGAGCAAGGCGTAGGTGCGCCGGCCCCCCGGGCCCGACCCGACGAGCGTGACGGCAATCGGGAACGGCCCCGGGCCTCGGCCGCGCGGCAAGCGCAGCGTGCCCGCCAGCACCACGCCCGGATCGGAAGGGATGCGCACGTCCAGCGCCAGGCTGTCCGGGCGGAATGCGGCGAAGGCGGCTTCGATCCAGGCGGGATCGGGGGTGCCCGCAAGGAAAAGGACCGGGCCGAGCGATATGTCGGCGGTGGCCTTGCCCAGCTGCACGGAGAGCAGCTGCGATCCGGCGGCGAGGTTCGAGGGTGCGGTGCCGGTGATGACGAAACGCTGCCATGCGGAAGTGAGCGCGACGCGCATCGAGGCGAAGGCGGCATAAGGTGCCGCCCCGGCCTGGAGCGTCACCGGCACCTGGGTCGGACGGTCCGCGCGTGCCCAGAATATGCCGTTGATCCGGTTGCCGGCGTTCAACGCGGCTGCGATCGGCACGCTGGCGGCGCTGGTCCAGTCTTCGCCCGGCGCGGCAAGCGCCGCCACGTGCAGCACGCCCTCGCCGGGGACGGCGCGATCCTGCGCGAACCTTGTGGCGGTCCCGTAGATTCGCCAGCGGCCGACTTCGAGCGCCGCCGCATCCTGGGCGCGTGCCGGCAGGCTCGAGGTCAGTAGGACGATGAGCAGGAGCGCCGGGATGACGCGAATCAAAGGCGGGAATGTCATTGTCCGAAGTTCCTTGGCTGTTGCGCGTATCCGCGTCACTCGTATCGAAGGGCCGACACCGGCGGCCGCCGGGCGACCAGAAATGCGTGGCCGGCGACGGTGGCGAGGGTGATGACGAGGGTGAAAGCGCCGCCGGCCAGGAACGGCCAGAGGTCCAGAGGCACATGATAGGCGAAGCCGTCGAGCCAGCGCCGCATCAGCCACCAGATGATCGGCCAGGCGATGAGATTGGCCCACAGGACGGGCTTCAGGAACTGCCAGAGCAGCAAGGCGGCGACCTGGCCGGTGGTCGCGCCCATCGCCTTGCGGATGCCGATCTCCTTGGTCCTTTGCTCCGCCATGAAGGAGGCCATGCCGAACAGACCGAGGCAGGCGATGAACAAGGCGACTCCCGCCGCGATCGCGAAGATGACGCCTTCGCGCATGATGTCCCGATAGAGGCCGTCCGCATATTGCTCGAGCGGGAGAATGTCCGGCAGGCCCTGCTGGTTGGTGGCGATCCACAGCTCGTTTATCCCCGAAATGGCGCCCGCCATCTGTCCCGGCGCCACGCCGGCGCTCACCATGCCGAAGCGGGACGGGTCGACGAAATAGCCGGTCGATGCGACGGGGACGCGCACCGATCCGGTGGGGAAGTCCGGCACGACACCGATGATCGTGAAGACTCGTCCCCGTGGGGCGGAGGACTGGAGCCGAACGCCGATCGCCCGGCGCGGATCGTCGAACCCGAGCTCCCTCGCCGCAGTGCGGTTGATGACCATGCGGATTTCCTGCGCGGCGCCGCCCGCCGGCGGCGCGACCACGTCGCCGCCCTGGTTACGGTCGAAAAGGCGGCCGGCGAGCGGCGCCAGACCATAGGCTTCGAGAAAGCCGATATCGACCGATAGCGTCTCGAACGAATGGATGTCGGTGGGGGAGGTCTCCACCATTTCCACACTCTTGGCATCGGCGCTGATCATCGCCGGCTGCGAGCAGGCCACGTTCGTCACGCCGGGCAGGCGGGCGAGGCCGTTGCGGATCGAATCCGTGCAGGGCGCCGCCACCAGCACCATGTTGTGAGCGCTGAGCCGGGCGGCGGATTGCGCCGCGAATCTCGTCTGCGCCCAGATGATCGCGGTCGCGATCACCAGGCCGGTGAGGATGGCGAACTGGGCGACGACCAGGATGCGGCGCAGGCGGCCTTTGTCGAGCCAGGCCGGGCCGCCGCGAAGCGCGACCGCCGGCTGCAGCGACGACAGCAGGAGGGCAGGGTAGGCACCTGCAAGCAAGGCGATGGCGAGCACGGCCGCCAACAGCAGGGCCGCCGGCTCCGGGCGCCAGTAGGAAAAAGCGATCTCGCGCTGCAGGAAGCCGTTATATGCCGGCAGCAGCAATTCGACACCGGAGAGCGCGAGCAGCATGGCGGCGCCGACCTGGAGGATGGCTTCGGCGATGAACAGCAGCGCGAGCGTGGAGCGGCTCGCGCCGGCGGCCTTGCGGATGCCGACCTCGACCGCACGGCGCGAGACGAAGGCCGTGGTCAGGTTGATGAAATTGACGCAGGCCCCGGCCAGGATCAGCAGGGCGACGATCGCCGCGGCCCAGATCGTCGCCTTGTCCCCGGGCGCCTTCATCGCATTGACCCCCGCGGGGGCGAAATGGATGTCGCGGACCGGGATCGCGGACAAGGCCACGGCGACGCCGAGCGCATTATGCTCGGGAATATGCAGGCGCTGGACCACCAGGCGGGGCAAGGCGGCCCGGACGTCGGCGAGCGACGCGCCCGGCCTGAGCCGGAAATAGGTGTAGGTCGTGCCGTCGAAATGGAAGCCGGCGGGTTGCGCATCCATCCGCGCCAGGTTGGAGAACGGGCTGTTGCCGGACGCGAAGATCCGGGCGGCGAGGTGGGTGTTGGACGGCAGGTCCTCGATCACGGCGGTGACCCGCATGACATGTTCGCGATTGAGTTCGAGCGTCCGGCCGATCGGCGTGTCGCCGCCGAAATATTTGCGCGCCATCGAGCGGGTGAGGACGATCGAATTGGGGGCGACGAGCGCGGTGGCGAGATCGCCGGCGATGGCCTGCATGGGCAGGACGGAGAAGAGCGAGGGATCCGCCCAGTAGATCGTCTCGCTGGCCTCGACCTGATCGTGGCGGACCGTCCAGTCCTGCTTCATCAGGCGTGCGATGGCCTCGACCTGCGGAATATCCAGTCGCATGCCTGCCGCGACCACATAATCGGTGCCGTCGAAGATGAAATCGTAGCCGCCCGGCATCCTGCCCGACGACGAAACCCGGTAGGTGTCGGCCGGGAAGATGGTGTCGTACGTCATCTCGTCATGAACATAGAGCGACAGCAGGATCGCGGCGGCGAAGCCGATGGCGAGCCCTGCAATGTTCAGCGCCGCATGGACTTTGCGGTTCATCAGCGACTTGAGCGCAATTCCCCAGAGATGGCGGAGCATCGACACGTCTCCTCAGATCCGGGTTTCGCTGACGATCCGGCCGTCGAGCATCGAGATGGTGCGTTGCGCCTCGGCGGCATGAACCGGCGAATGGGTCACCATGATGATTGTCGTCCCGGCCCGCGACGCCGCCTTGAGCAGCTCCATCGCCGCCTCGCCATTTGCGGTATCGAGATTGCCGGTGGGTTCGTCCGCAAGGATGAGCTTCGGGTTCGACACCAAAGCGCGGGCGATGGCGACGCGCTGCTGCTGGCCGCCGGACAGCTGTTGCGGCCGGTGGCGGGCGCGGTGGGCAAGGCCGACCTGCTCGAGCACCTCGGCGACGCGCGTCTTTCGTGATCCGCCGTCCCGGCGATACAGGAGGGCGACCTCGACATTCTCCGCGACATTCAAATCCTCGACCAGATTGAAGCTCTGGAACACGAAGCCGATATGCGCGCGCCGCATCCGGGCGAGTCTGGTTTCCGACAGGCCGACTACCTCCTCGCCCATCAGGCGGTAGGAACCGTCGCTCGGGCAGTCGAGGCAGCCGAGGACGTTGAGCAGGGTCGATTTGCCGCATCCCGAGGGGCCCATGATGGCGACGAATTCACCGGCGGCGACGTCGAACGAAATGCCGTCGAGCGCGCGTGTCTCGATGTCGCTGGTGCGGTAGGTCTTGCCCAGCTCGGTGAGCGTCAACACGATTTGGTCCCCTCCCGCGAGATTATCGGCGTTGCCATGTCGGTCGGCACGCGTGAATTATAGGTCCGGGCAGGCAAAAGAAAAAATGCGTGATTACAGCAGGTTGTGATTTTTGCTTTGGCGGGCGACGGGGCAATGTGTCCGGAAGTGGACGCATTGCCGCCCGCATTGAGATCGGCTTACAACCTGTGGATGGACAGGCTGCCAGCGCTACTGATCATCGACGACGACGACGACGTCCGGCATGCGGCGGAGTTGGCGCTCACGCCCCATGCCGAGTCGACCGAGGCAGTGGCATCGCCCGAGCGGATCGAATCGGTCCTGGCGCCGGGCCGGTTCGGGTGCGTCCTGCTGGACATGAACTTCGTGGCCGGTGAACGTTCCGGTCGGGGCGGCCTGGATGCGCTTTCCCGGATCAAGGCCCGGGACCCGTCGCTGGCCGTAGTGCTGATGACCGCGTTCGGCGGCGTCTCGCTCGCAGTCGAATCGCTCAAGCGCGGCGCGCACGATTTCATCCTGAAGCCATGGCGCAATGCGGAGCTGGTGGCGGCGGTGCGTTCCGCGAGCGAGACGACGCGGAGCGCGCGCAGGGGTGAGCCACTGGAGACGCTGGAACGCGATGCGATCGCGCGGGCGTTGACCGAAAGCGGCGGGAATATCGCACGGACGGCAGCCATGCTCGGCCTCACCCGGCCGGCGCTCTACCGGCGCATGGCGAAGCATGGCCTCTAGGGCCCTCCATCTTTCCTTCGGCGCCGGCATGGCGTTGCGCACGATCCTGATCGCCGGCTGCGTCGTCCTGTTGATCGAGGTGCTGACCAGGACATCCTATTATGCGACGGCGGCGGCACTGGGCGGCCTGGCCATCCTGACCTTGTGGGACAGCGCGCGTCTGCACGGCGCCGCGCCGGTCACGGACCCGCAGTCGCGCCAACCGGAGCGAGCGCGGCTTCAGCAACTGGATCGTGCGACGGCGCTGCTGGACGCGGTGACCGTCGCGCTGATCGCGCTGGCGCCCGACGGACGGATCAGCTTCGCCAATCGCGCCGCGCGCCTGCTCGCCGGCAGGGATGTCGCAAGGTTGACGGATATCGCCATATTGGGGCCGGACGCGGCCGGCCAGATCGCCGACTTGCCGGTCGGCGGACGGCGCATCGTCACGCTGGCGGATGGGGGGCTGATCCTGGTGTGGATCGTCGGCTTCGGGATGCCCGGCCAGCCCGGCGAGAAACTGGTGTCGTTGCAGACGGTCGCCGGCGAGCTCGACGCGGTGCAGCTGCGGGCATGGCAGGACATGAGCCGCGTGCTTTCGCACGAGATCATGAACTCGCTGACGCCGATCGCATCCCTGTCCGAGAGCGCCGACCAGCTGATGCGGGGCCGCGAGGATCAGGAGCCGGAGGTGGCGCGCGCTGTGGGGGCGATCGCGCGGCGCAGCGCCCATCTGATCGAATTCGTCGGCCGTTACCGCCAGGTCGCCGAATTGCCGCAGCCCCAAACGCGCACCATCGATGCGGCGGAGCTCCTCGCCGATATCGAGGCGCTGCTGCGGCCCGATTTCGCCGCGCGCGGCATCGCGTACCGGCGCACGTTGTTGCCCGAGACGCTCACCTTCGAAGGCGATCCGGAATTGCTGTCGCAGGCGATCCTCAACCTGCTGCGCAACGCCGCCGAAGCGGTGGCCGCGGCCGACGCGCCCGCCATCACCCTGTCGTGCGAAAGGATCGGCGGCGAGATCGCCTGGATCGTGTCGGACAACGGTCCAGGCATCCCCGCGGGCCGGCTCCAGGAGGTGTTCGTGCCCTTCTTCACGACCAGGAAAGGCGGCTCCGGCATCGGGCTGCCGCTCGCGCGCCAGGTCGCCCTGGCGCATGGCGGTCGGATCGAGGCGCTTGGCAATGGCGATGGCGGCGCGATTCTGCGCATGACCATCCCGGCCGGCGGTTAGATCCTCATTCCCCGCCTGCGGTCAGGAGACGGCCGCCAGCCGCCGCGCGGCGAGGACCGGCGGCGTGTCGGGCAGCGCGAAGAGCGAGGCGGTTCGCCCCATCATTCGCACCATGGCCGCCTCGCCGAAGCGCAGGCCGCGGCCCTGCAATTGCGGCAGGGACCGCACCGGCTCCGGACTCATGTCGACCGCGGCGCGGACCAGGAGGCGCTGTATCCAGCGCAGCGGCCTCGGCAGGATCGGCGCATCGCTCATGATCCGGATGAAGTCGGCGAGGATGTCCGATCCTTCGAGCCCGGGCGCCGTCGCCGCGAGCAATGATTGCCACTCGTTCCAGGATCGCGGCGCCCCGGTCGCGCCATAGAGGCGCGCGGCCGGCTCGGCCTCGGCAAAGGCGCCGGATTGCTCCGCCGCGGAGAGCGGGCGGACGTAGAGATGATAGGCCTGGCTGAAGCCGAACGAAGCCGTCGCCTGCACCCAATCGAGCAGGCGCGGATCACTGGCATGATAGGCCAAACCGTCGGGCGTGCTGCCCCGCACCTTGCCGTGCATGCGCACGACATGGGCGATCAGCTCCCGCGCCGCCGAGCGCGGCCCGTAAACGGTCATCATCGCCGCGAAGCCGGTCCGCCGCAGCCGCATCGCCGGATCGCGCTGAAAGCTGCTATGATCCCACACGCCGGACCGGACCGACGGCTCGGCAAGCTCCAGCAAGACCGCCGCCACGCCGCCGATGAACAGGGAGACGGGGTTTGCAAAGATCCGCCACGAGACTCCGCCCATCGGCGCCAGCGCCGGTTCGCCCGCCGGGCGGGTGAAGTCGACCGCCATGCCCGCGGGCGGGCGCATGAGATCCTGCATCGTCGCGAACATCAGGATTTTTCCCCGACGCCGAGCCGGCAATCGCGAAGCTCGTAGCCGGTTATCAGCGGATTCCAGCCGATATCCGGCGCTCGCGCCAGACGCAGGCCCGGTACCCGCAGCAGCCGGTCGAGGAAGATCTCGGCTTCGGCGAGCGCAACGCCCGCGCCGGGGCAGCGATGCTCGCCATCGCCGAAGGCCAGTCCCGCGCCGCTTACGCGTTCGGCGCGGTCGCGATCGGGGTCCAGCCGGTAGGGGCATGCTCCAACAGCCTCGGGATCGCCATTGGCGGAGCGGATATCGAGCGCGATCGGCGTTTCGGAACCCTCGGGCCGGCGATAGAGGGTGCCGACGACGGGCTCCAGCCTCAATATCTCTTCCAGGATCGCCAGCCTGTCCGAGCGCTCGCCGGCGAGGAAGCGGCCACGCAGGGCATCGTCCTCGAGCAGGTGCCAGCCCGCCATGGTGATGAACTCGCGCGTCGTCACCATCCCGGCCGCGCCATAGGTGAAGCATTCCACCAGGATCTCGCCGTCGCGATAGCCGTCGGATAGGAGGTGGGAGATCACGTCCTCGCGCGGCGCCTTGCGGCGGGCCTCGATCGCGGGGCGCACGTCGCGGAAATGGAATTTCAGCATCCGCCAGCGGCCCTGCAGGGTGGTGATGGCGCGCGAAAGCGGGTCGCGCCGCGCCGCCACGCCGACCGAGAAGAAGGCGTCGAGGCGGCGGATCATGCCCTTCTTGTCGCTTTCGGTCAGGCCGATGATCTGGGCGGCGACGGTCACCGCCATATCCAGCGCCATAAGGTCGAGACGTCCGGCGCCGGTCAGCCGCAACGCGGCGATCAGCCGATCGGCCGCCTCCTCCATGATCGGGCGATGGCGCTCGTCGACCACGCGCGGCACGAAGAAGCGCGCGGTCGCGGCGCGCTGCCGCCGGTGCGCCTCGCCGGTGAGGAACAGGATCGGCGGGCGGGTCGGATTGCCGCGGCGGTTGACGAGATCGGCCTGGAAGCCGGCCTGGCGCGACCCACTCGCCCGCAGGGCATCGCGCACGGCGGCATACCCGGTGACCGGCACCGCCATCTTCACCGCGCCGCCGCCGACCGCCCTGGCGGACTTGCGCTGATCGGCCCCGCCGAACGGACAAAGCTCGACTTCGGACTGGGCAATGGCCATGCTAGCTCTCCAGTTATGATCAGTCACTACTCATAAGTCGGAACGATGGCGCCCAATTCAAGAGCCGATACGCGACAGGACGCCCGGGTGACGCGATCGCGCGCCGCGATGCGGCAGGCGCTGCTCGCATTGCTCGAGCAGATTCCGCTCGACGCGATCACGGGGGCGATGATCGCGCAGCGGGCGAAGGTCGGCTATGCGACCTTCTTCCGGCACTATGCGGACGTGCGCGCTCTGCTGGCCGATACTGTGGCGGCTCTCACCGACGATCTTGCCGAGACCATGCTTCCGGCTCTGCTCGCGGCCGACAGTGGCGCCGCCGCGGCGGCCTTGATCGATGCGGTCGCGGCCCGGCGAGCGATGTTCCGGGCACTGCTGTCCGGCGCTGGCGATGCGATGCGCGCCGAGCTGGCGCGCCAGGTGATCGAACGTGTCGCGATCATGCCGGATCTGTCGCCGTCCTGGCTGCCCCGACGCCTGTCAATGCGCGTCGCGGTGATGAGCACGATCGAGCTGCTCGACTGGTGGCTGCGCGAGGAACCGGATCGCGCGCCCGGGGAGGTAGCCGCCCTGCTGGATCGGCTGGTGATTGCGCGGTTCGCCGAGAGGATAAGGGGCTAGGCCGTCCCGGCCGCCGGGTCGCCCGTGGCCGGCATCGGCGGCTCCCATCCGAACACGCTTCGCCCGCCATATTCGTGCGATCGGTCGCGCTCCTCGGCAATGAAGGCGTCGAACGAAGGGCCGGTGGCGTGGCGCTCCAGCAGGCGGGCCTGCTCGTCGAGGCGGCTTATCGCGCCGAGTCTTTCCCCCTGGCAGAGCTTCGCCTGCTGGACCGCCGTCTTCAATATGCCGATCGTCTTGTCGTAGACCCTGGTCGGCACCGGGAAGGGATGGCGGTCCTTGCCGCCATGGGCGAGCGAGAAACGGGCCGGATCGGCGAAGCGGCAGGGCGCGCCGTGGATCACTTCCGCGACCATCGCCAGTGAATGGATCGTGCGCGCGCCGACGCCGGGGACGAGGAGAAGCTCGGGGAAATCCTTCGGCCCGGCTTCGGCGGCCGCCGCCAGCGTCCCGTGCAGGCGCCGCAGGATCACGTCGTCGGCCTTGACGTCATGATGATCGGGCAGATCGATATGGGGGAGGAGCGGGGCGACGTTCGCCTTTGCCGGCCGCTCCAGCGCGGCCGCCTCCCGCGCCAGGCGATCCGGCCCCAGTTCGGCGAGCAGGCTGAGCTGGGCGTTCCGCGAGGCCGCGGCGCGGCGGTCGGCGAGGTTGACGATCCGGCCTTGCGCCCGGCCCTCGATCGCCGCGTGGGGCGCGTCGACGAAGCTATCGAGGCCCTCGGACAGCCAATGGTAGCGGCGGGCGCGGCGGCTGTCGCCGTTCATGCCCTGCTGGACCACCGCCCATTTGCCGTCGTCGGCGACGATGAAGCCGTGCAGATAGAGGTCGAAGCCGTCCTGCAGCGCGGCGCTGTCGACCTTGGCGACCAGCCGGCTCGCCCGAGCCAGCGCATCCCCATCGAAGCCGGCCGCTTCGCCCGCCGCGAACAGCTCCGCCGGGGTCTGCCGCGAATGTTTGCCGCGACCGCCGCAAATCCGGATGCCGAGCTCGCCGGCCAGCGGATTGAGCCCGCGCTTCAGCGCGCCGATGACGCTGGTGGTGATCCCGGACGAATGCCAGTCCATCCCCATCACAGCGCCGAACGACTGGAACCAGAAGGGGTGGGCGAGGCGCCGCAGGAATTCCTCGCGGCCATAATGGTGGATGATCGCCTCTGCGATCACCGTTCCGAGTCGGGCCATGCGCTGGCCGAGCCAAGGCGGCACCCGGCCGCCATGAAGCGGCAGATCCGCGCTGCCCGATCTTTGAGCCAAATTCGCCACTCCAAAACCGGAACGAATGGCGAACTTCTATCGAGCCTGTGAGTATTTCGCCAGCAAAATCAGATCGCATATCCCCGCCGTTGCGGCCGGCTCAGCATCGCATTGGCTTCGTCATCGCCGATGAAGCGCTCGGCCGCCGGGTCCCAGCGCAGCCGGCGGCCGGTGCGCATCGCGATCCAATGGAGCAGGCAGGTCGAGCAGGCGCGATGGCCGACCTCGGCGGGCGCGGCCGGCGCGGCGCGCGACTTGATCGAATCGAGCCAGTTGCGGTGCTGCTCGGGGGTGCGGGCGAGGCGGACGCCATCGGGCCCGATCTCGCTGGTCAGGATCGCCGGGTTGCTCGCCGTCAGCGGATCGATCTGCGGACCGCTCGGGTCGCTCGGCGTCACCGCGCCGCTGCGGGTCACGAAGATCCAGCCGTCGGCGCCGATGAACTTGACGCCGTTCGGCAGCGCTCCCGAGATCGTCATCGTCACCCCGTTGGCATAGCGCGCATGGGTTTCGAACGGCCCGTGCACGTCCCACAGGCCGCTGGCGGGGAATTCGGCATTGCCCCAGATCTCGACGGGACCCGAACGCTCCATGTCCATGCCCCAATGGGCGATGTCGACATGATGCGCCCCCCACCCAGTGATCATGCCGGCGCCGAACTGTTCGCAGCGCAGCCAGCCCGGCCGATCGGTCAGCGAGTTCTGGGGATGGACGCGGATTTCGGTATAATAAGCTTCGGGTGTCGAGCCGAGCCAGGCGTCATAGTTGAGATTGGCGGGGATCGGCTGCGGCCCGGCCTCGGGCCCGGACGGGTCGCCGGGCAGGCCCACCTCGACATGACGAAGCGCCCCGATCCGCCCGTTGCGCACCAGCTCGCAGGCCTTGTGGAATTGCGGCCACGGATCCTGGCCGCGCTGCTGGGAGCCGATCTGGAGGATGCGGTCGGTCGCCGCGACCGCGTCGGCCATGCGGCGGCCCTCGGCGATGGTCAGCGAGGCGGGCTTCTGGAGGTAGACGTCCTTGCCGGCTTGCACCGCCTGGATGGCGAGCCTGGCATGCTGGTGGTCGGGCGTCGAGATCAGGACAGCGTCGATGTCGCGATTGGCGAGCAACGCGCGATGATCCGTATAGATGCGGGTGCCCGACCAGGTCCGTCCGGTCTTCTCGGAATAGGTCCGATCGACCAGCTGGCGCCCGGCGAGCAGGCGCCGGCTGTCGAGATCGCACACCGCGACGACCTGAGCGTCGTCATGTCGCCAGACCTGCGGCAAATCGTGGATCCGCGAGATGCGGCCGATGCCGATGGCGCCGACATTGATGCGGTTGCCCGGCGCGTTCTGCCCGAAAACGCTGGACGGCACGATCGCCGGAAAGCCCAGAGCCGCCGCCGCTGCGCCCGCCTTGATGACCTCACGCCGGTTCATCGCAAATCTCCCTGGTCAGGCCGTCACCGGCCGCGTCGCATTCCTCTGGGCGGTGAGCACGAGCTCGGCGGCGAGCAGGGCCTGGTCCTGGTCCTGCGCGAGGGAGCTGCGCTCGACGATGTCCGTGACGAACTGGGGTCCGAAGGGCAGGCGGACCTGGCTGCAATCCATGTAGCGGACCGAATTCCGGTCGGCGATGATCAGATGGTTGCCCCCGGGCCGCCCGGCCACGTCCACATATTTCCTGAGCTCGATATAGCCCTCGGTGCCGAGCAGGAAGAGCCGGCCGTCGCCCCAGGTCGGCAGGCCGTCCGGCGTATACCAGTCGACCCTGACATAGCCGGTGCCGCCGCTGCCGGTCAGCATCATGTCGCCGAAATCCTCGAATGCAGGATGATCGGCATGGGCGATATTGCCGGTCTGCGCGGCGACGACATGGGCGTGCGTGCTCTTCGTATAATAGAGGAACTGCTCGGCCTGGTGCGACCCGATGTCGGTAAGGATGCCCCCGTAAAGCGCCTTGTCCCAGAACCAGGCGGGGCGGGACGCCGGGCTGACCCGGTGCGGGGCGATATTGATGGTCTGGACGACGCGGCCGATCGCGCCCTGATCGACCAGCTCGCCGGCCTTGATCGCGGCGCGCACCTCCAGACGCTCGGAATACATGATCGCGAATTTTTTCCCTGTCTCGCGGATGGCGCGGCGGACCTGGGCCAGCTGGCCGAGGGTCGTGATCGCCGGCTTGTCGCCGAGGAAATCCTTGCCGGCGCGCATCGCCCGGATGCCGAGCGGCGCGCGCAGATTGGGGATCGGGGCGCCCGCGATCAGCTGGATGGTCCGGTCCTCGATGATCTCCGCCTCACTGCGGGCGAGGGCGGCGCCGGGATAGCGGGCGCGGAAGGCGGCGATCTGGGCCGGCTCGGTGGCGAAAAAGGCGACCAGCTGGCCGCCGCCGCGGATCACCGCGTCGGTCATCGAATAGATATGGGCGTGGTCGAGGCCGATCACCGAGAAGCGGATGTGGTGCGTGACCGTCAGCTCCGGCGTAGCGGGCGCGGTCTCCGGGACTGCATTGCCCTGCGTCGCCGATTGCGCGAGCAGCTCGCCGCCAAGGCCCGCCATCAGCGCGCCGGCGAGGATCGATCGGCGGTCGAACTGGCTCATCGTCGGATTCTCCTCAGCCGCGCGGCGTCGCGGCGGTGCGGAAGTTAATCACATGATAGGTCGCCGGCGCCGTGCCGACATTCCTCAGCGCATGGGGCGAATTGGACGCGTTGAAGACGATCGTTCCCGGCCCGGCGCGCCGCCACGTCCCGCCGGACAGGACTTCGACATTACCCTGATCGATGATCACCAATTCCTCGTTCGGGTGCTGGTGCGGCGGGTGCGAGGCCAGGCCGGGATTGAGCGTGGTGACGTGCATCTCCAGCTCGTCGAGCGTCGCGGTCGGGCCGCGGACGACGTTGCGGAGCTCGCCGACCTCGGTCGTCTGGACAGGCAGGGCCGTATATTCGAACACGAAGGGGCCGATCAGGGGACGCGGGGCCTGGGCGAGCGCAGCCGTGGCGCAGATTGCGAGCGCGGTAGTTGCCGCGACGATCAGGTCCCGCCTGGTGACTGGCATTGATCCTCTCCTGGTGGGAGCGCTCCCATTTTTGATGAAGCTACCGGTGGGTCGGCACATGTGCAAGCTCATATGCTGAACTTGTTCAGCATCCAGTTGAGAGCCAGCGGGAGCGGCGGGCTGGACCCTGAAACAAGTTCAGGGTGACGGGGAGAGGGCGCCTGCGCAGTCGCGATAGCCAATCCGCGCTCGCCTACCCCAAAGCATCGCGCAGCCTCTTGCCGCGCTGGGGCGGTTCGCGGTCGAGCTTGCCGAGCGCCATGATCTGCTGGCGGAATTCGGCGCGCTTCTCGTGGATCGAGGCGATCACCGGCCCCATCGCCGTGCCGAGATCGACGAGCACCGCCTCCGACAATTGCAGCGAGGATTCGAGCGTCTCGGGCACTGCGTCGGTGGCGCCGGCCCGGTAGAGCTCTGCGGCGTGGGCCGGATCCCGGGCGCGGGCAACGATGGTGAGATCCGGGCACCAGGCGCGAACGCGCTTGACCATGCGCACCACCTGCACCGGATCGTCCATGGTGAGGATCAGGGCGCTGGCATGGCCGAGGTTGAGCCGATCGACGAATTCGGGCCGCGACGCGTCGCCGAAAATGAGGGGGAAGCCCTCGGCGCGCGCCGCCTTGACTGCGTCGATGTCCGAATCGACCGCGACATAGGGCTTGTTGTGGACGGCGAGCATCTCGGCGACCAGCCGGCCGACCCGGCCGAAGCCGATGATCACGGCGCGCGGCTCCTCGCGGGTCGGCGCGAGGCCCTGCGCGCCTGATTCGCCGGCCAGCTCGATCCGCCGCGCGACAATGCGGCCGAGCCGCGCCAGCAGCGGCGTGACGGTCAGGCCCATCGCGGTGACGATCTGCCAGAAGGCGGCGGTATCGGCGGCGATCAGCCCCGCCAGCGAGGCCGCGCCGAGCACGATCAAGGTCGTTTCCGACGGCGAGGCCATCAGCAGGCTGGCCTCGGCCGCGACCGCCCGGCGCTTGCCGCCGAGCCGCAGCAGCACCGCGGTGACGATCGTCTTGACCAGCATCACCCCGGTGAGCGCGAGCAGCAGCAGAGGCCAGGCCGACATGATGAAGCTGAGGTCGAGGCTCATTCCCACCGTGATCAGGAAAATGCCCAGGCCGAGGCCGCGGAACGGCGCAGTCATCGCCTCCACCTCGCCATGATATTCGGTCTCTGCGATCAGAATGCCGGCGACCAGCGCGCCGACGATCGGCGACAGGCCGGCGGCGGCGGTCGCGACGCTCGAGGCGATCACCACCAGCAGGCTGACCGAGAGGAACAGCTCGGGGCTCTTGGTGCGCGCCGCCTGCGCAAAGAGGCGCGGCAGCACGAAACGGCCGAGCCCGAGCATCGCGATGATGACCAGGGCGCCGAGACCCAAGATGCTGAGCAGCCCGCTGACGCCCTCGGCATTCGGGCCGACCGCGCCGAGCGCGAATATGATCGGCACCAGGGCCAGATCCTCGAACAGCAGCATGGCGAAGGCGGCCCGGCCGACCGGCGTGACCGTCCCCACCATGGGAAGCACCACCGCGGTCGACGACAAGGCGAGCGCGACGCCGAGCGCGAAGGCGGCGAGCCAGGGAAGCCCGGTGAAGTGGATCGCAACGCCGATCACGGCCGCCGAGACGAAAAGCTCGGCCGCGCCCACCCCGAAGACCAGCCGCCGCATCCCCCAGAGCCGGCGGAACGAAAGCTCGAGCCCGATCGAGAAGAGCAGGAGGATGATGCCGAGCTCGGCGAACGGCTCGATCGAGTGGGGATTGGAGATGGTGACGTGGTTGAGCCACGGCATGCGGGCGGCCATGCCGCCGAGGCCGGAAGGGCCGACGAGGACTCCGATCAGGATGAAGCCGATGACCGGGCTGATCCGAATGCGCGCGAAGGCGGGAATGACGATCCCGGCCGCGCCGAGGATCACCAGAGCGTCGCTGAGTCCGGATGTGCTGAAATCGGCTGCCATATTGCCTTTATGCAGGAATGAAGGCGATTGTCAGCCATGATGACCGGACAGGATCTTGTGATTGCCGGCGGCGGTCCCGCCGGAATGATGGCCGGTCTTCTGTTCGCCCGAGCCGGCGTGAAGACGCTCGTGCTGGAGAAGCATGACGACTTCCTGCGTGACTTCCGCGGCGACACCGTCCATCCTTCCACGCTCGAATTGATGGACGAGCTCGGTTTCCTGGAAGAGTTCCTACGCCGTCCGCACGACGAGATCCGCACCCTGACCGCCCGCGTCGCAGACCAGCGGATCACCATCGCCGACCTCAGCCATCTGCCCGTCAAATGCCGCTTCGTCGCCTTGATGCCGCAATGGGAGTTCCTCGATTTCCTGGCCGACAAGGCCAGGCTCCATCCCGCCTTCACGCTGGCGATGAACGCGGAGGCCGTCGGCCTGATCGAGGAGCAGGGGCGGATCGCCGGCGTGCGGCTGGCCGATGGGACGGAGGTGCGGGCGGGCAAGCTCGTCATCGCCGCAGACGGCCGCGGATCGCTGTTGCGCGGGATGGCGGGACTGCCGCTTCTCTATCTCGGCGCGCCGATCGACGTGTTGTGGTTCCGCCTGCCCAAGGGCGCGAGCAGCTACAACGAAACCGGCGGCACGTTCGGCGCCGGCACCTTCATCGTCCAGATCAACCGCGGCGATTATTGGCAATGCGCCTATGTCGTGCCGAAGGGTGCGGCGGGCGAGATCAGGGCGCGCGGCATCGCCGCCTTCCGCGACGACGTTGCGAAGGCGGTTCCGGACCTTGCCGACGTGGCGGCGACGCTGGAGGATTGGGATCAGGTCAAATTGCTGTCGGTGTCGCTGGACCGCCTCCTGTCCTGGTCGCGGCCCGGCATGCTCGTCATTGGCGATGCCGCCCATGCGATGTCGCCGGTCGGCGGGGTCGGCATCAACCTCGCCATCCAGGATGCGGTGGCGGCCGCCAACATCCTGGCCGGGCCGATGGCGCGGGGCGAGCCGGTCGATCCCTTGCTGGCGAAGGTGCAGGCGCGGCGGCAGCTGCCGGTCAGGCTCGTCCAGCGCGGGCAGAAAATCGTCCACGACCGGATCCTGACGCCGCTCGTGCTGCGCAAGGCGGTGCTCGACAAGGTGCCGCTGCCGCTCAGGCTGTTCCAGCTCTTCCCGATCCTGCGTCGGATCCCGGCGCGGATCGTGGGGCTGGGCTTTCGCAGGGAGCATATCAGGTCGCCGGAAGCGGGCAGGCCCTGACCGTCGGCTCGGTCCCCGGCGTTGGGCCGGGGTTGAGACAGAGTCTGAAGCTGGCTCCCGGCCTGCGCCGGGGGACGCAGATCAGAACATCGGGTGGGCGTTGGCGGATTGCTCCGGCACTGCCTGGATCACATCCCAATGCTCGACGATCATTCCGTTCTCGAGCCGCAGGATGTCGACCACCGCGAAGCCGCGGTCCTGCGGGTTCTGGCGGACGCGGACATGGACCGCGGCGAGATCGCCGTCGACGATGATCCGCTGCACCTCGCGAATTGCGTTGGGCTGGCTGGCGAAGAAGGGCTCGAGCGCGGCGATCGCGGCGTCGCGGCCGTCGCGCGCGATCGGGTTGTGCTGGATGTAGCCGGGAGCGACATAGGTCATGAAGGCCTCGCGCACCCGCCCCTGCGTGTAGAACAGGTCGATGAAGCGCGTGACGATCTCCCGGTTGCGCTCGGTCGCCATATGACGCTGGTGCATCGGCGACGCTTCGTGCGCCGCCGCGCCTTGCGCGCCGTGCTGGTCATGCTGCGCCGCGGCCGGCGATGCCGTTGCAAGCAGGGCGGCACTCGCCGCGATGATGGTCCGCCTCATGCTTCACTCCATGTTCCGGCCGCTCAGGCCCAGGTCTGCATCTCCGCTTCGAGATTGGAACGGATCGCCTCGAAGAACTGCTCGGTGGTCATCCAGCTTTGCTCCGGTCCGATCAATATGGCGAGATCCTTGGTCATCTTGCCGTCCTCGACCGTGTCGATGCACACCTTTTCGAGCGTCTCGGCGAAGCGGGTCACGTCCGGCGTGTCGTCGAACTTGCCGCGAAACTTGAGGCCGCCGGTCCAGGCGAAGATCGAGGCGATCGGATTGGTGGAGGTCGCCTTGCCCTGCTGGTGCATGCGATAGTGGCGGGTGACCGTGCCATGCGCCGCCTCGGCCTCGACCGTCTTGCCGTCCGGCGTCATCAGGATCGAGGTCATCAAGCCGAGCGAGCCGAAGCCCTGCGCGACCTGGTCGGACTGGACGTCGCCATCGTAATTCTTGCAGGCCCAGACGAACTTGCCGCTCCATTTGAGCGCGCTGGCCACCATGTCGTCGATCAGGCGATGCTCATAGACGATGTTAGCCGCCTTGAACTTGTCCTTGAATTCATTCTCGTAAATCTCTTCGAAAATATCCTTGAAGCGGCCGTCATAGGCCTTGAGGATGGTGTTCTTGGTCGACAGATAGACCGGCCATTGGCGATTGAGCCCGTAATTGAGCGAGGCGTAGGCAAAGTCGCGGATCGAGGCGTCGAGATTGTACATGCCCATGGCGACGCCGCCGGCCGGGAAATCGAACACCTCGCGCTCGATCGTCTCGCCGTTCGCGCCCTCCCATTTCATGGTCAGCTTGCCGGCGCCCGGGACGACGAAATCGGTCGCCTTGTACTGGTCGCCGAAGGCATGGCGGCCGACAACGATCGGGTCGGTCCAGCCGGGGATCAGCCGCGGCACATTCTCGATCACGATCGGCTCACGGAAGATGGTGCCGCCCAGGATGTTGCGGATCGTGCCGTTGGGCGAGCGCCACATCTTCTTGAGCCCGAACTCCTTCACCCGCGCCTCGTCGGGCGTGATCGTCGCGCATTTGACGCCGACGCCATGTTCCTTGATCGCATTGGCCGCCTCGACGGTGATCAGATCATCTGTTTCGTCGCGCTTCTCGATGCCGAGGTCGTAATAAAGCAATTCCACGTCGAGATAGGGCAGGATCAGCCGCTCGCGGATCCACTGCCAGATGATGCGGGTCATCTCGTCGCCGTCGAGCTCGACGACGGGGTTCTTCACCTTGATCTTCGCCATGTGGACTTGCGCTTTCTGCTGGGATTTGTTCGCCGCCGTCCTAAGCGGTGGCGGGCCGCTGTCAACAGAGGGCGGCCTTTCGGTTGTTTCGGCGCGCCGCAACCCGTAAAGGCGGGCGAATGTCCTCGCTTGAGAAGCCCGATCTCGTCACCACCAACGTCAAATGGCGCTGGCCCTCGGTCCACCCCGAAGGCCGCAAGTTCGTCGTCGTCGCCGCGGCGGTTGCCGCCTTGTTCTGGTGGGTGATCGACTGGGACTGGATCGGCTATCTCGCCGCCGGCCTCACCATCTGGACCGGCGCCTTCTTTCGCGACCCCATCCGCACCACGCCCGCGACGGAAGGGCTGATCATCGCTCCCGCCGACGGGCTGGTCACCATGATCACCAACGTGCCGCCGCCGCGCGAATTGCAGGGGGAGGACGGACTGCCGCCCGACCCGGTCGTGCGCGTCTCGATTTTCATGAGCGTGTTCGATGTCCACATCAACCGCACGCCGATCGCGGGAACGATCCTGAAGGTGGCCTATATCGCCGGCAAGTTCCTCAACGCCGATCTCGACAAGGCGAGCGAGGACAATGAGCGCCAGCATATCCTGGTCGAAGGACCGGACGGGACGCGGGTCGCGTTCACTCAGATCGCCGGCCTGGTCGCGCGGCGTATCGTGCCGTGGATCAAGCCGGGCGACCGCGTCGTCACGGGCCAGCGCATCGGCCTGATCCGCTTCGGCAGCCGCGTCGACGTATACCTCCCGGCCGGCACCTCGTCGCAAGTGCTGCTCGGCCAGCGCACCATCGCCGGCGAGACGATCGTCGCGCGCACCGGCGTGTCCGAGCTGATCGAGGGCGTGGCCCAATGAGTCAGGCGCCCGACCGCGATCGGCGCGGCATTCCACTTCGCGCGGTGGTGCCGAACGCGGTCACCGCGCTCGCCTTGTGTTCGGGCCTGACCGGGATCCGCTTCGGCATTTCCGGAGAATGGGACAAGGCGTGCATGTTCATCGCCTTTGCCGCGGTGCTCGACGGCATGGACGGCCGCATCGCACGCGCGCTGAAGGGCCAGAGCCGGTTCGGTGCCGAGCTGGATTCGCTCTCGGACCTGGTCGCCTTTGGTGTAGCGCCGGCGCTTGTCGTCTATCTGTGGGTGCTGAGGGACTGGAATCCCTATGGCTGGATCTTCGGGCTCGCTTATGCGGTGTGCATGGCGCTCCGGCTGGCGCGATTCAACGCGCGGATCGACGTCGAGGACCAGCCGCACAAATCGGCCGGCTTCCTCACCGGCGTTCCGGCGCCCGCGGGCGCGGCGGTGATGCTCCTGCCGATCCTGCTCTGGCTGGCGAGCGACCAGCGCTGGACATGGCTCCAGGATTTCCGGTTCGTCGCGCCCTGGTCGGCATTTTCGGCATTCATGATCATTTCGAGCGTCGCCACCTGGTCGCTCGGCTCGCTGCGGCTGAGGCGGAACGTGCGCCTCGAAGCGATCGTGCTGATCGCCATCCTCGGCGGCGCGCTCTTCTCGGCGCCCTGGGAGACGCTGAGCCTGATCGTGATCGTCTATCTGGCGCTGATCCCGTTCAGCATGATGAGTTACGCCAGGATCAGGCGGCAGCGCGCCGGCTCGCCGTCACCGGCAGTCGCGGAGCCCGCACCGCCGGCTGTTGCCTTGCCGGCGGATCGCCCCGCAAGGCGGCGGCGATCTGAGCCCAGTGCGCCTTCAGAGTGAATTCCAGCACGGCGCCAAGGGCGACGAGCAGGCCGAAGAAGAAGATGATCGAGAGCCAATGAGTCACAGGTTTTCCCCTGATTTATCCACAGCATAATCCCCAAGGGCCGGATTTGGCTCCCTTGGATAATCATGATGTTCCTGATTTGTTCTTATGTCAAGCGGCGAATTGTGCGGCGATCGGGTCGCATTGAGAAACCGGCGCCCGCGCCATTAACCTGCATCAGCATCATTTGGGTGAATTCGAGTGCGGCCTATGGAAAATACGGTATCAGGCTCGGCTGGAGGGCTCGATGCGGCGTTTGCTTTGTGTGTTCGAGTGCATGCCCGGTCGCGGCGGCGTGCCCGGGTCGGCCAGATGAAGGTCACCAGTGTGTGCCGGCATTGCGGCAGGCCGATGGAGAAGCTCCAGGGTCGCTGGCAGATTGCCGCCGAGCAGGAGGCCGAGAGCAAGCCGGCCGACCAGGCCATCTAAGGGCGGGCCCTGCCGGACCGCGGCCACGCTGCCGCGGGTCGATCCTCTAGGCCCTGTCGATCGCCCGCTTGATTTTGGCGCCATGCGCGGCTAGGGGCGCGCTCATTCCACATGCAGGGCCATCATAAACCGGTGGCTGGGCCAGATCAGATCTGGCTCCGGCTTCTCGGCCCTGCAGAGGCATAACCGGAAGGAGAAAGACCATGGCGTCCAACGACGTCTCCATGCAGCAATTGCTCGAGGCCGGAGCGCATTTCGGCCACCAGACCCACCGCTGGAACCCCAAGATGAAGCCGTATATCTTCGGCGAGCGCAATGGGGTGCACATCATCGACCTGTCGCAGACCGTGCCGCTGTTCGCGCGCGCGCTCGATTTCGTCCGGCAGACCGTCGCCGCCGGCGGCAAGGTGCTCTACGTCGGCACCAAGCGCCAGGCGCAGGAGCCGATCGCGGAGGCGGCGCGCCGCTCGGGCCAGCATTTCGTCAACCACCGCTGGCTGGGCGGCATGCTCACCAACTGGAAGACGATCTCCAACTCGATCAAGCGCTTCAAGAGCCTCGAAGAGCAATTGGCGGGCGACACCGCCGGCCTCACCAAAAAGGAAGTGCTCCAGCTCACCCGCGAGCGCGACAAGCTCGAGCTCAGCCTGGGCGGCATCCGCGACATGGGCGGCATCCCCGACGTCATGTTCGTGATCGACGCCAACAAGGAAGAGCTGGCGATCAAGGAAGCCAATGTGCTCGGCATCCCGGTCGTCGCCGTGCTCGATTCGAATGTCAGCCCGCAGGGCATCGCATTTCCGGTGCCCGGCAATGACGACGCCAGCCGTGCGATCCGCCTCTATTGCGACGCAATCGCGGACGCGGTGCTCGGCGGCAAGCAGGGCGGTGCGTCCGCTCGCGGCGAGGATATCGGCGCACAGGACGAGCCGCCGGCCGAAGCAGCGCTCGCCGACGCTTGACCTTGTCCGGGCTGCGGCCCGGACCCACCTACGATCCAGGACTGACCCGGCGGGCGCCGGGTCACATTCAAGAGGATATGAGACATGGCTGAGATCACGGCCGCTTCCGTGAAGGAACTGCGCGAGCGCACCGGCGCCGGCATGATGGATTGCAAGAAGGCGCTTGGCGAGACTGCCGGTGACATGGAAGCAGCGATCGACTGGCTGCGCACCAAGGGCCTCGCCGCCGCCGCCAAGAAGGCCGGGCGCACCGCCGCCGAGGGCCTGGTCGGCGTCGAGGTCGACGGCAACAAGGGTGCGATCGTCGAGATCAACAGCGAGACGGACTTCGTCGCCAAGAACGAGCAGTTCCAGGATTTCGTGCGCACCGCCGCTGCGATCACGCTCGGCACCGGCAGCGACATCGACGCGCTGAAGGAAGCCTGCTGGCCGGGCGGCGGCACCGTGGAGGAGAAGCTGACCAGCAACATCGCCACGATCGGCGAGAATCAGGCCATTCGCCGCGCCGCATTGCTCGAAGTGGGCGAGGGGGCGATCGTCTCCTACGTCCACAATGCGGCGGCGCCGGGCCTCGGCAAGATCGGCGTTCTGGTCGCGATCGAGAGCGGCGCGGAGCGCGGCGCCATCGAAGCCCTGGGCAAGCAGCTCGCCATGCACATCGCGGCGGCCAACCCGCTGGCGCTGCGCGGCGAGGAGCTCGACCCTGCCATGCTGGAGCGCGAGCGTGCGATCGCGCGCGAGAAGGCCGCTGAAAGCGGCAAGCCCGCCGAGATCGTGGAGAAGATGGTCGAGGGCGCGATGGCCAAGTTCCGCAAGGAGAACGCATTGCTTTCGCAGCTCTTCGTCATCGACAACAAGACGAAGATCGAGGACGTGATCGCCGCCGAAGCCAAGCGCCTCGGCACTCCGGTGACATTGAAGTCCTATGTCCGCTTCCAGCTCGGCGAAGGCATCGAGAAGAAGGAAAGCGATTTCGCGGCGGAAGTCGCGGCGGCTGCCGGCACCCAGAAGGCCGAGCCGGTCGCCTAATCGCCTTGGCAGCGTGGCGCGCGCCGATTAAGGTGCGCGCCGCCTGCCTTTCTGTCCCGATGAACTCACCTTAGGGAGCCTTATGTCGCGCCCGCGCTTCAATCGCATCCTCCTGAAGCTTTCGGGCGAAGCCCTGATGGGCGAAGGCCAGTTCGGAATCGATCCCGATGCGGTCGCCCGGCTCGCCGACGAGATCAAGCAAGCGGTCCAGGATGGCCAGGCCCTCTGCCTCGTCGTCGGCGGCGGCAACATTTTCCGCGGCCTGGCCGGGGCCGCCAAGGGATTCGACAGATCCACCGCCGATTATATCGGCATGCTCGCGACCGTGATGAACGCGCTCGCCGTGCAGAATGCACTCGAGAAGATCGGAGTCGATACCCGCGTCCAGTCCGCAATCCCGATGGCGACCGTCTCCGAGCCCTATATCCGCCGCCGCGCCGTGCGGCATATGGAGAAGGGCAGGGTGGTGATCTTCGCCGGCGGCACTGGCAACCCCTTCTTCACCACCGATACCGCCGCCGCCTTGCGCGCCGCGGAAATGGGCTGCGACGCGCTGTTCAAGGGGACCAGCGTGGATGGAGTCTACGATGCCGATCCCAAGAAGGTGAGCGGCGCGAAACGTTACGAATCAGTGTCCTTCGGCAAGGTCTTGTCGGACAATCTGAAGGTGATGGATGCCACCGCTGTGGCGCTGTGCCGCGACAACAATATCCCGATCGTCGTCTTCAACATCCGCGAGCAGGGCAATCTTGCCCGTGTGCTCGGCGGCGGAGGCATTGCGACGGTCGTGCAGAACGAAGGAGGACGAGATGCCGGCCTATGACAAGGCGGACATACAGCGCCGCATGCACGGCGCGATCGAGGCGCTGAAGCACGATCTGGGGGGCCTGCGCACGGGCCGCGCCTCGACCGCTTTGCTCGATCCGATCCACGTCGAGGTTTACGGCGCCAACATGCCGCTGAACCAGGTGGCGACCGTCTCCGCGCCTGAGCCGCGACTGCTGTCGGTCCAGGTCTGGGACCGTTCGAATGTCGGCCCGGTCGAGCGTGCGATCCGCAATGCGGGTCTTGGCATCAATCCGATCATCGACGGCCAGAACATCCGCCTGCCGATCCCCGATCTCACCGAGGATCGCCGCAAGGAGCTGGCCAAGCTCGCCCACCAATATGCCGAGAAGGCGAAGGTCGCGGTGCGCAACGTCCGCCGCGACGGCATGGACGCGCTGAAGACCGACGAGAAGAAGAAGGACATCAGCGAGGACGAGCACAAACGGCTCGACACCGAGGTCCAGAAGATCACCGACGAATCGATCGCCGAGATCGATCAGGTCGTCGCCGCCAAGGACAGGGAAATCCTGCAGAAGTGAGCCGAGGGTCTGGACTCATGCCCGGAGGCGGCCGCGACGGGTTGGCATTTGTTGTCCGGCAAGGAGCTAGGAGGGAACGATGAAGATTCATCGGGACCGAAGACGCGACGCCGTCCGGGCGGCAAAGGACAGCCCGCCGTTTCGCGGTCGGCCGGAGAAGCCGGCTGGGGGCGTCGAGCACCTTGGACGGGCTGCCTGGCCCGCCCTGCGGCACTCTCCTTCCCAGCCGGCTTCTCCGGCCGATCCCGGCCACCTCCGGG
>Ga0070665_100000124_pt1 | contig 146998 bp, 107 predicted proteins | sample KBSS13metaG_FD_65862 | JGI IMG/M metagenome (GOLD analysis project Ga0070665, IMG submission 65862) | Switchgrass rhizosphere microbial communities from Kellogg Biological Station, Michigan, USA - KBS S1-3 metaG | ecosystem: Host-associated > Plants > Roots > Rhizosphere > Soil ...
ATGCCAGTTCCGCCATCGTTGTTCACCAGCCCATACTGACTGCCGGTCCATACCGTCGGCGAGTTCAGATTGCAGTTCGTGCAGACCTGAGTCCAGCCGGTGGCGGCCGAGATGTTCAGCTTGCGCGGGTCGTTGGGAAACTGATTCATATTCCACGACCACAAGTCGTAGTCAAAATCCGCTGCGCAATCCTGGCCATACTGGCCTGAGAGAACATTGCCGAACGAGTTCGTCAGTGTTCCTTGGGCAATGGATGTTCCGGTCCGGCCTCCGGGGTAAACGGCGCTCGAAGGGGACGAGGGATTTCGCCCGACAGAGCCGCCCGTGGACGTTTGCCGGTTGGCTTCTTGCCACAACACAAGTTGCGAACGGGTCAGCCCGTTGAAATTGCAGCCGTAACCACCGTTGGACTCGGCGTAGATTTCTCCTTCCCACGCTGAAGCAACACCGGTGGTGACCACTCCATCGCCGCCGTTCGAGCGGGCAATGAGATTGCTGGTTTGCATCTGCGTGCAGTTGTTCAACGTCATGCCGTAGCCGGTGTTACCCAGCGCGTAGAGGCTGTCCAACTGCATGCCGGAACAGTCGGTCAGATAGATACCGTTACCAGTCCCGCTGGTCAGGCCGCATTCGCTGACCACGACGTTGCGCAGTCGCCAGTCCTTGCCGCCGCGATTAATGCGCAAGCCGTTGCCGTTCCAGGCCTGGATGACCAGATCCTGCAACACCAAGATGGAATGCTGATCGTTTTCCTGCGCTGGTAAACCCCAAGTGTAGTCAATGGCCCAACCGCTACCCAAGTAGATCAAACGCGTGCGGCCGGAACCAATGATGGAGAAGTAGACCGAGTTCGTGCCGTTTACGGTGACAAACGGAAACGGAAACGAGGATTGAACATACAAATCCCCTTCCCAGGTGACCGCGTGATCGGCGACGCTGCCGCTGGCGATATTGCTGATCAAAGTTGCCAGGGCCGTGCTGTTGGCCGTGGCGGACCCGGAACTGTTCAGTGTGATGCCGCTGACTGTGGCGAGATCAATCATGGAAATACAATCCTGATACGATTGCGGGATGGAAACAAAACGCAACTCAGAGACACTTACGGCGCATGCATAGAACAGAGTTACTCCACCAGTGTGAGCGCGCGGGAGAGAGTGTTGAGGCAACGAGCGCTGTCACGTTGCGGGTGGGAGGATAGCAACGCACAGACACCACTCGCAAGAAAGCTTTTGGCCACCTCGCGCATCAATCTTGCGTCGGATCGCAATCAGCGGGAGTGGCCAAAAAGTGGCGTTGCAGCCGAGCGTAAGTCAGCGGATCGCGCAGCTCACGCGCTGAGGCGCCGATTGTGATGCGGTTAGGCCAAGACAACTGCGCTCACTCGCAGTTGGACTCGACGTAAGCGAGAGCGAATCGATAGCAGAAGCGAGAAGCGTGATGACCACATGCATTCGCGACTTTGCCGGCGCCCGTCCTTGCGATCATGGCGCCTCGATTCGTAATGGTCTTCCTCTGCGATCTCTCCGCCCTCGGCGGTTCAAGTGGTGTGCTTTTTGATTGCAACATCCGAAGTAACGGAAGGGGATTGAACCGCAGAGAACGCAGAGGGACGCAGAGGTAAGACTTAATTGTGGATACTTCACGGCACGCGAACGTCTTCGCCGCCGTTAATGGTCATCAACCCGCGTAGGACGTCTTTGTCGATGTTATCGAGAATGAACCTAACACTCCCGTCCGATAGCAGCACGTTGAATTCGCTCGGGTGCGCGTGCCCGAGGCCGTTTAATGGGATCGTGGCGTCGTAATCGAGATCTTCCGGTTTGGTCCACGCCACACTGTAGTCGGCTTCGACGACCAGGATCGTGTTCGATAGACCATCGGTGATGTCCTGATCCGACGCACCGTGCATGTCGCCGAATAGAGTCTTCTCGCCGACCACGCCCAGGCATCGAGTTCGGCCGGTCTCGGGATTGCGCGGGCTACGATAAACTTCCGGCATGCTGTCGAGCAGCTTCAAGTTGTGTGGGCTATTCCACGGTTCGTCCAAACGGAACCGACCGAAGAGATACTCATCGACGGTACCCTGTTCGAAGTAGGGCAATAGCGCCACGCGCCAACTCAACAGCGGCTTGCCATTCTTGCCGCGGATGGCCTGGGCAGGGAACGTTAGATTGGTCGACAGATAGCTATGCATCGCCAGGCCAATTTGCTTGAGGTTGTGCTTTGCATTGGTGTTGGGACCAGCATGGTGAGAAGTGTCGAACGTAGTAACCAGGAGTAACGCGACAATCGCGACAGTTATTGTGATGAGAATGATCTCAGGGATTCGGTGTCTTCGGGTGGATGCCATGGAATGGCCTCGGCGTTATGCTTTGCTCGGAAGATATAAGTCGTTGTTGTGGGAGTGCGACGTCTTCGCCGCCATTGATGGTCATCAGCCCGCGCAGAATATCTTTGTCGATGCTGTTGAGAATGAATCTAGCGCTGCCGTCGGCGATGAGGGCGTTAGAGCCGCGATGGTGGGCATGGCCAAGGCCCAGCATCGAATGCTCGGGATCAAAATCGAGGTCCTCAGGTTGCGTCCAAGGAATCGTATAGTCGGCTTCGACGGTCATGATCGTGTTGGATAAACCGTCGGATATTTCTTGCGTTGTTGCGCCGTGGTCCTGACCAAAAGCTGTGTTTGGACCGACGACGGCGAGGTAGCGAGTCTCGCCCATGTTCGGCTTCCCCGGGAACCTGAAGACCTCGGGCAGTTTCGTGATCAACGCGCGGTTATGTTCACTGTCCCACGGTTCGTTCAAATGGAATTGCCTGTAGAGGGAGGATTCGCTGCTGGTTTCGAAATATGGCAATATCGCTACGCGCCAGCTCAGCAGTGGCCTGCCATCGGCGCTCCGAATAGCCTGCGACGGAAAGGCCCCATTCGTGGCAAGATAGTTATGCAACGCGAGGCCAATTAGCTTCAGGTTGTGTTTCGAATTGGCGCTGTGATGCGCTTCCGGTGGTTGGCCCAGCGACGGCATCAACAGCCACACGAATCCAACCAATAAGATCATCGCTGCAGCGATCCAGCCCCATGCGAGATTTGTGGGTGAAGACGACATCAATTCACCACCATCACGATGAACATCGAGCGAACGAATCAAAACGACGCGACCGCGCGATTCGGAACCGAACGGAATCGAAAGCTAGACAGGCGTCACGCCATAGCGACGGGACGAGCGAGTGGGCCGTCAAGACATATTGTCGCTGGGGCAGCGGACGCGTCAAACGTGGTTCGCGCAGAGTAACGAATCATTCGTTCGCGCGCTCATCCATGACTTTAACCGCCAGATGTTTCGAGGTCTGGGTTCAACGGACGCATCTTCGATCCCTGCCGGGATCGGATCGTATTCCTTCAAGTCCTCAAGTCCTCAAGTCCTCAAGTCCTCAAGTCCTCAAAGCCTCAAAGCCTCAAAGCCTTCCTCACGGCACTTGCACCGCTTCGCCGCCGGCCTTTGTCATCAGTGCTCTGAGCACGCCCGCGTCGATCGTCTTCAAGATGAACCGGACTGAGCCGTCGGCCATCAGCGCGTTGAACCCGCCGTTGCGCAGTGTGCCCAAGCCCTTGGTCGGCTGCTCGGGGTCGAACTCCAGGTCATCCGGCCTTGTCCAGGGAATGGCGCGGTCCGCTTCGACGACCATGATTGTGTTCGACAGGCCGTCGGTGATCTGCTGGGCGGAAACTCCTTTGCCGCTGAAGATGGCGTCGATGCCGTCGGCCGCCAGGTAGTTGGTTGTGCCCTGGCCTCCTAAGTTGGGGTTGGCAAACACCGTCGGCATCTTGTTGATCAGCTTCTTGTTGTGCTCACTGTCCCATGGTTCGTCGAGTTTGAAGTCGAGCTTTTCGCCGGCGACTTCCAGGTAGGGCAGGATCGCCACGCGCCAGCTCAACAGCGGTTTGCCGTTCTTGTCGACGATCGCCTTGGCCGGGAAAGACCCTTCGGTTGCCAGATGGTTGTGCATCGCCAGACCGATCTGCTTCATGTTGTTCATCGACTGCGCGCGGCGGGCGGCTTCGCGCGCCGATTGCACCGCTGGTAGCAGTAGCCCAACGAGCACGCCAGTGGTGGCGATTGTCGGCGAGCCCTGCACCATGGCGATCTGCACTGATTCGCCGTCTTGCGTCACCTTGATGTTGTCGAGCGTGGTGTTGAACATCCGCTGGACGTACTTCGACAGCGCCAGCTGCGTGTTGTCGGCGCCGCGTTCCATCTCGGTGGTAAGCATCGGGAGCAGCATCTCGCGGGCGAGGACCTTGGCCCGCTCGGCCAGATCTTTCAGTTCGGCCGCGGCCTTCTCATCGTTGCCATCGACGCGGATCGCCAGGTGGAACGAATCGCTCAGATTGACGGAGAGTTCGACAGACTTCACCAGCTCCGGCAGCTTGACGAACGGCTCAATCGCCTCGGGCTGCGGCGGCAGGTTTTGCATGCCTAGCATCACCAGCGGTCGGAGCGTGGCAAAGTCGAGCACGGCGACCGCCGTCTTCGACGTGTCGGCCTTTTTCAGCAGCTTGATCAGCGGCGAGTCGACATTCTCAGCGGTCAGCATGCGCCGCATTTGCGACTCATTGCCGACCAATAGCGTTTTGTCGTTCGGCATGTGAACGCAAAACTGTGGGTTGCCGGGCCAGGCGACCTTCAGGCATTTCTTGCCGCCAAAGGTCACTTCGACCGCCTGCGGGCCCAGCTTGGCGGTCACCGCGTTGGCGTCGTACGGTTTGGCAAAACGCAGGATGGCGCCCATACCCGGCTCGCCATTGGCCAGCCCAGCGAGGCCGGCGATGAAGATCGCTTCTTCGATGTCGAGCGGATCGACGGCAAAGTATTCCTTGCCGGCGGCCTGCAGGACCTCGATTGGCATCATCTCAAACTGCGGATCGGTGAGCACCTTCCGCGGGTGAATCACCGCCGCGAAGACGACATCGGTGTTGATGTACGAGACATCGATCGGCTCCGCCGCCGGCGCCGCAAAGGCCATTACGCCCAACAGCAGGACGACAACAAACACCGCCACGAAACGCCCACGTGCATGACACATGACAACCCCCTGCGCTTGGTAGATGTTGGTTTGAATTCACCTGTTGGGTAGGCGCCCCGTGCGTACCAGAATTGCCTCGCCGTTCGAAGTGCCTTGGTACGCACGGGGTGCGTACCCTACGACGTATTGGGCCCACCCTACTTTACGTAGATCGGATTCGTCAGGATCCAAGGTCTCGGCTCGCCGGCCATGTTCAACCAGACTTCAACGCGGTAAACGCCTGGCTCTTCGACCGTTTTGTCGAGCGTCGCGCCATCGACCTGTTCAATCACTTTGCCGTTTCGCAACAGCTTGATTGTGCCGGCCAGTGGCGAAGCGGCTTGCAGTCGCACAGGCGCGCCGGCTGGCGCCTCGCCGCCGATCGGCCACGATTGGTCGCCACGGTCTGCGCGGTAGACGAAGCCGGTCGGGTCAGCCATCCAGTCGAAGGCGACATACGCCCGGCTGGCCTTCAGCGCGTCCCAGATATTCTCGCGCGTCAGCTCCTTGAGCAGCAAATGCGTGCTGACATGGTGGAAGCTGCGCTCGTACGGGTCGAGATCGATCTCGAACACCGTGTCGCCGGCCTTTTTGCCTTTGACCATTCCCTTGATCAACGGAATCTTTTCGGGGTCGAGCGTGGTGATCTTTTTGTCGAGCGCGTCGCTTAGCTCGAGCTTGCCGTCCTCGGTCACCTTGAGGCGATAGGCTTGATTGTGATGCGAATCATTGGCCGAGACGCCGGTGTGGCGAGCCTTCTGGCAGAGCTCGTCCCAACGCTTCAGATAGTCGGCCGGGTAGTCCTGCATGGCCGCGAACATTTCTTGCGGATACTGCTTCACGGCCTGCGATACGCTGATCAGCCCCAGCGGATTCTTCAACGCCGAGATGAATTTCAGCTCGTCTTTGAAGTCCGCATGGGTGTTGTAGATCTCGTTGCCGGTCATGCCGGCGATGTCCCAGTCCATCCGCTCTTCGAGATGCGACAGGAAGATCATGCCATCTTCTTGTTTGACCAGATCGGCAAACTCCTGCTTTTCGCCGGTCTTCTGCCCCTTCAGGCTGCGCGTGGGGTAGGCCAGAAAGCCGCCACTCTCGGCGCCTGGGATCAGCAGCACGTCGTCCTTCAGGCCTTGATGGCCGTCTTTAATGTAGTCGTAGTGATCGGCCGGATGCTCGGTGAACAGAATGGCGCGCACGCCGACGGTTTTGGCCGCCTTGACGATCTCTTCGATCGAGGCGCGGCTATCGTGCGAAAAGGCCGAATGGACGTGGAGCAGGACTCGCGCGTCGTCGTAGCCGCTTTTGAGTTCGACCGGCACGCGCTGCTTGGCTAGTTGCTCGACTCGCTCATGCGTGGCCCGCAGGCGTTCGAGATTCATCCGCTCCATGGCCTCGGCCTGGGCGGACCGGGCAACGCCAAACGTTAGCAAAACAGCGACCGCGACGACAACCAAACGAAAAACGCTCATAAGCCAATCAGCTCCAAAAGGGTGCGAAACTGCCGTCAATCGTAACACGGCCCGCGGGCGGGTGGAAATGTACGGGCCTGCGCAATTGCTGGCCTTGCCGCGTACGAGCGGTTAGGATTGTCACGACACCGCCCAAACACCCTCGCGTCCCCCCTGCCAGCCGATCCTTCGATACCAGGAATGCACGTATGAGGCTTCCCCCGCGCCTGCCGCTTCTCATTGGGCTCTACTTGTTGATCTGTTCCGACGCCGGAATGGCGCACAGCCAGGAGTGGTCTCGCTTCCGCGGCGTTAATGGCGCCGGCGTCAGCGACGCCAACATTCCGGCCGCTTGGACCGAGGCCGATTACAACTGGAAGGCCGAACTGCCCGGCATCGGGCATTCGTCGCCGGTCCTGTGGGGCGACAAGATCTTTTTGACCAGCGCGCTCGAAGACACCGCTGAGCGGATTGCCATGTGCTTAAGCGCCAAGGATGGCAAGCTGCTTTGGCAGAAACACTACCCATCGAAGGTCCATCCGAAGCATCTGCGTAACAGCTTCGCGTCGCCGACGCCGGCCGTTGATGATCGGCAGGCCTATTTCGCCTGGTCCTCGCCCGACGAGTACACGTTTCTGGCGCTCGATCACGATGGGAACGAAAAGTGGAAGCTTGATCTGGGCCCCTACGTCAGCCAGCATAGCGCCGGCCCGTCGCCGATGATTTATGGAGACAACGTCATCCTGGGGAACGACCAGGACGGCGACAGCTCGCTGGTGGCCGTCGATCGCGCGACCGGCAACATCCAGTGGCAAACGCCTCGCACGTCGCGCGAGGTGAGTTACGCCACGCCCTGCGTGTTGAAGCGAGACGGTCGACCCGAGGAATTGATTTTTCTCTCCGGCGCCCACGGTGTATCAGGCGTCGATCCAAAAACCGGCAAGACGAATTGGGAGATCGACGTTTTCGATAAGCGAACCTGCGCTTCACCGGTATTGGTCAACGGCTTGATCTTGGGGAGTTGCGGGTCAGGCGCCGGTGGCAACTATGTGGCCGCCGTAAAGCCAGGCTCGGCCGATGGATCAACGCCCGCGGCCGAAGCATGGCGCATTACCGACTCAGCGCCGTACGTCCCCACGATCGTCGCCAAGGGAGATCTGGCGTTCTTGTGGAGCGACAAGGGCGTGGTGATGTGCGTCAAAGCGACGCCCGAATCTGGCAAGGTCCTGTGGAAGCAACGGGTGGGCGGCAATTTTTCCGGCTCGCCAATCATCGTGGGCGATAAAGTGATGGCGATTGCCGAAGACGGCGAAGTGGTTGTGCTCGCCGTAGCCGAAGAATACAAACTGCTCGCCAAGAATCCGCTGGGCGAAGACAGCCGCAGCACGCCATCCGTGGCCGACGGCCGGCTTTATCTCCGCACGTACAAGCATTTGATCTCGCTCGGCGGCAAAAAGTAGCGAAATGCGGCGCAATCCTTCTCTCGGTGGGAGAAGGTGGTTCGCCGACCAACGTTATGCGTCGGCGCCCGCGAACCGGATGTGGGCCGGCGGCGCGCACGACTCAATGTGATGGACAACCAATCTCGCATCAGCCCTCACCCCAACCCTCTCCCACCGGGAGAGGGAGACGAACGTTGCGCACAGTATTAGTTTCGTAGGTCACGCAGCCCTCTGCGTGACAAGTACCGCGCACGGTGGTCACCCGGCAGGCTGCTACTGTCACGCACGGAGTGCGTGACCTACGGGCTGGCAGGGCCCCGTTGTCACGCGTGGGGTTTTCGGCCAAACTCCTTTTCCATGCAAGACTCCGCATGGGAATTCTGGATCGACGTTGGTGGCACATTCACGGATTGCTTTGCGCGCCTGCCGGATGGCTCGCTGCGGCGCCATAAGCTGCTGAGTTCTGGCGTAACCAAGGGCGGCGCTGCGACCGACTCGTCTGCTGCGCGAGTCGTCGATCTTGGTCGGCGCGGCGATCCGGCCGACTTTTGGGTTGGCTACGCGTTTCGTTTGCTCGACGCCGCCGGAGAGGTGATTGCCGAGAGCCAGGTCAGCGCGTTCGACACGGACGCCGGCGCCCTGGAGCTAACGCCAGCGTTGCCAGTTGTCCCTGCCGCAGGCCAGGCCTACGAGCTCGATGGCGGCGAAGAGGCGCCTGTCGTCGCGATTCGCTACCTGCTCGGACTACCCCGAGCCGCCGAGATCCCGCGTGTGATCGTGCGACTTGGCACGACGCGCGGCACGAACGCTCTATTAACTCGGCGGGGCGCGCAAACAGCGTTTGTAACCACGAAGGGCTTCGCTGACGTACTGGCGATTGGCTATCAGAATCGCCCACGCCTGTTCGACCTGGCGATCCGCAAGCGCGCGCCGCTGTACAGCGCAGTCATCGAGATCGACGAGCGAGTGACGGCCGAAGGGCAAGTTCTTCGCGCGCCCGACGAAGCCACGGTGCGGCGGCAGCTTGAAGAACTCGAGGCCACCGGCGCAGAGTCGCTGGCGATTTGTCTATTGCATGCGTATCGCTTTGCCGAGCACGAATCGCTCGTTGCGCGGATCGCTCGCGAGGTTGGCTTTCAGGAGATCAGCGCCAGCAGCCAGGTGGCGCCGCTGGTCAAAATCGTCGCGCGCGGCGACACGACCGTGATGGACGCCTATTTAAACCCTATTCTGCGAGACTACGTCAGCCACTTGCGCAGCTCGCTCGGCGCCGCGGATCTGCGGATCATGACCTCGGCCGGTGGGCTGGTCGCGGCCGACGCGTTCAGTGGAAAGGACAGCATCTTGTCTGGGCCGGCCGGCGGCGTGGTTGGGTTCTCGCGCGTCGCGCAAGCCGCTGGTTTCCCGCGCGCGATCGGCTTTGACATGGGGGGCACCAGCACCGACGTGTCACGCTTCGACGGCCGCTATGAGCTGGAATACGAGACCGAGAAGGCAGGCGTCCGCGTGGTCGCGCCGATGATGGCGATCGAGACCGTCGCGGCCGGCGGCGGCTCGGTCTGTGCGTTCGACGGAGCGAAGCTGGTCGTGGGGCCCGCGAGCGCCGGCGCGCAGCCAGGCCCGGCCTGTTACGGTCGCGGCGGCCCGCTGGCCGTGACCGATCTGAACTTTTACCTCGGCCGCGTTCTGCCGGAGCGATTTCCGTTTCCGCTCGATCGCCGGGCGGTTGAGTCTCGCTTGATTTCACTGGCAGACGAAATCGAGCGCGCGACCGGCAAGCGATACACGCATGTCGAACTATGCGATGGACTGCTCCGCGTGGCCAACGCGAACATGGTCAAGGCGATCCAGTCGATCTCGATCGCCAAAGGCTGCGACCCTCGCGATTATGCGCTGGTTGCTTTTGGCGGCGCCGCGGGTCAACACGCCTGCGCCGTGGCCGCGGATCTTGGCGTGGCGCAGATTTTGTTGCATCCAGACGCCGGGATTCTCAGCGCGTACGGCATTGGCGTGGCCGACGTCGTGCGGCACCGCGTGCGCGGCGTTTATCAGCCCTTTGCGGCCGAAACCGTGGCCGAATTGAACGCAACATTTGCAGAGTTGCTCGCCGCAGCGCTGGCCGAGGTGCTGGCCGAAGGAGTCTCGCCGAATCGAATCGAGGTGCGCCGCTCGCTCGATCTGCGCTATCGCGGCCTCGATGCCTGGCTGACGATTGCCGAGCCGGCCAGCGGAGATTACGCCGCGGCTTACAGCGAAGCCCATCAAAAACTGTACGGCTACAAGCACGAGGGGCGAACGCTTGAAATTGTTGCCGCGCGAGTTGAAGTCATCGGTCGCACCGTGGAACCCGAAGAGCAGTCGAACCCGCTGGCGCCTCGCAATGTCGCGCCCCCTAAGCAGAAGACGGTTTACTTTGCAGCGCAGCCCTGCACGACCGGCGTCTACGACCGCGAGCAATTGCAGCCTGGCGATCGAGTGATTGGTCCGGCGATTGTCTGCGAAGGAATGTCGACGACAGTGATCGAGCCGGGCTGGGTTGCCGACGTCTATACGCGCGGTGAGTTGGTTGTCAGCGCTAGCTTGCTGGACCAGCGTAACGGCGCCACACCCCACCGCGAACACATTGTCGGTGAAGCAACGACCATCGAGTGCGATCCGGCCACGCTCGAAGTCTATAACAACCGTTTTGCGGCGATCGCCGAGCAGATGGGGATCACGCTGCGTAACACGGCCAGTAGCGTGAACGTGAAGGAGCGGCTCGATTTCAGTTGCGCCGTGTTCACGGCTAGTGGCGATCTGGTGGTAAATGCCCCGCACATTCCGGTCCACCTGGGCGCGATGGGCGAAACAGTTCGCTGCGTGCTGGCAGATAATCCGGTGCTATGCCCTGGCGATGTGTTCGTCACAAACGATCCGTACCGCGGCGGCTCGCACTTGCCGGACGTGACAGTCGTCACGCCGATCTTTGACGACGCCGGCGAGCGGCTGTTGTTCTTCACCGCCAGCCGGGCCCATCACGCCGAGATCGGCGGAATCGTGCCGGGATCGATGCCGCCGTTCTCGACCAATCTCGCCGAAGAGGGCGTGCTGATCCGCAACTTCAAGCTGGTCGACGCCGGCCGTTCGCGCAGCGACGAGCTTGCCGCGCTATTAACCAGCGGGCAGTACCCGACGCGGAATGTCGCGGACAACCTGGCCGATATCGCAGCGCAGGTGGCCGCCAATCAGCAAGGCGCGCGAGACCTGGCCCGCCTCGTCGCAGCCCACACGCTGCCGGTCGTCACCGCGTACATGCGGCACATTCAAGCGGCCGCCGAGCGCAAGATGCGCGCGGCGCTCGCGCGCTTGCCCATCGGTCGGCACGAATTCGCCGATCATTTGGACGACGGATCGAAGATCATGGTCGCGATCGACATCGCCGGCGATTCGACCACGATCGACTTTACCGGAACCAGCCCGGTGCTGGCCGGCAATCTGAACGCCAATCGCGCGATTGTCACTGCGGCCGTGATGTACGTGTTGCGGTTGTTGATCGACGAAGACATCCCGCTTAACCAGGGCGTGCTTGCGCCGGTGCGGATTGTGCTGCCAGAGTGTCTGCTCAATCCGACGCCGGGCAAAACGCCGGCCGAGAGCGCGGCGATCGTTGGCGGCAATGTCGAGACTTCGCAACGCGTGGTTGACGTGCTGCTTGGCGCGCTCCGCCTGGCCGCCGCCAGCCAGGGGACGATGAACAACGTGTTGTTCGGCGACGACAAGTTCGGTTATTACGAAACGATCTGTGGTGGCTCCGGCGCCACGCACGCGGCCGATGGCGCCGACGCGGTCCACACGCACATGACGAACACCCGGCTGACCGATCCCGAAGTTCTCGAACAGCGCTACCCGGTGCGGCTGCGCGAGTTCTCGATTCGTCGTGGATCAGGCGGCCACGGCGCGCATCGGGGCGGCGACGGCATTACGCGCGTGATCGAGTTTCTCAGGCCACTCGCGCTCTCGATCCTCACGCAGCGCCGCGGACCGTACGCTCCCTACGGCATGGCCGGCGGCGAGCCAGGCGCATTGGGCCGCAACAGCATCGAACGCGCGGATGGCGCCCGCGAGGCGCTACCAAATCAGGCGCAAATGAACGTCATGGCCGGCGAAGCGCTGGTGATCGAAACCCCCGGCGGCGGCGGCTGGGGCAAGGCCGAGCACTGATTGATGTCTCAAGCTCACAGCGGGGCGTCTCGCTTCCCTCTTCCGGCGGGAGAGGGCTAGAAGCGCGCTAGGGTTTTCAAACTATGAATGACCGTGCGCGGCGCACAGCCCTCATCCGCTTTGCTGACGCAAACCACCTTATCCCCAGGGGAGAAGGGCGCGTTGGCGCCGCTTTCCTCAATCCCTCACAAACGTTCCCTACTCTTTAAGCTTTCGCGCCGGCAGGTCTCGGCCCCCTTGGTGGAGGACTACGCGCACGATGTCTCCCTTGTCGTCTTTTTCGAACGTGAGCTGCGCATCGACGAGGCGGTAGAAAAACTCGGTGGGGCTTGTCGGAAAAATCCGTGCCTTCGGTTGGCCGGTGAGTTGGGCCCAGAGTTCGTCACCTTCGCGGGTGATCGTAAAGATCTGCGTCAGCGGGACGAGCTCGTACTTGCCGACCAGCGCGTCGAGGCCGGCCGGGTCGATCTTGGCGACTTGCTTGATGTTCAGCGCGCCTGGTTTTGAGCCGATCAGGATCTTTAGCACCCCGACGCCTATGGTGTCGACGAACTGGGACGTTGTGTTCGACAGCACGACCACACCGATCTTGCGGCCGCGGTCGAACCCGCAGAAGCTTTTAAAGCTGCCGGTTTGACCATTGTGCCAGCGGAGCGCGCCATCGAGCGCGACGTGCCACCCGCAGGCGATCGAGCCGGGCGGAACTTTGGTCGCCAGGCGGATCTCCTGGCTGGCCTTCATGGCCGGCGCCAGCGGCGTGTCGATCACGCCCATCTCGGCGGCCAGAAAGCGCAGCATGTCGCCGCTTGTCGAACGTAAGGCGCCTGCCCCTGCCAGTGTGGCAAGATCCCAATCGCCAGATGCTTTGCCGTCCGCGTCATGTCCGCTGGCGCTGCGCGCTAGCAGCGATTCATCTCGTGAGATGACCGTGCTGTTCATGCCGAGCGGTTTGGCGATCTCGTCGATGACGAGTTGCTCGTACGTCTTGCCGGCTTTTAGCGCGAGCGCGTGGCCGAGCAGGCCGACGCCGAGGTTGCTGTAGTCGTACTCCTTGCCGGGTTCGCGTTTTAATTTGAGCGCGGCCAGCGCCTCGTACAATTGCTTTTCGGTGTAATCGGCAAATGGGTTGTTCGGGTCAGCCGGCGCGAAGTTGGCCGGCATGCGCGGCAGCGCCGAGGTGTGCGTCGCCAGGTCGATTAGCGTGATCTTCCGCTCGCCGCGGGCAGGCGCCGTTGTGCCGGCCGGGAGCAGCGTTTCGACCGGATCGTCGTACTTGAGCAGCTTGCGCTCGACCATTTCGGCCAATATCAGTGACGTGAAAACCTTAGTGATCGAGCCGATCTCGAAGAGCGTGTCCGAACGCGGGGCGCCTTCACGGGCGTCGTTGGCGCGGCCAAAGCCGAGGACTAGCGTCTTGGCGCCGTCGATCTTCGGCGCCTCCGCCCCCTCGGGAAGCTTGAACTCCGGCGTTCCTTCGCGGGCGTCAATCACGCCGATCGTCAGGCCGATAATCTCGCGGGACTCGATCGCCGGTTTGACGTATTCGGTTATTCGTTCGACCAGTGAGAATTCATCGGCGGCCATTGCTTGCGGCGAGCCGCAGGCTACAAGGACAAGGAAACAGCTCCACGTGAAGAGCGAAGACCTGAATTGCATAAAGCCCCCGTTTGGTTTCAGTTGAATGACGTCTTGGCCATCGTCGCCAACTGCGTCGGTGGCAGATGTGGATGGTACCCTGCTCGCAATCAATAGTCACCTGCGGCGGCGGATTGTTACATCGACGGCAAGCGATCATTTTGAAATGTCGGCGTCAACCTTGCTTCTCGGCTCGGCGGGAGCCTCGCCCTCCCTGACAGCGTGATCTTATTGCATGAAGGCGCCCGATGCTGGCCTGTTTGCTGTCCGCCGGGCTATAATGCTAGTTTGCAATTGCGCTGGGCGGACCCTACAGGGAGTGGCCGGTGGCGGAACGAGTGATTTCTCTGCGCGGCGTGGAGGTGCATAACCTCAAGAGCGTCGATCTCGACTTGCCACAGCGACGGTTGATCGTCTTTTGCGGCGTCAGCGGTAGTGGCAAAAGCAGCCTGGCGTTCGACACGCTCTACGCCGAAGGGCAGCGGCGCTACATCGAAAGTTTCTCGGCCTACACGCGGCAGTTCCTCGAACGCCTGGAAAAGCCGGCGGCGCAGCGGATCGATGGCATCCCGGCGGCGATCGCCGTGGCGGCGCAGGCCGGCAGTGGGTCGAATCGCTCGACCGTCGCCACCGCGACGGAGACATACGATTACCTGCGATTATTGTTCGCCAAGATCGGCCAGGTGTTCTGCATGAAGTGCGGGCGCCAAGTCACGCGCAGCACGCCGCAAACCGTGGCCGACGAACTAACATCGCTGCCGACCGGGACGAAATACCTCGTCACGTTCGTGCAACATCCGCCCGAAGGGATCGATAGCGCCGAACGCGCGAGTCGCCTCGTCGAAGCCGGCTACATTCGCGTGGTCGCCGGCGAGCAGATTGTCGATCTGTCCTCCGGGGCGCCAAGCGGTTCTGCGGATGACGCAAATTGGTATGTCATCGTTGATCGGCTGGCGGCCGGATCGGCGACCGAAGAACGAATTCGCGAGTCGCTCGAATCAGCGTTTGAAAAAGGGTCCGGCCAGGCGGTGTTGTTTGTTGAAGAGAAGATCGCCACAAAAACCCTTCCCCCTCCGGGGGAAGGTGGCGAACGAAGTTCGCCGGATGAGGGCAAAGAAGCTGGTTCGGCTGGACAAGACATATATATCCAAGTCGAACAAGGTTCAGCCCTCACCCCGGCCCTCTCCCGAGGGGAGAGGGAGAGTAATGGCGCCAGCCCTCGCTCGTGGCGGCGTTTTTCTCGTAGCGTTCGCTGGATGTGCGACGATTGTGGGATCGAGTATCCAGAGCCGGAGCCACGGTTGTTTAGTTTCAACAGCCCGCTCGGCGCCTGTCCCACGTGCGAAGGCTTCGGCAACGTCGTTGACGTCGATATGGACCTGGTCGTGCCGGATAAGCAAAAGACCATCCGCGACGGCGCGATTGCTCCCTGGAACACGCCGGCCTATGCACACGAGCGCGACGAACTGCTGGCGATCGCCAAAGAATATGAAGTGCCGGTCGACGTTCCGTTTGCCGAATTGACCGAGGTCCAGCGGCGGGTGATTGTCGAAGGTGTTCCGGAGCGCAAATTCGGCGGCTTGAACGGATTTTTCCAGTGGCTGGAGCGGCGCAAATACAAGATGCCGATCCGCGTCTTCCTGAGTCGCTGGCGAAGTTATCGGGTTTGTCCCACGTGTCACGGCGCCCGGTTGCGGCCCGAGGCCCTTGCCACGCGCGTCGGTGGGCTGAATATCGCCGAGATCTGTGCGTTGTCAGTCGACCAGGCAATTGCCTTCTTTCGTGAAGTCGAGCTCACCGAGTGGCAAAAGACCGTCGCGCGGACGATGCTTGATCAGGCCCGCGCGCGGATTGGGTTCTTGCAATCCGTCGGGCTGGGCTATTTGGCGCTCGATCGCCGCCTAAGAACATTATCCGGCGGCGAGTCACAGCGGGTTTCGCTCACCAGCGCGCTCGGTTCGAACCTGGTTAACATGCTGTACGTGCTCGACGAGCCATCGGTCGGCTTGCATCCGCAAGACACCGATCGTTTGATCCGGTCGATCGCCGGCTTGCGCGATCGTGGCAATACGGTAGTTGTCGTCGAACACGAAGAGGCGATGATCCGCGCGGCGGATATGGTCGTCGAGATTGGGCCTAGCGCCGGCGAGCGGGGCGGCCGCGTCGTCTTTCAAGGCACACCGAAGGAAATGGAGGCCTCGGTCGATAGCTTGACGGGTGATTACCTGTCCGGGCGTCGCGTGTTTCACACGCCTGAGCGGCGGCGTCAGCCGGATCATGGTTGGCTGCGACTGGCTGGCGCCCGCGGCAATAATCTGCAGAGCTTGACGGTTGAATTTCCGCTGGGCGTGTTGTGTGTGGTCACCGGCGTCAGTGGCGCCGGCAAAAGCACGCTGGTCGAAGACACGCTTTACCCGGCGCTTTGCCGGCGGATGAAAAAAGAGGCGGAAGCGCCTTGCCCGTTTGATGACATCTACGGCGATGGGCAGATCAATGACGTGCTGCTGGTCGATCAAAGCCCGATCGGCCGCTCACCCCGATCGAACCCTGTCACCTATATCAAGGCGTTCGATGAGATCCGCGCGGTGTTCGCCGACACGGTCGACGCGCGGACACGGAACTACACGGCCAGCTACTTCAGTTTCAACGTCGAAGGGGGCCGCTGCACAACTTGCAACGGCGACGGTTACATCCAGATCGACATGCAGTTTCTGGCCGACGTCTACATGAAGTGCGGCCAGTGCCACGGCCGGCGCTACAAGCCGGAGATTCTCGACGTTACGTACCGCGGGCGAAACATTGCCGACGTGCTCGACATGACCGTCCGCGAGGCATTCGGGTTCTTCCGCGGCAGCACCAAGGTACAAGCGGCGCTCAAAAAGCTGATCGATGTCGGGCTCGATTACCTGCGCCTGGGCCAACCCGCCAACACGCTCTCGGGCGGTGAATCCCAACGCTTGAAGCTGGCCGGCTATATGTCGGCGGCGCGGCGGGCGCGCACGCTGTTTATATTGGACGAGCCGACGACCGGGCTCCATTTCTTTGACGTCGTGCAATTGCTCGATTGCTTCGACGCCTTGCTGGCCGTCGGGCATTCGCTGATCGTCGTTGAGCACAACGTCCAGGTCATGAAGGCGGCCGACTACATCATCGACCTGGGACCAGGCGCATCAGCCGAAGGTGGACGCGTCGTCGCTCACGGCACGCCGGAGTTCGTCTCACGCGTGCCGGAGTCGCTGACTGGCCGATACCTGGCGCAGGCGCTTGCCCGGGACTCGAAGGGCAAGACGGCGTAGAGGTTCACTGCCACCTTGGATTACGTCTTTGAAGTTTCGCTGAATTGCTAGATTCGGGCGAAATGCGCCAATCATCACGACAAAATTTGTCCGTGTAGAGTCTGTAGTTGAGCGCTGCGAGGATCAAGCCCCGTCGGGGCGACCTAAGCCTAGCCCAGGGCCATGCCGGCCTTGGCCGGCGCCGCCCTGGGTTGGCGGTTCCGGAATAATCGATCAAGCCCTGAAGGGGCGGCCGAACCGCTGCTATGCCGAATCGCCGCCATGCCGACGGGGATTTCTGGCGCCCTTACAGGGCTTTCCGATTCGTGGGGCGACCCTACCTAGGGCGACGTCGGCTGCGCCGACTCTGCCCTAGGCTACCTTAGAACGCCCCGGTGGGGCTCAAGAGCGATTTCGGTTTCCGACTACGGAATTAGTTCACACTCCGTTCAACTTCTCGGCGCAAACAAGAACTAGCAACTTCCAAATTAAGGCTCGAGGGGACGCCATGGCCACGCTCGTCGCAGCCATGCGAGATTTGCCAACAACTCAACGAATCTGGCGTCGGCATGCTCACGCGAGCGTGAGCATGGCACCCTGCAGCCTGCGTATGGGCGCCCGGCTCTACTTCGTTTCCGTCGTTAGCGGCACGAGTGGCTCCTCGGTGTTCATCGCCCGAATCTCTTCGGTGATTTTCATCGAGCAGTACTTCGGGCCGCACATGCTGCAGAAGTGGGCGCTCTTGAACGTGTCTTGCGGCAACGTTTCGTCGTGCATTCGCTGAGCGGTTTCAGGATCCAACGACAAGCGGAACTGTTCGTTCCAATCGAAGGCAAAACGGGCGCGGCTGAGCGCGTCGTCGCGGTTGCGGGCGCCGGGGCGATGCCGGGCCAGGTCGGCCGCGTGGGCGGCAATCTTGTAGGCGATCACCCCTTGCCGCACGTCTTCCTTCTCCGGCAGGCCCAAGTGCTCCTTGGGCGTCACGTAGCACAGCATGGCGGCGCCGCTCCAGCCGGCCAGCGCCGCGCCGATGGCGCTGGTGATGTGGTCGTAGCCGGGGGCAATGTCTGTCACCAGCGGGCCCAATACGTAGAAGGGCGCCTCTTTGCAAACTTCCATCTGTAGTTTGACGTTCATGTCGATCTGGTCCATCGGCACGTGGCCGGGGCCTTCGACCATCACCTGGCAGCCGCGCTTCCAGCCGCGTTCGACCAGTTCGCCCAGCACGCGCAGCTCGGCGAATTGGGCTTCGTCGCTGGCGTCGGCAATCGAGCCCGGGCGGAGTCCGTCTCCCAGGCTCCAGGTGACGTCGTACTGCCGCATGATGTCGCAGAGGTCTTCAAAGTGCGTGTAGAGCGGGTTCTGCTTGCGATGGGTCATCATCCACTTGGCAATCAGCGACCCGCCACGGCTGACGATTCCGGTGATGCGGCCCATGGTGAGCGAGAGGTGCTCATACAGCACGCCGCAATGGACGGTCATGTAGTCCACGCCCTGCTTGGCCTGGTGTTCGACCATGTCCAGGAAGTGCTGCGGCTTCATCTCTTCGATGTTACCGCCCAGTTCTTCGAGCATTTGGTAGATCGGCACCGTGCCGATGGGGACCGTCGAATGCTCGATGATCACCTTGCGGATGTTATCGATATCGCGACCGGTCGAAAGGTCCATGACCGTGTCGGCGCCAAAGTGGACGGCGGCGTGGAGCTTTTCGAGCTCCGTCTGGCTGTCGCTGGTAACAGCCGAATTGCCGATGTTAGCGTTGATTTTGGTGGTCGAGGCGATGCCGATGCACATCGGCTCCAGCCGTCCGGCCAGGTGGACGTGGTTGGCCGGGATGACCATCCGGCCGCGGGCCACTTCGTTCATGATCAACTCGGCGTCGAGCTGCTCGCGCTGGGCCACATAACGCATCTCAGGGGTAATGGTTCCAGCGCGGGCTAGTTCGAGTTGGGTCGCCATTTGAGGAAATGCCTCCGTGAATCGGAATGCGGACGTTGATGGTCCGCTTGGATGTCAGGGTCAAAGATCCGCAGGACAGACGCGCGTGTAAACCGAAGTCGAGCAAAGACAATGCTTTCCGCGCATCCTCGGGTCATCCTATCTGCCTCCAGATGTTTGTCAATTGCACGGCCAATTGGCCCCAAAATCCGCCGCTGTAACAGAACGGGACAGGCGTGCGCTTTGGAGTTTGGAGAGAACAATTCGCAGAGTCTGCGTAAGTCTCCCTCTCCCGGCGGGAGAGGGTTGGGGTGAGGGCCAGATGTGCCCATCCGCATTCCAATTCGCAATGTGAACGCGCGACGCGAGACCTCATCTGGTTCGCGGGCATCGACGCGAAGCGTTGGTCGGCGAACCACCCACCTTCTTCCTAGGGAGAAGGACTTGATGGACCTCGGCTACGAGATTTCGCGCCACTGCAAACCGTTCCGTCTGAAGTTGCGCTGTCTTTGTCGGCGCCACTAGCACGATCGGAAAAATTTGGAAAACGTGTGTGATCTGTTTTCACGCTGTCGATACCCCAGTACCGGGAATCGTCACTCGCCCTGCCCAAACCGCCTTCCGTCGATTGCAATGAACATAGATCCCAACAGCACGTCGAACGATCCTTTGCCAGACGCTTCCGCTCGACCGGCTGCCGCCACTCGGTCATTGTTGGTGGCCGGTCGCGAGGAAACCAGCGCGCTGTGGCGAGTTGTCTCGACGGACGGGTCGAGCCATGTCTTTCAGACGAAGCCGGCCATGGACAATCGCCGCCGTCCGCCGCTCCCCACGGCGGCAGTTCCGGCCGCCAGAAATGCGCCGGCCAGGCCAGCGGCTCCGGTCCGAGCCCCCCTGTTCGATGGCAATGCGAGCAATCTGCCGACACTGATTGCGGAAGAAACGCCGGCCGTTGGCGCGCCCGACGCCGGACTGGCGACCGAGCTGACGAGTGTTACACAGGCCTGGCCGACCTTGTCGCCGGGGATTCGGGGCGCCGTGATGGCGCTGATCCGCGCGGCCACGTCGCCTCGTCGTGGCCCTAGCACGCCACCGCGCCGCGTATAAAGTCGGCGATCTGGCCGAGGCCGGCCCCGGGCGTGAAGACGCGGGCCACACCCATTGCCTCAAGCTTGGGGATATCGGCCGCCGGGATGATTCCGCCGACGATCACCTTCACGTGACCGAGCCCCTTGGCGCGGAGGGCTTCGATCAAAATGGGGACCAGCGTGGCGTGAGCGCCCGAAAGCAGGCTCACCCCTACGACGTTGGCGTCTTCATCTTCAACGGCGCGGACCACGGCCTCGGGCGTCTGCCACAGGCCGGTATAGATGACTTCCATGCCAGCGTCGCGCAGCGCGCGGGCGACGACCTGAATGCCACGGTCATGGCCGTCGAGTCCAACCTTGGCGAGCACGATGCGAATCGGACGAGTGGAGGACATAGGCTTTGAGGCTTGAGGCTTTGAGGCTTTGAGGCTTTGAGGACTTGAGGCTTTGAGGCTTTGAGGCTTTGAGGACTTGAGGACTTGAGGACTTGAGGACTTGAGGCTTTGAGGCTTTGAGGACTTGAGGACTTGAGGACTTGAGGACTTGAGGACTTGAGGTGGACGTTACGTTCCTCATCCCTGCTGGTATTTGCCGAACGTCTCGCCCATTGCCCGGACCATTTCGCCCAGGCTGACGTGTTGCTCGGCCGCGTGCAACAGGGCCGGCATGATATTCTGGTCGCTGTCGGCGGTTTGCCGGATGCGGGTCAAGGCCTCGGCCACCTGCTGCGGATCTCGCGACTGCTTGATCTTCGCCAGGCTTTCCAGTTGCGAGCGTTCGATCTGGTCGTCGATTTCGAGCGTCGGGATCGAAAGATCGTCCGGCTCGACAAACGCGTTGACGCCGATGATCTGCTTCCGGCCGCGGTCGACTTCGAATTGGAAGCGGAACGCGCTATCGGCGATGCGGCGGCGGAAGTAGCCGGCCTCGATGGCGCGGATCATGCCACCGGCGCGTTCGATCTCGGCGAAGATCGCCTCAGCCTCGGCCTCGATCGCGTCGGTCATGGCTTCGACCTGGTAGCTTCCGCCCAGCGGATCCACGGAGTTGACCACCCCGGTTTCAGCAGCCAGCACCTGCTGCGTCCGCAGGGCAATCGTCACGGCTTCTTCGGTCGGCAGCGAGAGCGTTTCATCGCGGCTGTTGGTATGGAGCGATTGGCAACCGCCCAGCACCGCGGCCATCGCCTGGTAGGCGACGCGAATCACGTTCACCTCGGGCTGTTGCGCTTGCAGGCTGACGCCGGACGTTTGCGCGTGAAATCGCAGCGCCCAACTGCGCGGATCTTGCGCGCCGTATCGCTCGCGCAGATGCCGGGCCCAAATTCGCCGGGCAGCGCGGTACTTGGCGATCTCTTCGAAGAAGTCACTGTGCGCGTTGAAGAAGAACGACAACCGCGGCGCGAATTCGTCGACCGACAGCCCACGCCGCATCCCCTCTTCGACGTAGTGAAAACCGTCGGCCAGGGTGAACGCCAATTCCTCTGCCGCGGTGCTGCCGGCCTCGCGAATGTGATAGCCTGAAATCGAAACCGGATTGAACTGCGGAACCTCGCGCGTGCAGAACTCGATGGTGTCGGTCACCAGTCGCACGCTTTGCCGCGGCGGATAGACGAACTCGTTCTGGGCGTGATATTCCTTGAGGATGTCATTCTGTAGCGTGCCGCGAAGACGATTCCAGGCGACTCCCTGCCGCTTGGCCGTCGCCAGGTAAAACGACAGCACAATCGCCGCCGGCGCGTTGATTGTCATCGAGACGGAGACGGCGCCGAGATCGATTCCGGCGAATAGCCGCTCGAAGTCATCGAGAGTATCGACCGCCACGCCCAAGCGGCCCACTTCGCCACGCGAATTGGGGTGGTCACTGTCCAAACCCATCAACGTTGGCAGGTCGAACGCGGTGCTCAGTCCGGTTTGCCCCTTCTCGAGCAAGAAATGAAACCGCGCGTTGGTTTCGGCGGGCGTGCCGAAACCGGCAAACTGCCGCATCGTCCAGAGCCGGCCGCGGTATTGGTTGGCGTGGATCCCGCGCGTGAACGGGTATTGGCCCGGATAGCCGATGTTTCGCTCGAACGCTTCGTTGGTTTCGTCCGGCGTATAGAGCGGGGCGACTTCGGCGCCGCTGATCGTGGTCAGGCTGGTGTCGCGCTCTTTGGCCGCGGCCAGGGCTTCTTGGTAGGCGTCGCGGGCGGCGAGTTTGTCGTCTGTGACCATGAAATCTTGCTGTTACGAGATACGTTCGGCCAAAAAACGGCTGCGGCCCCACGGGCAGAATGGCGGACGGGCTGCTCCCTTAAGTCTAGTGCAGCGCGAAGGGCGGAGAAAGGTCGACTGGGGCCAATGATTGCTGGCCCCGCAGAGCGAATTATCGCGTTATCACACTAACCCGAAGCGCCAGCGAGGGTTCTTTGTAGCGCCTAAGGAACCCTCGCTCGCGCTTCGCTCCTGGTAGGAATGGTTGAGCGATCGTCGCCTACGCGTCGATCGGCAGCGGCGCCTGCCAACTGGAATGCCACAGCGCGAAGCCGAGCCATGCCAGCGCGGCAGTTTCGACAGCCAGCGCCACGAGGAGCGTGACCCACACAACCGCGAACCGCCGCTCGGGCAAACTGCGAATGGTCGCCTGATTGGCCGATGATTCGGCGCCGCGCCTGCCGATCACTCCGCGCAGCGCCACCAGACTGATCGTCGTGAGCAAGACGAACGCCGGCTGGGTCACGCACTCTGTCAGCACCAATCCACTGGGCTCGGCCACCATCGACCAATCGGTCGCGCGTGTGCGGAAGTAACCAAACAGATACGAGACGCTCGCCCACATTTGGCCCACGCTCGCCACAAACAGCAGAGCGGCGCCCCAGCGGCTTTCGTGATAGTAGTGCTGCGGATGCGTGCGCCAGCCGACCGCTGTCGTTGATGCGCTATCCGCCGTCGACACCGTGAAGCGCCACGCCAGCGCAGTGGTGATGAAGATCAATAGGCACGACATACCACGCCAGATCCCGCTGAACCACGATTGTTCGGCGTCGGCAAATGCATTCGTCGCCAGGCTTCCGCCCTGGCTTACCAACCAGTACAGAGAGTTTGCAGCGAGGCCCATCATGGCGAACGTCAGGCAGACAAAAATCACTGCTCGTTGGCCAGTGATTTGGCGCGATTTGCCGAACCAGCGCGCCAGCAGAATTGCCAGCAGTCCTGCGCTGCCGGCCGCCATGGCGTGAGCCACGAACTGCGATTGTCGCAACGCCAGAGTTTCGTCGTTGCCGAGTGCATCCGCCGGTTCCAATACATCGAGCACGCTGGTAACCACCCGCTCAAAGCTATCGGGCAAGATCGCCTGCCAAGCGAGGAGGAATGCAAGCCCAGCGACCGACGCCCAGAGAACGACCTCGCCACCGACTTTTCTCCAATTGCGCCGCGCCGTGGCAACCGAATAGCGGCCATTGCTTGATAGCGCAGCAATCAGCGAAATCGCGAACAGCACAAACTGCAATCTAGCCGCCAACGGAGCGTGCGGGGCGCCATCTGCGGCGGTAAGAATTTGCTCGGGGTCGCGCAGCAGGTAATAGGTCGGCAGCGTTACGGCCAAGGCCGCGCGCCAGAACGCGTCAAAGCACCAGGCTGCGCACTGCCCGCAGCTCAGCGTTTTCGCGTTTCGTAACGCCAAAGAAATGTCGGCAACTTGAATGGCCAGGCCGGCCGTGACCCACACGACCGCGAACGAAGTTACGGCGTCCCAAAAGTCGCCCGATTGCCCATATACCGAATACGCCAGGGCGCCGCCGGCGATCGTCAAATAGAAGTAGGGCCATTGCCAACCCGAGCGCGCGCGAGCTGCGAGCGCGTCGGCCTCCGTTCCCACGGGTGAATTCATCATGAATGCGTGTCAAAGTGTAAGCGAGCGATTGCGCGAGCGAATGCTGCAAGACGGGCGCGATGAGGCGGTCATGGTAACCTTTTTTGTCGGCTCGACGCGTAAGATTTTGGTGAGATCGTCGAACAAAAAACCGTTAGCTAGTGAAGTAGTTGTCCACAGCGGTCTCGCCCGATATCATCGGCGGGCAATGTCAGACATCGCAGAAATCCTGGCTCGCTTTCAACGCCGCGACCGCCGTGCGCTGGCCGAGATTCTCAGTCGCGTCGAAAATGGCGAATTGCTCCCCGCGCCGGTCGTGGCCGGCGCTGCGCAGGGGAAACCAACGCACGTCGTTGGGATCACCGGCAGCGGTGGGGCCGGCAAGAGCACGCTCGTCGGAGCGTTGGTCGAACACGTGCGCGGGCTGGGTCTGACGGTGGGCGTGCTGGCGTGCGATCCGCAAAGTCCGGTGACCGGCGGCGCGCTTCTCGGAGATCGAATCCGCGTTCGCTTCGACCCAGCGGACGAAGGGGTCTACTTTCGCAGTATGTCAACTCGTGGCGCCGCTGGCGGAATTTCGGCCGCGACCGGCGCAGCGCGCGATTGGCTGCAAGCCTTCGGTTTCGACCTGATCTTGATTGAAACGGTCGGAGTCGGCCAGGATCAGGTGGCCGTGCGTGCGCTCGTCGACACACTGGCCCTGCTGGTGACGCCGAACACCGGCGACGAAGTGCAATGGGAAAAAGCCGGTCTGATCGAGGTGGCCGATTTGATTGTCGTCAATAAGTCCGACCTGCCCGGCGCGGACCGCGTGCGACAACAATTGACGTCGGCGCTATCGCTCGGTCCGCACGGCACGCAGCCGCCTGTGTTGAATGTCACGGCCGCGACGGGCAAAGGCGTGCCGGAACTTTGGCAAGCGATCTGTGCGCGATCTGCCGCGCCTCGATAGTCCCGGATGCGAAGCTGCGGCGCGATTCAGCTCCTCTGCGCTTCGCAAACTTGTGCACTACTGCCCGCCAACGGCTCGCGATGCCGCCGGCAGAAGTTCATCGGTCGGCGACTGAAGTATGCGATCCACTTCCGTCGCGCCAGTGAATGAGATCGACGATGGCCATGTGCGTTGCCCTGTTCGCGGTCGGATCTCTTCGAAGATGGCCCATCCGAGCTGGTGATACGGAGCGCGGAATGTCGTGCTGGCCGGACTACCAGACGCACCGTTGCTGATCTGACTAAGATCAAGATGGTCAACTGGATCAATCGGGCAGTGAATCGTGACTTCCCAATCCGGGACGGAATCATCCTGGTCGATCAATATAGTCGAGTGAAGCCAACGACTGAGCGCTGGCGGCGCGACCGTGTCATCAACTTTGTTCCATTCCAAAACCGCGCTGCGACCACGATCGATGTCGACGGTTGGCGCCGGTAGTAGTGCTGCTCGTGATTCGCCCGGATCGTCGACCTGTAAAAAAGCGCTCGTTAGTAGCGGCGACACTTCCAGAAAACGGCTGCTCAGTTGTGCTTTGAAAAGTCGGCCACCATTGATCCCCGCTGGTTTGCTCGCAGATTGCAAGTCGGACCGCAACACCACGGTCCCGTCGTAGGCAATCAAAATCACATCGTCGATCCGGTACGCGAGGGAGTTGTCGACCAACGACGGATCGGCCGAGACGCGGATCGATTGCGCAGACGCCAGACCTACCGTAGTGAGAGCGAGGCTGAGCGTACCGACCACAATCGGGCCGAGCGCAATCTGGTTCAGCCGGCGACTTGCCTGCCTGGCAGCCGCCCGAGGAAAAAACATCGCCGGGCGACGTCCCGTCCGCGAGATCCCAATCTTCACACAAGTCATGGCTCATCCGACGCGGCTCGGCGTCTGCGTTCCGCTGTTCTGCGCTCGAATCGACGTTTCCGCCGATAAGAACAACGAAGGCCCACTTTTGCTGGCGGCCACCTGTCCACCTCCCCCAAGTGTGGCCAGCGGACCAATTGTGGGGGCGCCGTCCCCAGGTCACAATTTGCCGTTCGGAGTAGTGCGGGTACAAATAACGGTAGATTAATCCTGCGGGCCTGCTGAAAATCGAACCTGGCCTGACCATGCAGGTTACGCTCTGTTTTGTTGAAGGGCCTCCGTTCGCCCGTTTCCGCCACTGGCCACTGCGTTGAGGATTTTCGTTCATGCTTGTGACTGCCCTGACGCAGATCGTCGTCGCTTCTGCCGTGTTGGCGGCGCCGGGTATCCGGCCGGGTCAACAGATCAACTACCGAGGCACGGTCGCGCAGCGCGACACCGGCGGCGAGGCCAGCGCGGCTGACCCCAAGTCGTTCGACCTCCACTGGATCGTTACCAGGTCGGACGACGCCGGGGCCAAGCTTATCTGGTATGTCGACGAACGTGGACCTGGCGCCTGGCCGTGGCCAGACCGATTCGGCCAACTCTCGCTCGACGCTAAAGGCGCGCCCCAGGCAGGCGACGTTGGCCCGGCGCTGTTGTACGACTACGGCGACGGCGAAAGCGCCGTTCCGCTGCCACCGCTGATTGCGACGAGCGAGAAACCATTCGCGGCTGGCGCCAAGTGGTCGGCCTCGGGCGAAGACTACACCGTGCAAGGCGAGCGCAAGGCCGACGGCCGTGAAGGCTGGCAGGTGCAGGTCGAGAATCGCTATGGGGTGCAGCGCAACCTGCTAATCGACAAGAACTCGCCGCTGCTATTGGCCCAAACGCAACGCGTCTTCATGAACATGGGCACAGAATTCGAACTGGCGATGAAGCTCGTCGGCGTCGAAGAGCTTTCGGCCGAGGCGCTGGCCGCGACCGAAGGCACGATCACGCGACTGATGGAACTGCGTGGCAAGCTGCAGCGCCCGTCGCGCACGCCTGACGGCGCGTGGAACCCAGCTCAGCTCAAGCAACTGGCCGAAACGTTACCGGACATTGAAAAGCGCGCCGCCGGCAGTCCATTGGCCGCACTGCTCACCACGGCCACGCGCGACTCGAAAGCGCAAGGAGGCCGCGCCGACGAAATCGCGGCGCTCGTCAGTCGTCAGGTTGGCAAGCCACTCGCTCCGTTCTCGCTTCCCGGACTCAGCGGCGGGTCACTCACAGAGAAGGACCTCGCGGGCCAGGTTACCGTGCTCCATTTCTGGGACTATAAGGATCAGCCCCTCAAGGAGCCGTATGGGCAGGTTGGCTACCTGGAGTTTCTCTTTCAAAAGCGAAAAGATCAGGGAGTAAAGGTCTATGGCGTCGCAGTCGACGAGCGATTGGCCGACGACGCCGGACGTCGCGCTGCCAGCAGCAGCGTGCGCAAGCTGAAGACGTTTATGAATCTCACTTACCCGATTGCGCTCGATGGCGGCGAATGGATCAAGGCGATCGGCGATCCCCGCGCGGCCGGCGCGGCGCTACCGCTCTTTGTGGTGATCGGCCGAGACGGCAAAGTAACGCACTACCACGCGGGTTTCTACGACGTCGACCGCCAGGTAGGCCTGAAGGACCTGAACGCGGCCGTGGACGAAGCGCTGAAGGCGCAACCGGCGGCAAAGTGAATCGTAGAGGTAGTGAATCGCACAGATTCAGCGTCTATTCGACGATCGGGTGACTCAGCGTCAAGCGTCAATTTAACGCTCAGTCAGTGTGCCACTGGCTCCGCCCGTGCTTGCGATGACTGTAGCAATCCGACGAGCGACCTGGTCAAGTTAGCACGCGACTAGCGACGGATGTCGCAAGCGACCGCAAAGTAAGGCCTTTTGACAACTCGCCCACACGGACCTAAAATTAGCGGTTTCCCGGATTCGGGGCGGTAGCTCAGTTGGGAGAGCGCTGCGTTCGCAATGCAGAGGTCGAGGGTTCGACTCCCTTCCGCTCCACTACTTGCAGCCCGTTGACACTTGTTGTCAGCGGGCTGTTTTTGTTGGCCGGCATTCTGACTCGATCTTGCAAACGCACATCGATGGTGGAGAGCCAAAGAAATCTACGTAAGCGCGGGCGCGGCTTCGGGAGCTTGTTTCGCGGCTGAAGAATCGTTTGAAGGAAAACGATGTCAATTTTCACATTGACATCGTACGGTGTGTTGGCACGGACAGCATGGTCACGTACTGGTGGCGTTTGCCGCTCAGAAATTCCAACCTGATCAAGCTCCAATCTCGGAAACCGCCTAGGGGCATATGTTACTATTGAAGGCCAGAAGGCCTTTGGTTTACCTACCTGACGATCCCTCATGTCGCCCTCTATAACGCGTCCAGTTCCGACGAAGGCCGGTGTGAGCCCCGACGCTTCGGTCGTCGACGGTTCGCGTTTTGCACAGGGGCTGCTGGCGCTTTTTCTCTTGAGCGTCGTTGGAGTCTCCGTCTACGCGCGCGGTCTACATTACGCGTTCATCTTCGACGATCTCCCATCCGTCCTCCAGAATCCAACGATTCTCAGGCTGTGGCCACTGTTTGGCGACGCGACAGCGAGTGGTCCGCTCGTTGGGCCCGCGGAATCCCCCACCGCTGGGCGGCCGCTGGTAAACTTGTCACTTGCGCTAAATTACCACTTCGGCCAGTACGATACATTTGGTTATCACCTCTTCAACCTGGTTGTTGCAGTCTTTTCAGCGCTGCTGCTATACGCGATTGCGCGGCGCACCTTGGAGTTGCCGTGCTTTGCCGACCGATTCCAAAAAGCCTCGGGCGTGTTGGCGTTTCTGATCGCGTTGATCTGGCTCGTCCATCCGTTGCAGACCGAAGCCATCCAGTACGTCACGCAACGCACTGAGTTGATGATGGGGCTTTGTTATCTGGGGACCCTCTACGCCAGCGTGCGTTATTTGACGACGGCAGCGCCCGGCATGAGGGGAACCTGGTTGACAGCCGCCGGACTGATTTGCCTAGCGGGGATGGCCTGCAAGGAAGTCATGGTCACCGCGCCGGTCGTGGTGTTGCTCTTCGACCGGACGTTGATTGCTGGTTCGTTTCGTCGCGCGCTCAAACAATCCTGGCCCCTCTATTTGACGCTGGCGCTAACCTGGATCTTGCTGTTGTTGCTCAACGTCGGCGGCCCACGCACCAAATCGGCTGGCTTTCATTTGGATGTTCCGGCCTACGCCTGGTGGTTCACGCAGGCGAAGGTCCTGGCCATCTACGCAAAGCTCGTCGTATGGCCCTGGCCGCTGGCGATTCATTACGAGATGCCCTACCTCGATACGGTTGCCGCCGCGTGGCCGTGGGTAACGCCAGTCGCGCTGGTGATCGTCGGGATCCTGGTCCTCCTCTGGCGTCGCAGCGTGATCGGATTCCTTGGCGCATGTGTCTTACTGATCCTGTCGCCGACCCTGGTCGTGCCGATCGTTACCGAGATCGCCGTCGAACGACGGATGTACCTGCCGCTGGCGGCGATTTTGTCGCTACTCGTCGCCGGCGGTTACTTATTGCTATCGTCGTTTGCCAAGGCGTCCACCTCTTCGACCGAGGCTGCGCAGACCAATCGTTGGCCTCTGTCCGTTGTCGCGGGGACTGGCGCGGCCTTGGCGATTGTGTTCGGCTTGGTGAGCTTCTGCCGATTGCCCGCGTACTCCGATCAAATCACGATGTGGGAGACCGCGATTCGCGATCGACCTGACGGGACGTTTACGCAGATCGGTCTGGCAACGGCGCTCAATGATGTCGGCCGTTCCCAAGAGGCCCTGCGGTTGATGGAGAAGTTGCTCGAACGCGCGCCAGACTCTGCCGAGGCCCGTCTGGTAGTGGGGGTGGCGCTAGTACAGCTCGATCGGCCGCAAGAGGCCGCCCACAACTTGGAGCAGCTGATCCACAGGTTCCCAAAATCGGCCGAAGGGCATTCGTTGCTGGCCGTGTCGTACGTAAATCTCGGCCGCCCACTGGAAGCGATTGAGCAGTTTCAAATCGCGCAGCAACTAGGGTTCGACACGCCCGCTTTGCATAATGGCCTGGGGTCTGCGCTCGCCAACGCGGGCAGGCTGCCAGAGGCGATCGCCGAGTTTGAACACGCCGTGCGGCTCAAGCCAGATTTTGTCGAGGCGATGGCGACGCTGACCTTGCTCTACGCCAAAGTTGGTCGCGTGAACGATGCCGTGGCGATGGGAACTACGGCCCTCAAGATGGCCAAGGCCAGCGGAAACGCGACGCTCGCCATGCAAATTGAAGAGCTGCTGCGCAGCGTGCAGAATCGCTAATTGCGATAGGCGTGCAGTTAATTTGACGAATATCGCTGCGGTTGCCAGGGCATGGGGTGATCTGCAAACAAAGCGCTAGTGCCGATCGGCATCGCGACGATGGTCGTGCCGTCAACGCTGCTCTTTCTTGGCGTCAACTTGCTATTTGCTGTCCCACTCGCGGTGGGAGCGAGCATCGCGCTGCTTGGGACTAGAAAGGTCGCAGAGACATCAAAGCGGCGGATGACGATAGCAGGCACGATAGTGTGTATCCTTGCCGCAATCGGACCATTTGTACTGGCCGCGTATCTCAATCGATCTGGGGAACCGGTCAGAATCGTTGTTCCTACCGATTGGACCGGAGAATTCGCGATCGTAAGGGATCGTAAGTGCGGCACAGAATTGAAGTTCGTCGATGTTGCATGGGAGTTTCGCATCCCGCCGTCCGGCGAGTTGGTCGTGTTTGACGACCATCCTTTCTACCGTTGGCACAAGGAAACGGTCGTCGACGCGGACGGCAGGCCTGTGCCGGCCAAGGGGCTAGGCACGACTGCCGGCAATATCCAAAGTGCATCAGGGGGATGGCGGGGGAGCACCGAATACGACGGGACGACCCATCGATGGACAGTTGAACCGAGAGACGCCGCGGTGAGATACCAGACGTCTTGGGACGGCTAGCTGGCGTGTCGAAAGTGCCCGTGCCCGCTGCAAGTTCCCACGGTCGACCGCGTTGCCAAGCACCGCAAAACGCAGCAGTTATAATCGCCCTCGCCGGCCTATTGTCGAATTTTGGCGCCGAGGGGATTTGAACTCGATGAAACCGCGATATCGTTGCCCTGTTTTTGCTGTGGTTCGTAGCCTGCTGCTTATTGCCGGGATCGGCTCCTGCGCGGCGGCGCAAGAAATTCAATCAAACGGCGCCTCGCAGGTCTCGTCGCCCTCCTCGGGCAACTCTGATTGGCCGCGGGTTGGCAATGATGGCGGTGGCATGCGGTTCTCCGCGCTGCGATCGATTTCCGCGAGCAATGTGAAGGACCTTAAGGTCGCGTGGGTCTATCAGACTGGCGACGCTACGGAAAAATCGACGATCGAGTGCACGCCGGTTGTGGTCGATGGGGTGATGTATATCACGACGGCGCGAACAAAGATCGTCGCGCTCGACGCGGCCACGGGGCGCGAGCTCTGGCAATTCAATCCGTATGAAGATGAGACGAAGAAGTGGATCAAGGCGTCTGGCGGGGTGAACCGCGGCGTGGCGTTGTGGTCTGACCAGCGCGCTGGTGGCGAGCGACGCGTGTTTGCCGGCCTGTCCGATGGGCGATTGATTTCGCTCGACGCCAAAACTGGCAAGCTCGATCCCGCGTTTGCCGCCGGCGGTGAGCTCGACTTGCGCAAGGGGATCGAGCGCGATATTTCGAGGATGGGCTACGGTCCAACCTCGGCGCCGATGGTTTTTGAAGACTTGGTCGCGGTCGGTTGCTCGAACGATGAGGGGCACCCCGGCGCGCCAGGCGACGTCCGCGCGTTCGACGCGCGAACCGGCGAAGAGCGCTGGCGATTTCACACCGTACCACGGCCGGAAGAAAAAGGGCACGAGACCTGGCCGGCCGAGGCTTGGAAGGGGCGCGGCGGCGCCAACCCTTGGAGTGGTTTCACGCTCGACGAGGAACACGGCGTCTTATTTTGCGGCACCGGATCCGCCGGCGCGGATTTCTTTGGTGGCGATCGCGAGGGGGCCGGCCTGTTTGCTAATTGCACGTTGGCCATCGATGCGCGTAGCGGACAATTGCTGTGGCACTTTCAGGCCGTGCATCATGACATCTGGGATCACGACAATCCCTGCCCGCCGGTCGTTGTCAAAGTGAAGCACGACGGTCGCGAGATCGAAGCTGTCGCGCAGCTCACCAAGACTGGCTACTGCTATCTATTGGACCGAAAGTCCGGGAAGCCGCTATTTCCGGCGCCTGAAGAGCCTGCGCCGGCTTCTGACGTGGAAGGGGAAATCGCCTTTCCCACGCAGCCGGTCCCGGTGAAGCCGCCGCCATTTTCTCGACAGGCGTTCACCGACGAGATGGTGACAACACTCTCGCCGCAATCCCGTGATTACGTCTTGAATGAATTGAAGTCACTGCGATACGGAAAACCGAACCTGCCGCCTAGCCTGCAGGGCACGGTCGTGGCGCCGGGCTTCCATGGCGGGGCGACATGGAGCGGCGGATCGTTTGATCCAACGACTGGATACTTGTACGTGAACTCGAACGAAATGCCTGCCGTCGTCGCGCTGAAAAGTGACGGCCAAGGTGGCTACAACTTTGGCGGCTATCGGAACTTCACGGACGAAGATGGCTACCCCGCGTGCAAGCCGCCTTGGGGGCAACTGACGGCCATCGACTTGAACACTGGTAAGTTCGCGTGGCAGGTAGTGCTGGGCGAATTTGCCGAATTGACGGCTCGCGGCGTCCCGCAGACAGGGACCGAGAACTTTGGTGGCACGATCGTCACTGCCGGCGGACTGGTGTTCATTGGCGGGACCAAAGACGAAAAGTTCCGCGCGTTTGACAAGCTGACTGGCAAGGTCCTGTGGGAGCACCAACTCAAGGCCGGCGGCTACGCCACGCCCTGCACTTATGCTATCGGCGGTAAGCAATACGTGGTGATTGCCGCTGGCGGAGGTGGAAAACTAGGCACGAAATCGGGCGACGAATTTGTTGCCTTCGCGTTGCCGTAGGCGTTTTTTCGTCGCGAGACCTTTTTAAAAACGCTGGCGGGCTGGGGTTGGCGCCGCGCGAAAATGTTTCGTCGCTGCGTGAACCCATGACGTCCAACATTGGATCCTGAAAGGATCCCAGCGCATAGCCGGGGGTACTGGTCGATCAGTGTGTGGGAAAAAGAGTTTGCGTGGGGTCTTGAGCGTTAATCTGTTGCACAATGGCCTGGGCTTCGGGGTACGCCTGCTCGTTGTACAAGTCGAACGCCAGTTCCAGCCACAGCCCTACGCTCTTGAGTGGTTGCTTATTCAGGCTGGCAATCAGTTCCAGCGCTTCGACGCGACGGTTCGAGCGGACGCAAGCCAGTACCAGTAGTGACGAGATCGCTTCGTCATCGCGGTGGGCCTCGTAGAGTGGCGTCAGCAACTTCAAGGCGTCCGGCAGTCGCTGCATATCAATCAACAGGCGAGAAAGCGCCAGCTTCTCTTCCTGCGAAAGATTGGCGTTGTCGCTCAGCAGCTCGTCATACAGCTTTTGCGCCTCAGGCAGACGCCGCTCGAGAACGTACGTCCGCGCGATCATGATCGAGGCTTGCAGTCGGTACGTCTGGTCGTGGAGCAACCACTGCAATTGATCGCGCGCCGTTTCATAGCGCTTTAGCCGCACCAGCACTTCGGCCAAGGCCATCCGGTACTTGGCAACGTGCGAATGCTCGGTGACTAGTTTCTCTAGCTGGACACTTGCCTCGGGTAACTGCCGCGCTTGTAGCAGCAAGCCAGCGTATTCGTAGCGTGCGGCGTGATCTGTGGGCACGAGCCGGAGATATTGCTCGAAACGCCCGAGCGCCTCGGGGATGTTTCCCATCGCGACAGAGTTTCTCGCGGCGCGGAGATGGACCTGATCGAGGTCGAGCGGCGCCCCGTCGGTTGGCTCCGGTAGTGGCGACTCTTCGCCAAGTGGGTCTGGCGTCAGGCCGCTATCGGGCGGCAGATCTTCGCCCTCGGGCAAGGCGGCTGGATCCAACGATTCGGCGCTGATCGGGTCCGGCGGGTCGACCATTTCGGGACCGATCATTGGGCCGGCTGAAGGACCCGCCGAGGGGCCTGGCCCTGGCGAACCGGCCGTGGGGCCTGGTTGCATCGCAACGGTTACCACCGGCTTGGCGCGAGGCGGCAGCCCGACCTGCTCGACGTACTCTCGCGCGCGGCGGGCGCTAATGTCTCCGCGAGCCGCGCCGGCTACGGCTGTGGCGACACCTGGCGTTTCGGCGCTCGTCGTGTTTTTGGCTCCGTCGGCAATTTCACAGCGCGCGAACAGCTTGCCTGGGCCGTTCCGCGCGACCGAGATCGTGGCTTCCAGTTCTCCGTTGACCAGCGACGTCACAATTTCCGGCGACGCTTCAGCAACGCGCGTGCCGTCTTTCGTTTCGCGCCAGGCGACGCACTGCAGGCTGCTGGCGACAAGGTTGGGGTCCGCGGCGCGAGCCTTGAACACGACGCGCGATTCGGTCGCTTCCCGCTGCTCGAGTGAGAGTCGCGGCGCCGCCGAGTCGACGACGATCACAAACTCAGGCGCTGCCGATTTCGGCGGGGTGAGCCGGTTGGCCGGAATGACGGTGCGGAAAGCAATTAGATACCGGCCATCCGCAGGGAACTCAACAACCCACGGTTCGTTCGATGGCGCCCAGCCATCGTGGACTTTCCAGGTTCGGCCACCATCGCGACTGAACACCAACTGCAGGCCTTCACTCATCGCCGCTTCGTTCATACGCAGCGGAATGCGGACCTTGGTGGTCTTGGAATAGATTGTCGGGGCGACTGTGGGCGTGGCTTTCTCGGCGCCGACGCCCACGGTTTGCATCGTAACTGTCGCAACGATTATCAGCACGGCCACAGCGCAGTTGCGCGCAATCGCAACGCCCAATTGGGGCGGCGTCGGCGCGCGATTGCCTCTGGACCTCATACTGTAGGCCTTGCGAAAAACGTACATTCAAGTGGCCTCTGCACCACTGCGCGGAATGGCGCCGCGGTGAGAGCGGATGCGAACGATTAGGAAAAGCAGGTAGATGAGAAACAAACACAGATAGGGGCGGCGAGGGTATCGACGATGGAATATGTCGTCAATATCTTGGGCCTGCCAGGCTGCTGCGTTGCGCCCTGCGCGGCGCGGCGCCGCTTAGAGTCCTAAGTCGCGATGACGCATCACCATCGAGCGACTGCGTTGAATGCGGCGTCGGCGCCTCGTTGGGTAGCGCATGCGAAACTTTCGCATGCGCACGACCATGCGAAAACGCGCCGGGGTGATTCGCCCCAGTAGGCGTAAACAGGAATGCTCCTGTGTGGCGCTCGCGACAAGCATTGTTTGGGCCTGGGGCGAGCAGCCTAGAACCCCAGGATCGCCACTCGCAGGACTTCGACGGCGTTATCCAGCGAGTCGGACGCTGACGAAGCGACGTTGATCGCCGCGTGGCGTTGGTTCTGCTGGTCGACCCACTGGTAGGCCTCGTCTTCGGACGAGAAGGACTTCACCAGCCTGCGATTCCCATCGACCACTTCCCAGATCGGCATAGCGCGACCTCATTGGAGCTCTTTCAGGAAGCTGAACTTTCCGCAAACAGTTGCGGGTTCGATGAACCGCGCCAGCGTCAACGCGCCACGGTCATCGGCAGCCGCTCATCTTAGGCACAAATATCCGGGATTTCCACAAACTCGCCGCCGCTGATATACCAACCGGCTCCTACCGGCTGTTTCCAGCGGATTTGCACGTGGATCCGCACGTCATTTCCCTGGTCGGTGGGAATGCTTGCTTCGATCTCTTCGAGTGGCATTTCGAAGTTATGCAAAAACCCGATGCCGGTCCGTGAAATCTCGCGACTGAATCCGGCGCGAAACTGATCGCCCACCCGTAGCGTCACCGATCGAAGGAAGGCGTACCGCGGCTCGTGCCGGTCGTCAGTGTCGTACGTGTCTCGGACGTCGCGGAACAGTTCGTACATCGAGGCGCCGAGCGTGGCGTCTGGTTCTGTCGCGGTCGTCATTTTGGCGCCCTGCGTTTTGAGTGAAAAGAAGTAACTTGCCAACGAATAGGCCATGGACGTTGTGTGAATTTCTCGCATGTGCGGAGCGCCCGCACATCAATGTGCATCTGCACGGTATGAAGGCATGCGCCACAGAGAGCGCAGGCGGTACGCTACGAGTTGCGTGGCCGGCCTGGGAAGAAAGCGTTCGTGCGTGATTGATACGCAGCGTAGTCGGGTCGGCGGTCTGTGATTGTTTTTTCCAACAGAGTTACGCCGGAGACGCGCAGCAAGAGCACGGACATCAGTAGTGGACTGAAGATGGTCCACCACGCCCCACCTGCCGCTGCTACCAGGTACAGTCCCCACCAAACGCAGAAGTCGCCAAAGTAATTGGGGTGACGCGTGAATCGCCACAGCCCGCGGTCCATCACTCGCCCCTGGTTGCGCGGGCTGGCCTTAAAGCGAGCGAGTTGCCAGTCGCCGACCGTCTCAAAGAAAAAACCGACCGACCAGATCGCGGCGCCCACCACGTCTAGCCAAAAGAGAGGCGCCGGCTGAGCGGCGCTCGCGGCCACTTGAATCGGAAAAGAAACAATCCAGAGCAGCAGCGCCTGTAACAAGAAGACCGTGAACAGGCTCAGCCACCAAAAACGTGGACCTTGATACTGGCGCATCGCCTGGTAGCGGCGGTCCTCGCCATGGCCCCAGTTCCGCGCGAGCAAATAGATCGAAAGGCGTAGACCCCAGGCGCCACACAGCGCAACCAGCAAAACGCTGCGCGCCGCAGGCGGGCGATTGAGCCAGCAGCTAACTGCCGCGACGATAACGAACCCTGTCCCCCAAAACGGATCGATGATACTCGCGTCTCGCCGGGCGACGCTCACCAGCCACAGCAGCGTGAGAGACGCCGCAACCGTGGCGAGCGTGGCCAGCAGCGTGATCGTGAGTGGAGACATCGGCAGCGTCTCATTCAATGGGTATTCAAAACAGATTGGAGCCGGTAGTGGGCAACCAGCCACTCTTCGCCGGCCGCGTAGCCGAACAGCTCGGAGACCGCCAGGAAAAAGACGCGCCAGCGGTTCAGCCAGCGCGCGGCTTGCCCTCGACCGTAGGTGTCGCGCATTATGTCGAGCGCCGCCACCGAATTGTCGTCGAGGTTCTTCAACCAGGCTTCGGCGGTTCGCTGATAGTGCCGGCCATTCCACGACCATTGGTCGCATACGGCCAGATCGCCTTGGAATTTTCTGATCAGGTCGGCGCTGGGCATCATCCCGCCTGTGAAGAAGTAACGCCCCATCCAATTGGCGCTACCTTCGGTATCGAAAGGATAGACCAGCCGCTGATGGCAGAAAATGTGAACGAATACCGTCCCGCCTGGACGCAGCCAAGTGGCAATCCGTCGCAACAATAGATCGTAGTTGCGCATGTGTTCGAACATTTCGACGCTGACGACGCGATCATAGCGGTCCGAATGCTGGCCAGCGCAAGTGGGCGCAAAGTTGTTCATGTCGGCCGTCACCACTCTCAGATTCGTTAGGCCACGCTGTCGCGCCGCGCCCTGGATGTATTGTCGCTGCGAGACCGAATTCGACACGGCGGTGATCTGGCTGTTGGGGTATTGTTCGGCCATCCAGAGCGAAAGCGACCCCCATCCGCAGCCGAGCTCCAACACCTGTTGACCATCGACCAACTCGGCGCGTTCGCAGGTGATGGCCAACGCCGCTTCTTCCGCCGCCGCCAGATCGGACGTGTCGTTCTTCCAGTAGCAACAACTATATTTCCGATGTGGACCGAGTACGAGCTCGAAGAACTCCGGCGGAAGCTCGTAGTGCTGCTCATTAGCTTTTTCGGCTAGCGGCGCAATCGGGCTGACTCGCATCGATTGTACAAAAACTTCTTTCTGGCATTCCCGGTCTGCCACTCCTTGCCCCTGTTGTTCGCGCAACCGCGCACGGCAGAGCCGGCGGATGGCGGCCCGCGTCAATTCGTCTGGCGCCAGGCCTCGCTCGACGACCGCGACTGCCAGGGAGAGAATGTCCATCGTGCGCCTTATGTTCGGCAAGAGTTAAGCGGTCGGCGACACGAATGTGCGACCGAAGACGGCGCCGCGTCGAGCGAGTGGACCTCTGCAGTCGAAGCAACGCTGAGGGCCGGATCTCGCCGACGCCCGAGTTGATCGAACTGCATTTGCACGCAGCCCACGTGGCGATCTTCGAACGCCGCTTCGCAATAACTGAGGTAGTAGCGCCACAGCCGGATCAGTTCTTCGGAGTAGCCGAGCCGGCGCACTTCCGCGATCTGCTCTTCGAACGCGCGCCGCCAATGGCGCAGGGTCTCGGCGTAGTGCGCGCCGAAGTCCTCGACATGCGCCAGGCGAAACTTCGTAGTCCTTCCAGCCGAAGCCAGCATCGCCCCAACCGACGGCAGGCATCCGCCCGGGAAAACGTAGCGCTGAATGAAGTCGACAGACTTGAGATACTTGGCGTATTGCGCTTCGGGCATCACGATGGCTTGCAATACACACGTGCCATCTGGCTTGAGCAGTTCTGCGCACTTGCCGAAGTAGGCGTCGAAGTACTCGTGCCCTACGGCTTCGATCATTTCGATCGAGACGAGTTTGTCGTACTTGCAGGAGTTGTTCGGCACGGTCAGATCGCGGTAATCCTTTGGCAGGATCGTCACCCGATCCGCGACGCCGGCCTCTACGATTCGCTCCTTCGCGAGGTCGAACTGCTGTTTGGAGATCGTCGTCGTGGTCACGCGGCAGCCAAAATGGCTGGCCGCATGGATGGCCAGGCCACCCCAGCCAGAGCCGATTTCGAGCAAGTGATCTCGCGGTTGGAGATCGAGCTTGTGGCAGACGCGGTCAAACTTTTCGAGCGAGGCTTCGCGCAGAGTCGCCTGCGCGTGGGGAAACACCCCGCACGAATAGGCCCAGGTGTCATCGAGCCAGAGGCCAAAGAAGTCATTGCCGAGATCATAGTGCGCATGAATATTGCGGCGCGCGCCTGCGCGGCTATTGCTCCGCCAGCGGTGGTAGAGGCGATCGCCCAGTTGCCTTACTCCGGCAATCCACGCATTCACGCCAGCGGTTACAGACTCATTTCGATCGTCTGCAAGAATTCGGAATAAAGTCGTTAGGTCGTCGCATTCCCAATCGCCCTGTAGGTACGAGGCCGCAGCCGCCAGACCGCCTCCGACGGCCACCTGCCGATAAAACCGGATATCGCGGACATCGATCCTGGCGTTCAGCCCATCGGGCTCGCCCACTCGCACGACACCGTGCCGATCGCGGAGCGTGATTTCACCACCGCGAATCCCGGCCAGCTTGTTTAAAACCAAGCGGCGCGCTAGCCGATCGACGACACCGGTCGCGAGTGGTTGCCTTGCGGTCGGTTGTGAATCAGGTCGTTGCATTGCCTTACGCTGTCTCATCCAGAAATGTCGAGAATGGCGCCGTCAATCAACCGATTGTGGCTGCGGCGTTTGTGCCACGGGGGAAACGCTCTTAGGATGCGGGACGAAGGGTGTCCCTTTGAGCCATAGCCGCCAGGCTTGCCAGTAGATCTGCAGGAAGATCTGCAATGTGAGCAATGGATAGCGAAGGAGCATTCGCGCGAGATTCCATCGAGTGAGCTCGCTGCGGCGCAGCACCATACTCGCCGAAAACAGTCGCTCCTCGGCAGTGAGGTTCTCGATTGCGACTGTCAGTTGTTCGCCAGGCGACTTTAGTCTCCAACGATAATCCATCTCCATGCCCATGAAGGGAGAGACGTGGAACTCTTTGGCGTGAGTCAGTCGTGGCTGATCGGAGAATTTGTCTTGACGGACATCAAGGACGTAACAGTGCTGCTCGTTCCAGGGAGTGTTGTTCACTTCCGCCACTACGGCCTCGAGTTCACCGCCGCCAGAGTCAAAACAGTAAAAAAGGGAGATCGGGTTCATCGCGAAGCCGAAGTAACGAAAGTTGGTCAACAATCGAATCGGACCATCGGGGCGCCAACCAGCTTTTGCTTCAACCAGATCGCGGACGGCTTCATCGAGCGGCTGCCGGGCGCCTCCCAAATGATCGGCTCGTCGAAATCTCGCGAAGGCAGGCCAGCGCGTTGACCAGATGCCAAGTTTTCCGAACAGCTTGTCCAGCTCCGCCAGGTCGACATAGAGCAAGAACAAACGAAAGCGGAATGAGTGAATCCGCGGCGCGACGCGATGATGGCTCACGGCTCCTTCGTAAAGACAACTGTGCATAATGTTCGCTGCCGCGACCTGGTCCCTAGTGCGCGAGCGGAGCTGTTTCGGGTTGCAAAACACAAACCGGCTCGTGGGCGTGGCGCGGAGGCGACGAGTCGGCTAGTGCCCGGCAGACGACCAGCGCGCTATGGACCCCATCTTCATGAAACCCATTACGCCAATACGCGCCGCAGAACGATGATCGCCGGACGTTGATCAATTCACCATGCCGCGCTTGAGCGGCCGCGCGACGAGTGGTAAAGACCGGATGCTCGTAGACGAATCGCCCCAGCACCTTCTGCGGGTTGATCTGGTCGTCGCCGTTCAGCGTGACATTGAAGACGTGCTGCGACGTTAGTCGTTGCAGGATATTCATACAGTACGTCACCGTGGCGGGCGCTTGAGGATCTGGACCGATGCGGTAATTCCAGCTCGCCCAAGCACGCTTGCGGCGCGGCAGCAGCGCAGTGTCGGTGTGCAGCACGGCCGTGTTGCGCTCGTAAGGAAATGCGCCAAGCACGTCGCGCTCGATCGGCGTCGGATCAGCCAGCATTCGCAGGGCTTGATCCGCGTGGCAGGCGAAGATCACATGGTCGAATGTTTCGGGCGGCGCGGCCTGGCAGATGACTTCGACCCGATCCGAGAATCGTCGCACGGCCGCGACCGACGCCCCCAGCCGAATGCGCCCTGTCAGCTTGTCGGCGATGGCCTGCACGTAGCGGCGTGACCCACCACAAACGGTTCGCCAGGTTGGTCGGTCACGCAGATTGAGGAGCCCGTGGTTTTGAAAGAATTCGATGATGAAGCGGAGCGGAAAGTTTTCAAACGTCTCGCGAGGGCAAGACCAAATGGCCGAGCCCAGTGGTAGCAGGTAATGTTCGGCGAAGCTCCGCGAATAGCCGGCGCCGTTGAGATAATCGCCAACGGTGATCTGGTCCGTGTCGGACTGGTCATTGCTGTGCGCGAGCAGCGCTGGCGCTGCGCGGTTGAAACGCACGATGTCGGCCAGCATCTGATAGAAGCCAGGCCGCAGCAGATTCTTCCGCTGCGTGAACAGGCCGGCGAGTGACGTGCCGTTGTATTCCAGGTCGCTCTGGTCACAGCGCACGCTGAAGCTCATCGTGGTTGCTTGCGAGGCGACGCCCAGTTCGTTGAGCAGCGCGACGAACCGCGGATAGGTGCGGTCATTAAAGACGATAAAGCCGGTGTCGATCGCCTGCCGCTCGCCGCCGATTTCGACGTCGACGGTGTGCGCGTGTCCGCCGAGATACGCCGCTTGCTCAAAAAGAGTGATTTGGTGTCGCTCACGCAGGCCGTAGGCAGCCGACAGCCCGGAAACGCCGGCGCCAATGATCGCGATCCGCATGATTCGGGAACCCGCCAGAAACGAGTTAGTCGATATCAAAAAACATTCAAATCGTTCAATTAGTCTATTAATGGTCAGTTCGGATGGCAACCATAAATCGGTCAAAATACCTGAATGTTGCACCAGGTGAGATCTCGGGCTATGATGATACCGGTTAAAACGTTCATATATTGTACATGATATATCTATGGAATTTGCCAGCCCGCGGCAGGTCGCGCGTGCCATTGGGGTGAGCGAATCTTCGCTCAAGCGCTGGTGTGACCGGGGGTGGATTGCCGCGTCCAAGACGGCCGGCGGACATCGTCGACTGGCCGTAGCGTCGGTCGTTGAGTACCTGCGCGCTTCGCAGCGGCCGGTCCTGCGCCCCGAATTGCTCGGCCTGCCACCGCTCGCGCCTCCATCCGAGGCTGCTCAGGCACGCTCCTTCGAGGAAACGACCGAAATCTTTGCCAACGCGCTGTTGGCTGGAGACGAAGAAAGTTGCCGACGCCTACTGTTGGATTTGCATCTGGCCGGGGTGAGGGTCAGTGGCATGTGCGACAACGTCATTGCGGCCGCGTTTCGACGGATCGGCGATCTCTGGCAGTGCGGCACCGCGCAAGTTTTTCATGAGCGGCGCGCGTGTGAAGTCTGCCTGCGAGTTTTGACGGAGCTGCGCAGGCTGATCCCGGCCGGCGCCGTGACGGCCCCGCTGGCGATTGGCGGCACGCCTGAGGTCGATCCGTACATGCTCCCCACCGCGATGGTCGAGATCGTCTTACGGCAGTCTGGTTGGCGCTCGCAGTCGCTCGGTTCGCGGTTGCCAATGTCTACGTTGCTGGCCGCGATCGAGGAACTACGACCGCAGATTTTCTGGTTGAGTGTTTCTCATCTGGAGGACGAAGCGCGGTTCTTGTCCGAGTATCGTGATTTCTATCGTCACGTCGGCTCGCAGGTGGCCGTGGTCGTAGGCGGGCGCGCGCTGACCGAGCCAGTCCGTCGCGAGATGGAATACGCCGCCTATTGTGACAATCTGCAGCATCTTGAATCATTTGCCGCGACGATCAAACGTTCGCTCTCGGCAAGCGAAAAGGAAAGCGCTGCCTCGGCCGCCGAACCGCCGAAGGAATCCACCTCAAGGCTTAAGCCTTTGACCAACTAAGAGCAAAACCCATGCAACTATTCAACTTCATTCGAGCCGGCGCAGCGCTTGTCATCGCCGTTGGTCTGACGGCAGGCGTCACCAGCGCCGACACGGATCCAGCCGCCAAGACCAACCCTGTGGCAAATAGCTGGACTCAATGGCGTGGGCCCACGCGAGACGGCCGCATCGCCACCGCGGCCCAGTGGCCGGATCGGCTCGACGAATCTACGCTGCGACAAACGTGGCGCGTGCCGCTCGCGCCGAGCTATTCGGGGCCGATCGTCACCGAAAGCCTGGTGTTTGTCACCGAAACCAAGGACCGAGCTCGCGAAGTTGTCCGTGCGCTCGATCGCAAGACTGGCGAACAACGCTGGGAACAATCGTGGGAAGGTTCACTGACGGTTCCGTTCTTCGCCAAAGAAAACGGCGACTGGATTCGCGCTACGCCCGCCTTTGATGGCGAATGCCTCTACGTCGGCGGAATCCGTGATGTGCTGGTTTGTCTCGACGGGCAAACCGGCGCCATCCGCTGGCAAAAAGACTTTGTCAAAGAACTTGGCACGCAGGTTCCATCATTCGGCTTCGTTTCTTCGCCGCTGATTGACGGCGATGATCTCTACGTGCAAGCTGCGGCGTCGTGTGTCAAGCTCAATAAAAAGACGGGCGAGGTCGTGTGGCGAACGTTGAAAGACGCCGGCGGTATGTCGTTCAGCGCTTTCTCGTCTCCCTATCTGACAACGCTTGCCGGCCGCAAGCAACTGCTCGTGCAAACTCGCGAACTGTTGGCGGGCGTCGATCCGGAGGGTGGAGAAGTCCTCTGGTCGCAGAAGATCCCGTCATTTCAGAATATGAACATTCTCACCCCGATCGTGATTGGCGAAAACGTCTTCACCAGCGCCTACAAAGGAAAGTCTTATCTTTTCCGGGTTGAGGCCAAAGACGGCGCCTGTTCACTCACAGAAGCTTGGACCAACAAGGCGAGCGGCTACATGTCTTCGCCGGTGGTGATCGATGGCCACCTGTACCTGCATTTGCAGAATCAGCGGTTCACGTGCATTGACCTGGCCACAGGCGAGACGCGCTGGACGACCAAGCCATACGGCAAGTATTGGAGCATGGTCACCAACGGCCAGAATATTCTAGCGCTCGACGAACGTGGCGAACTGCTGTTAATCCGGGCCAACCCAGAGCGGTTTGAACTGGTGGATTCGCGCAAGGTGAGCGAAGAGGACACCTGGGCCCATCTGGCGGTTTGCGGCGACGAAGTGTTTGTCCGCGAGCTGAACGCCATGACGGCGTTCCGCTGGCGCAAGCCGGCTGACGCGCCTCCGCAGAGTCCGTAGCCAGCTACATTTGACCCGACCGGAAGGCGAACGGGATGTCGACCGCAGAACGAGTTTCCTTCGGGCGTGCCCCCAGCGGCCGTGGTTTTCGGTTGATCGCCACACAGTTTGCGGCGCAGCCACGCGAGCAGGTCTTTGAATTCTTTTCGGACGCCTGGCAGCTCGAGGCGATCACGCCACCGTGGCTGCACTTCGAAGTGCTGACGCCGGCCCCGATTGTCATCTCGCAAGGAACGCTGATTGACTATCGCCTGCGGCTCCGCGGCATCCCGCTCCGCTGGCAGAGCAGAATCTCTATCTGGGAGCCGCCGCATCGATTTGTCGACGAGCAGATGCGCGGGCCCTACCGCCGGTGGCATCATGAACACATCTTCGAAGAACAAGCCGGCGGCACGCTTTGCCGAGATGTTGTCGACTATGAAGTGCCAGGCGGCGCGCTGATCAACTGGCTGGTGGTCGAACGCGACATCCGCAAGATATTCGCGTTTCGCCAGAATAAATTGAAGGAACTCCTGGCGGCCCACGTTGCGCATCGTTAGTCGCAGGCTTGTCGCAGAGCAGGCTGCGCGCGACAATCCTCGCTGCGTTTCTCGGCCTCCCCATCTTTGCCTGTCTCGTAGCGGAGCGATTCTTATGGCAACTTCAAGATTGTGCGCGCTGGCGTCCGTGGCGATTGTTGGATTGTTTGCGACCGCTGCCGGCGCCGTTGAGCCGAAGCACGGCGACTTCACCGCGAGCGATGGCGTCAAGATTCATTACCTGGAAACGGGCGCCGGTACGCCGGTCGTGCTGATCCACGGTTACACCGGCACGGCCGAAGGTAATTGGTTCAGCAATGGCGTTGCTGAGGCCCTGGCCAAGAAGCATCGCGTGATTGCGATCGATTGTCGCGGCCATGGCGATAGCGAAAAGCCGCACGACCCGTCCAAGTATGGTCCGCAGATGGCCAAGGACGTCGTCGAGCTGATGGACCATTTGAAAATCGACAAAGCCCACGTGCATGGGTATTCGATGGGCGGGTTCATCGTCACGCAGCTCTTGGCCACGGCGCCGTCGCGTTTCATCACGGCTTCGTATGGTGGGTCGGGGGTGCCGGAAGTCGACGCCGAACAGAAGTCCAAAGTCCCGGCCGACAAGCCAGGCCCTGATCCGCAAGAGGCGGAAGCCACCAGCAAGCTCCGCGCACACCCAAAGCGCGACGAAGAAGCCCTGGCCGCGGTGCGCAATTATCCTTGGAAAGACGGTCAGCGCCCCGACGTGGATCTAACGAAGATCAAAATCCCGGTCCTGGCGATCAACGGCGAATTCGACGGCCCCAACGCCAAGACAAATCGCATGCAGCGCGAGCTCGCAAATTTCAAAGCAGTCATCTTGCCAGGCAAATCTCATCTGACGGCGATCATGGCCGGCTACATCCCGCAGCTTTACATCGATTCGCTGGTTGATTTTATCAACGCGAACGACACGCCGGCCAAGTGAGCTGCCCCTCACGGCTTCGTATCGTTACGGCAACCTCAACCGCACCGCGCGGCGATCGAGCCATTCGTCTTCCATCTCGTCGTTGTCCTCTTCGTAGTGGACGAGTGACATGCCGTAGAACGATTGCCGCACGGTGGCCGGGAACCATTCGTCTTCGTTGTGCCAGCGGGCGAAGACCTTGTCTCCCTCGGCGTATTGCGGCGGCTGGTAGGCGCGGATCTTATCAGGCTGAGCCCATTCGTCGTAGCTGTCGTCGAAGTCGACAAAGTGGACGCGGGTCATTGTCCCCTGCGTGGTGACAACCTTGGCGCGGAACCATTGGTCGTCTGAATAAACTTCAACGCGCCGGCCTGCGCCGGTCGAGGTTCTGCTCTTGACCGTCGACAGCCGCGTCAGCTCGTCGAATTCGCCCGTCGTGACGAACATCGACTTGTGCTCTTCGACAAACGCCAATTCGAGTTCCGTGTAGCGGGCCAGCTCGCCGAGGTCGATCTGGCCGTTTTCGTCGAGGTCGGCTTGCTCGCCGCCGCGGAGGCCAGTCAGCAGGCAATCAGTATATGTCCAGTGGCTGCTGGCGTTGTCGTGCGTGCACGACGATGTCAGGATGGCGTAATTGACTCTCTTCTGATCTCGACTGGCAGCCTCGTCGCAGATGGCGCCTGAGTGGCAACTGTCGACGAGCAACAGGGCTCGATTGCCGCGAAAGCGCCGTTCGATCAGGTCGAGAATTTCCGGCATCGGCCAGCCGGTGTCGTCGTCCTTCGAAGCGTCGTAATTAGCCAGCCACGCCTGGCCGCTTTCGCGGTCCCGGTAGCCATGTCCGCAGAAATAAAAGATCAGCAGGTCGTCTTCGCCGGCGTGGTCGAGCAACTGAGTGAACTCGGCGACGATGCGCGCCTTCGTGGCCTGCCGATCTTTCAGGTAGCGGATCTGCTTGTCCGGCACGCCCGCCTGGCGAAAGCAATCGACGAGCTGATCATCGCGCCGGTTGCGTTTGTTCTGCGGGAACGAATCGAAGACGTCTTCGCGTTGCCACTCAAGCACACCAACTGCAAACAGGTGCGTGTGGGCTGGCTCCCAATCGACGTCGGGCGCTTCCGCGCGGGCCGGCGCAGCGCCGCAGAGCATGATCAGGAGTAAGACAAACGCTTGTCGCCAGTCGAGCCGCATTGCCCAGGTCTCGTCGAGAAGTGTGGTTCCGCGCAAGACGATTTACGCAGCACCAAGAAGGCGCCTCGACAACTCTAGCATGTGCCGTGGAGTGAAAATGGGGCGATAAAAGGCAAGCTGCAACGTCGATTGGCAGGGATTCTGTGCCTGTGAAGCGCAGCGCCATCGCCATTCGTGTCACGCACGGGGCGCCTGACCTATCTATGATGCAAACTCCCAACCCTTGCGCGGCTCACGCTTCAGCCAGGTGTTGGCTTCGTCATCGCCCACGAAGATTTCCTTGGCCGGATCCCACTGCAGTTTGCGGCCCAGGCGGATCGAAATGTTGGCCAGGTGGCAGGTCGAAACGACGCGGTGCTGACTGACGACGTCCGAGATCGGGTGCTTGCCGAACATGAACGCCTCGAAGAAGTTGCCCATGTGGTCGCCTTGTTTGGCGGTGTTCCCTTTGAAGAGCGCCGTGGCGGCCTCCATAACTGGGGCCTTGAGCTTCTCGTCGGCGTCTTGCATCTCGATCGGCTTGCCGGTGATCTTGCCGCGATCGACAAAGATCCGCCCGGCGTCGCCCATGATCAGCACGCCGTGATCGCCGCCGGAGAGAATCCGCACTTTGACGTCACCCGCGTATTGCAGATCGACGACAGGCGAGACTGGCGTGTTGTAGCCGTTGGCAATGTCCGGCAGCTTGGTTGCGGAGCCATCGATAGTGAGCGGGCCGGAGTCTTCGCAATCGAGCGCCCAATGCGCGATGTCGACGTAGTGCGCGCCCCAGTCGGTCATCATGCCGCCGGAATACTCGAACCACCAGCGAAACGTGCTGTGGCAACGCTCCGTGCAGAAATCAACTTGCGGCGTCTGTCCGAGCCAGAAATCCCAGTTCAAACCTTCCGGGACAGGCTTGGTGGCGAACGGCCCTCCGGCCGGCGCAGGCCCTGGCAGCACGACGTCGATCTGTTGGATCTTACCGAGTTGACCGCTGCGCGCCGTGGCGACCGCGCGGGCGAACTGCAGCATGTCGGTCCGCTGCATCGTGCCGACCTGCAGCGTCTTGCCACTTTCTTTGACTGCGCGGACCAGACGTTTGCCTTCATCGATCGTCAGCGTCAGCGGCTTTTCGCAATAGACGTGCTTGCCGGCTTGCAGCGCCGCGATGGCCGGGGCGGTGTGCCAATGGTCGGGCGTGCCAATCGTGACTGCTTCGATATCTTTGCGGTCGAGCAGCTTGCGATAATCCTCGAAGATCTCGGCCTTGTCGTTCAGTTGGGCCTTGGCTTTTTCGGCGTGCTGCCGCTGCACGTCGCAAACCGCGACGATATCGCCCAGGTTCTTGGCGCGATGCCCGATGCCGAGCCCTTGCCCCCCGACGCCGATGCAACCGACCAGCGGCCGATTGTTCTTGGCGTCTGCGCCGCGCGCCTGCGACGCCAAACCGTGCGAAGTGAACAGCGCGGCCGTGGCCAGGCCAGTCGTGGCTTTGACAAAATCGCGCCGCGAAAGCGCTAAATTATTCTTACGTTGGCGGGGCATGCTGGAATCCTTTGCCGCAGAGGGCAGTGGTGTGGACGCAGTGCTGTAGAAAGCGCAGTGGCGGGACTTTGGCAGGCAGGGAGCGACGGCGAGGCCGCTGTGACGACAGTAACAACGGGAATCGGCCGCGTCCAGTCTCGCGACATCGTGCGTCACGACGGCGCCCGTGAAGTCCTTCTCCCCGGGGGAGACGGTGGTTTGCGTTAGCAAACCAGATGAGGGCTGGGCGGCCGTGCTCACGTGCTACGCCAATTGAAGATCCTCACTCGCGCCGGCCCTCACCCCAGCCCTCTCCCACCGGGAGAGGGAGACGATGGTGCGCTCGCTTCTGTGGAGTTATCTGGCGCGTGAGACCCAGTTCTCTGCGACGGTGCGGAGATCCGGCGCCGAAACAGATGTGTCTGCGAAGTAGTGTCGTTCCAGCGATTGGATCGACCCGGCCAACTCGCGGTGCATGTCGGTCGAGAGACCGTCATTGGCCTGGATGTTGCGCAATAGCGCCAGCACGCTGAACGGTGTCAGTTGCGCTGGCACCTGGAACCGTGACTTGGCGGTCTGCTTTACTCGGCCGCGGTTCATCCACCAGGCGGCGCCAATTGCCAGTGCCACGAAGGGAATGGCGAGTAAGCCCCAGAGCCAGGGGCGGCTGACATCGCCGTATTGCTTTTCCAGCGAGACGGTTTGTTCGACTTCGTCGAGATCGGCGTCGTTGTAACGCTGATACGTTACTTTGTCGGCTTCGAGCTTGGGGCCTGGGAACGTGAACTCCTTGGGTAACGCCGCGAGATCTTCGCGGCCGGTCAACGTGACGGTGTAGTTGCGCTCCGAGATAACCACCGGCTCGCTGCTTTCGGGATCGAACCGCGAGATCGAGACGCCGCGGTCGTCGATCTCGCCGACGGTGAAATCCTTCGCCGCTGTCAGGTCGACGAGTTTTTCGAGCGGCGGAACCAGCCCATGCGCCGTGGCTTTGACTTCCAGCACCAGCTTGCCTTTGTCGGCCTGGCGCTCGTCGAGCGTTTGCGTGATCTCGAGCTTGCTGTTGGGGCGACCGGCCGGATCGCTCTTCGAGGCGTCGATCGGCAGCGCCGCCGAATGGATTGGCAGCATCACAAAGCCCGACGTGTCGAGGAAATCGAGGTCCATCTTCAGCGAAGGGATCTTATCGATCTGCTCGCCGCGCGACTTTAGCAGCAAGTACGCGTACGGCGTTGTGCGCCAGCCGAACTCCTTGGCCGGGCGCGAGGAGACGTCTTCCGACTGGAACGTGACGCTCTGCACTTCGAAGTTCTCGGATAGGGCCGCCGTGATCGACTCCTGGAACTTATCGCGATAGTTTTCCAGCGGTCGCCCGAAGTTGTAGTAGAAACCATTTTGGTTGTTCTGATTTTGCAAATACTTGCCGAACCCGCCGCTTTCACGCTCGATCTCCGGCGTGTGCTGCAGCTCCACAAACACACCAAACGCTTCGCCCTGGCCGACATTCGATGATCCATCGACGCGCGTGACCAGCTTGATCTCAGTGACGAGGTCCTTGTAATAGTCATAGAGCTTGCGGGCTTCGCGAGCCTGCTCGTGATCGCCGACGATCTCGAAGCCGCCGTTCAAATAGCGGAACTTGACGTTGGGCTTTACGGCGCTCATGCGCGTGAACAGGTCATTAGCGAACTTTGTCTGGTGATATTCGGCTGCCTGGCCGGGCAGCGCCGCCATGGCCGCGCGAATGAGCGCCGGCTGTCGGGCGTCGGGCGTTTGCTTGTGGTCGACCTTACCCAGGTCGCTGGCGCCGAGGCTGGCGTAGTACCAATGTTCGTATACTTCGGCGGTCTGCTCGTCTTCGCGGAGCGACGGGACCTTGGCGGCGTACAGCTCGGCCGCTTTGGCAAACGTGGCGATCGCTTCCAGGCGGCGCTCGCTGAACTCGGAACTCGGCGCCAGCTCTTTCTGGAAAGACACTTCGTCATGCAGTAGACAGGCCTGCGCTAGCTTTAGCTGCCAGTCATCCGGGTGTTTTTTCAAACCATCGGCCAGCAGGGCCGCGGCGACGCCATACCCGCGCAGAACTTCGGCCTCGATGTCTTTTTGCTTGCGGCGTGTTTTCTTTTCTTCCTGCTCTGATGGCATCCGCCATTGGCCGCCGAGGTTCTCGCGAATTTGTTGGACCAACTTGCCGAGCGTTTTGGGTTCGAGGTCGGCCGCGGCGCCGAGCACCAGCTCTAAAGATTCCAACCGGTACACTTCAGCGCTGCTGTGGCAGGTGGTGAACGCCGTGGCGAACAGGCTTTCGTCCAGATCTTTGATTGGCAGGGCGCGCAGCTTTTTCACCCAGCCGGCCAGTTCCGTCAGGTTGCGCTGCTGCTTCGAACGCGTGAGCGGAATGCTCTCCGCCTTGCGCTCATACCCGAACATGAACATGTACGGATTGCTATATCGACGGCTGGAATTGGGATCATGATTTTTGGTCCAGACGCGAATGAACTCGTTCGCCAGGTTGCGTGTCAGATCCGGATGCGTGGCGGCGAGTCGCTCGATGTACGGATACGCGCGGTCTTCTTCGGAAACTTTCAAGTACAACTGCGCGTACAGCGCAAAGAAGCTGGGGCGGAGCGAAGGATCCAGTTGCGCAAGCCACGTTTCGCTGGGGCCGATCTCGAGCAGCTCTGTCGGCGGAATCGGCTGCGGCCGGTTGCCATCGTTTTGCTGCATCACCATGCCCTCTTCGTCTTCGTTCATGTAGAAGAGGTTGCCGTAGCGGTCCCGCCGCATGCGTGGGCCGAATTGCGACGACTGCGATGCGACTCGCGAATACTCGCCTTCGCGCTTCCAACCTTGTGCCAGTACTTCGAGCGCACTCTGCCACTCTTTGGCGCGATCCGGGGCCGATTTCAACAAGGCCTCGACGGCCGTGCGTTGAAGTTGCAACGTCTTCAGCCGACCGTCCGAATTGTGCGGCTGCGTTTGCAATCCATTCGCCGCGGCTGTGCCGATGGCGGCCAGGATCCGCATGCCGCGGTCTGGCTGGTTGGTGAAGCTCTCTTCGAGCCAGGTCTGGCCGAGCGATTCCTTGACCTTGGGCGCCAGGTCGACCGCCAGCTTGAGCGCCTCGGCCTGCGACTCCTTGTCGATACCTTCCAGCGCCAGCGTTGCTTGCAGCGCTTGCCAGGCTTGCTCGAGCAGTTCCGGCTTTCGGTCTTTGCCGTGCGCGGCCAACAAGCCACGGGCCAAGAGGACGATTCCTTCCGAGTCTTTCGCCGCGACTGCTTCTTCGAGCTTGGGAAGGAACGCCGGGACCTCAATTGTTTGCCCGGCGGCGACCAGCAATTGCGCGCACTGTCGGCGAGTCAGTAGCGCCTTGTCGGCCGGCGCCTCGGCCTGCTTTTGCATTTCGGCCAGGACTTCCGACAGCACGGCGCCTGTCGTGATCGTCTGCCTTAGGATCGGGCCCAGCGCCGTGATCGTCTTCTTATCGAGCTTGTGCGGGCAAGCGGCCGTGAGGGCAAACACATCATCCATCCGAAACGAGTTTTGCTCAGCGACCTGACCATTGCGTTGCATTTGCTGCAACTGTTGCATCATTTGCGGATTCAACTGGCCAGACTGCGCCTGCTGCATCAGCGCCTGTTGCTGGGCGTCGCCTGCGAGCGAACGGAGCATTTGGGCGTAGCCTTCCTTGGCCTCGGCCGCTGGGATGCTGGCCAGATACTTTTTTACTTCGGCCCAATTACCGAGCGTGACGTGGCGCTGCAGGAGCCGTAGCTCGGTGTCGAGGGCCTTGGCCTCGGCCACTTTCTTAGCGGCTTCTTCTTTTTGCTTCTTTTGCTGCGCGGCGGCCGCTTCCTCGGGCGTGGGCGTTTTCGGGCGAGGAACGATCGGCAGCGCCGGGATGATGACCGGTGGCTTGGTCGCTTGCGCTGCGGTGGAACCCGTGGGTGCTGCAGCGGCGGGCGTTGTCGATGCCGTGTTGGTCGGCGCCGATGAAGGCGGCGTAGTCGCAGCCGCAGCCGGCGCGGTGGCTGGCGCCGAAGCCGCGGGCGCGGCCGGAGCCGAAACTGCCGCGCCGCCAATCGCGCTAATGGTGAGAGTTACCCCACTCAGGGCGCCAGTGGCTGCGATTGCCGGAGCCGCGACTGAGCCCCCGCCGCCAAACAAATCGTCCGGAATCTCACCGTCGCTTTCTTCCATTTCGATCGCTTCGATGACCATGCCCTCTTCGCCCGGGGCATTGGTTTTCGGATTCGGATCGAACGGCTCGGACCAGGCCTTGAGGATGGCCGAAGGGCGGCGATCGTACGTCAATGTTTTCAGACGCTTCATGCGCTCGGTTTCGGGCGCCGCTGCGGCAGGCGTGCCGTCGGGATTGGTCGCTTTGGCAGCGGATGGTTGGGCGCCCGCCGCTGGCGCCGCGACGGTAGTATTGCCTTGGATGGAGATCGCCTGTGGAGGGACAACGACTGTGGTTGTCTTCACGGCGGGCGTCACCGAGACCTGCGCAACTACCGTCAGCGGGACGACCGCGCGAGTCATCATCAGCGGCGCGGCTCCCGAAGAGCCGACGAGCGGCGACGTCAACAGCGCTGCCGCGCCTGCGATCAACCCTGGAAACGCTTTTGCCAATCGCGTCATCACAACATCCTCTCGTCCGATAATTCAAGCAAATACATTTCTGCCACAGAGAACACAGAGATTGAAGGAGACGACGGATCTAACGTCCACTGTTTTCCTCTGTGTCCTCTGTGGCAAAATCCTTCTTCACATGACTAATTGCCGCGGTTGTCTGGTGGTGGGCCGGAGCTGGCGCCGCGGGCGTCGCTCTTGTTTTGTCCTTTGTTCTGGCTGGGTTTCTTGCCTTTGCACTTGCAGTTACAATTGCCGCTCTTGCAGTTCTTGCATTGGCTGGGGAGTGGCAAGGCTTGCAACTCGCTCAGATCGAGTCGCGCCAGGCGAACGGCTGATTCGAGATCTTCCTGGCGACCAATCGCCAGCTGCTTGTCGCCCGTTTCGGTCGCCTGCTCGGCCAGCATGCGATAGAGCTGACGTGAGCCTTCGATTTCAGGCTCCCAGACGTCGCGCGGTTGTCCTTCCAGACGCATCAGCCAGGTGAGGTAGTACTGTGCGTTGGCCATTGTCTGCTGCGCGTCGGCCAGCAGCTTGGGGTCGGTCGAATTATCTGCTTGCAGTTCTGGAATCAACGCGGTGAGCTCGTTGTAGGCGCTGGTCAGGTCGGGCTCAAGCAATTGCGCCTTGGCTCGTTCGAGCCGGATGCGGCGCGCCTCGGTGGTTTGGTCTGAGGGGATCGCCGCCAGCGCTTCGCTGAACTGCTTGACCGCGACGTCATAGTTTTTCGCCTGCACGCTCTTGCGCGCCGCGGTCAGCGCGTCTTGCGTGTGGTCGAGCTCCATCCGCCGCTGCCCTGGTCCGTAGTGATATGCGCCCATCAGGACTGGCACGAGGAGCCAGCCGCCTAACAGAATCCCTCGCATGTTCGGCCTCCGATTCGCTTGGGTTGCCTTGTTCGATCGATCAGTATTCACGATTACAAATGAGCTTTGTCGGTTGCAGCAAACTCAGTCGGTTGCGTCCAATTCAGCCAACGCCGGCAGGCTCACGCGGTCGCGGATGCCCTGGAGCTTGCCCGTTTACGTTGTGCCCGCGCCCACTGCTTGGAAGATTGTGACGTTTCGCGCCGGGAGTCCAGGTCGTGCCAAAATGTTGCAATGCCGTTGGCAGTAGCGCAATCAACATACCACCGAGCGCGCAGGCCAGCAGCGCGTACTCGCGCAGCGTCAAACGGTCGAGCGGACTGGCCTCGCCAGATTGCGTCATCGCGCGAATCACGTCGGACGGGACGTGTTTTTCGTTGCCGTCGTGGTAAACGCCGCCCAGCCGGGTGGCGACTTGCCGCAGCGTGGATACCTCTTGCTTCGAATGACGCCCGTCAATGAATGTTCCTTGCCGAGAGTTGCCGACGCCAACCACCAGGGCGTGGGCGAGCGAAACCGGCATCCGCGGCATGCCGGTCGACGGCACAGCGTCGCCATCGCTGACAATCAATAATGTCCCACTACCGGGTCGCCAGGGGCGCGCGATCTCGGCCGCCTCTTTCAAACCGGCAAATAGATCCGTGCCGCCCGAGCGAAACGCGTACTCCATCGGCAGGTCAGATAATATGTTGTGAATCACGTCGGGGTCGCGCGTCTTTTCGACCACTGGGATCGCGCCGTTGTACACGGCAATGACCGTCACCAGGTAATTGCGGATCGAAACCCGCGAGAAGAGCGACTCGATCACGTCGCGGGCCCGCGTCCGCCGGCTTTGCTTCCCGTCGACGCCGGCGTCTGCCAGCCGCATGCTAGGCGAAACGTCGAGCACGATCAGCAAGTGCCGCATTTCACTCTCGGGAATCTCATCTGCGGCGCGATGGACTTTGGGATCGAGCGTCCAGAGCGTGATCATGCCCCAGGTCAGACCGCCGAGCGCCATAATTCGCATGGCCGGCGCCAGGCGGGCCCACAGCGCGGGGTGCTTGCGCGGGCCAAACGCCAGGGCGGCCACGTGCCGCACGCGCAGCGCGTGGAGCGTCTCGGCCAGCATCGCCAGCACGACAACTCCGGCAGTGGCCAATAGCGCTACCACGGTGTGTACCTCAGGCCGAACATTGCGAACGAGGCCATGCCCAACAGGCTGAGCCCGGCGGCGCAGTACGGCGAGTAGTTGTCGTACGTCTCCGGCGCGAGCTGCACGAGCTCTGTCTGCTGCATCTTGTCGATCTTGTCGAAGACACCGGTCAGGGTTTGGGGATCTTCGACGGCGAATACTTCGCCGCCGGTCTTGGCGGCCAGGTCGACAATGTCCGGCGGCGCGGCGCCTTCGCCGATATGAATTGCGTGCATCACGATGTTGCTGTCTTTGAGCTGCTGGCCAAGCTCCGCGGCGCGACCGCCCATCAGGTCAGAGCTCATGCCATCTGAGACGAGCACAACCATCCGGTCTCCCTCTTCGCGCTCGATCAGCACCTTGCGACAGGCGACGAGGGCCCGGCCAATCTCGGTGCCGCCGAACCATGGCGGCGCTTTGTTGGGCGCCATAAAAGGCGGCGCGCACTTGATGGCCGAGACATCGGTCGTGAGCGGAACCCAATGCAGGACGTTGTTGCCAAAGAACGTCAGCCCGAACGCGTCGCCCTTGCGGAAGTCGAGAAAACGATTGATCGCAGCCATGGCGGCGTCGTAGCGATTGCCGTCGCCAAACGGCGCCGTCATGCTGCCGGAGATATCAACGCAGAATTCGATGTTGGTCATCTGCCGGCGGGTCTTCGGCGCGCCCGATTGTTGCGGACCCGCGAGAATCAGAATCACCACGGCCAATATCAACGCAGGGAGCGATTCGGCCACGTTCACCAAAAAGCCCAGCAGGCGGCCGCGCCCCGCGCCACTGTGATCGAACGGCAAGACCAGCCGCGAGCGCTGCCGGCGCCAGACCTGCACCAGCAGCATCACTGGAGCGACAAGCAGCACAAGCAGCAGCGGATGGCCGAAGGGAATGGTCATCGAGCTTGCGCCTCCTGCGGCAGGCTCGGCGGCGCCGTGCGATCGAGCGTGTCGGCCGGAAGATTACGATACGGGGCTAGCAGGGCGCCGATGTCGACGTTCGTCGCGCCGGCCTGGCTGTGCAGCCAGATTTCCAACTGGCGAATCAGTGGGCCTGCTTCAGCGTGTGATTTCAATTGCGCGAGCGCGTCGGCCGGCGGCAAGCTGTCGAGATCGAGCCGGTGGCGCCAGTAGCTGGTGAGCGCTCGTTCGAGTTCCGAAAGCTGCGCCGGCGAAAGCTCGCCTGCCGTGGCCTTGGTCACCAGCGGTCGCAACCGATCTGCCAACGAGAGTTGCGGCGCCGCGGCTGGCCCATCGCCTAGCTGTTTTCCACGGCGTGGGTAGACGATCCAGATCAGCCCGCCAATCCAGGCTAGCGCCGCGCCAATCGCCAGCAGCCGGTATCCGCCCAGCCACGGCAACGACTGAAAGCCCGGGTTGTTCGGCTGCACCTGGCCTGGTGGCAGCAACGTGTCGATGTGAAACGTCAGCGACGGCAGGTTCTCGGTCGAAGAACCGTCTTTGCGGCGCAGGAATTTGCTGAGGTCGTAATCGCCTGGCTCGAGCCCTTGGTATGAGAGGTTGTATCGGAACGCGTCGCCGTGCGGGAAAACTTCGATAATGCGCACGGCCACCGGCGATTTATCATCCCAAGGCGTCGGTTCAAGCTCAGTCCCCGGCAGCACAAGTTGCTCAACGACGACCGGCAACCCGACCGTGCTCGCCTGCAGCTTCGGCGCCTCGGCGGCCTTCGGCGAATCTTCTGCGCGTACCATGCCACAACACAAAAGCACGCAGCACACAACGCCGGCAAACGCCTGTACAGCGCGGTCGAAGCAGCGGTGATCTCTTGTTGATTTCACGTCAGTCGTCATTGGGAATTGTTTAGAAAGCGTATTGCCACCGAGGGCACCGAGGTCACAGCGAAAAACGTTCAAGGGAACCCCATCGTAGCCACGCGTTCTTCGATTGCTGTATCGACTCGTCTTAGTGCGGTTATGCGGTTGTGGTTCCAACCCAACTCTCTTCTTCCTCAGTGTTCTCTGTGCCCTCTGTGGCAAAATTTTTTGGATCTGTTCGTCGCGCGAGCTGCGGTTGCTCGGCGGGAGCCTCGCACTCCCGACTCTTGGCCTGCAACGTTTACTAGCGTGTTCCTCTTCCTAACACATCACGCGAGGCGAAGAAGCTGCGTAGCTTGTGGGCGAATGGTTGATCGGTGTCGACAATCAGGTGGTCGATTTGGGCCCGCTTTAGCTCCGTGTCCAGTCGCTGCTGGTTGAGCCATTCGCTGCGGCCGTGCGTGACGAAGGCGTGCCCTGTCTCGGCCTCGCGCGCCAATATCAGCCCCGCGCCGCGCAGGCCGCGCTCGGCCGGGTCGCGGAATTGCAGCGCGACACAATCATGTCGCTGCGCCATCAGCCGCAGCGCGGCCGACGCTGTGTCATCGTGCAGGTCGCTCAAAATGATCAACAGCGCCCGATGGTTCAGCCGCGTCCCTAATTCCGAAACGCGGCGGGCGAGCGTCGTGCGTTCGTCGTAGCGAAACGTCCGCAGGCGATGAATCCATTGCATGACCTGATCGCGGGCCAGGCTCGGCTCGACGTGCAGCTCGCGCTCGCCCACGCCCAGCACGCCAACCGGGTTTGCTCGATCCAGACACGCCAGCGCCAACCCGCCGGCGATCTGTAGCGCCAGCTCGTATTTGCTGTGCCGAGCAACGCCGACGGTCATCGACGCTGAAGTATCCAACAGCAAGTAGCACGGGATCTGCTTGGGCGCCTCGTACTCTTTGACGAAGGCCTTGCCAGTGCGAGCGGTGACCCGCCAATCGATCGAGCGGACGCTGTCGCCAGGTTGATAGGGCCGGGATTGCGCGTACTCGATGCCGGATCCGAGGTACGGCGATTTATCGACGCCGTAGTTGAAGCTGTTGGCCAGCCGGCGCACGGCGACGAGAAATCGCCGCGAGTCCATCGGATCGAGCGTATCGAGTTTACCTTCCACGCCGATTCCTCGTTATGCTCGTTAGATTGTGTGCCACTGCTAGCTTGCCTAGCAGTGTCTTCCGTCGGACTGCACTGCTGGACAAGCCAGCAGTGGCACCCGTACGGCATCAAGTACGGCCAAATTCTCTACTTCGGAGCAAACCCAAATTCGTCGAGCAACTGCCGCAAGACATCACTCCCCGTGTAACCATCGGCCAGGGCTTCGTAATTCAAACGCATGCGATGCAACATCACGTCGTCGGCCAGGGCGTACAGATCTTCTGGCACGACATACGTGCGGCCGTGGATCAGTGCGCGGGCTCGGCTCGCCTTCACCAGCGCGATGCCGGCGCGAGGGCTGCAACCCAACTCAATCAACGGGTGATTGCGCGTGCGCTTGACCACTTCGACCACGTGCTCAAGGAAAGTGTCGGAAACGTGAACCTGGTGGACCTTTTCCATGGCCGAGATCAAATCGTCGGACGAACCCACAGCCTGGTTGTCCAGGACGTCAAACTCGGTGCGGGCGATTGCGCCACCATCTTCGCGCTTCACGCCGAGCGCCAGATTACGCCGGAGCACTTCGCGCTCTTCGGCCGGCTCTGGATAATGGAGACGATGACAAAGCAGAAAGCGATCCAATTGCGCCTCGGGCAATTCGAATGTGCCGCTTTGCTCGACCGGATTTTGCGTGGCGATCACCAAGAACGGCGCCGGGAGCTTAAAGCTCTCTTTGCCAATCGTGACGCGCCGTTCCTGCATCGCTTCCAACAAAGCGCTTTGCACCTTGGGCGCGGCGCGGTTGATTTCGTCGGCCAGCAGCAAGTTCGTGAAGATCGGGCCTTTGACTGTGCGGAAGTCATTATTGCGCTGATCGAGGATCTCGCTTCCCAGAATGTCGGACGGGAGCAAGTCGATCGTGAATTGAATTCGCGCAAACGACAGGTCGATACACTTCGAGAGCGTCGCGACCAGCAGCGTTTTGGCCAGGCCTGGGACGCCTTGCAGCAGCAAGTGCCCTCCCGTGAACAGCGAAATCAGCAATCGTTCGACAACGACGTCCTGACCGACGACGACCGTGGCGACGCGCTCTCGGACCGCCTGAATAAAGCGGATAGCGCCATCATCGTCGGTGGTCGCCGCGCGAGACTCTTCAGCGGTTGCCATACGTTCGTTCCGATTTGTCGGGTTTGTCGAGTGGTTACCAGTTGGGTGACACGCGCGGCGCAAAATGTTCAATCGAGGGAGACTTATCGCAGGGCTGCTGGCGAGTCGTTCGCTTTACGCAGCTTGCGGCGAATGGTTCACTGCGCTCCGTTTCGCGCGATCTGCGATGGCGCGGCAAACGAAATATGATCTGCGCATAGCGAACGCGCCGAGCATGCGCAGTCCTGCGGATGCCTCCCTGATCGAAATAAGAAGTCTGTTCCGGGCGAATCACGATGCCGCGTCGACGCTGGCATGATGGAGCAGACGGCAGCTTCTACCCCAAGACGGCGCCGATTGAGCCGAGGGCCATGATACCCAAGCGCGCAGGCGAATTGCAAACAAACCTTGAGAGCGGGCCATCGGCCGGAGCGATTGGCGTCGCTACGTCGTTGGATGCGAATCCCCTGGTTCAACATCGCGGCTTCCGGCTGATGTTGCAGGCCGCCAATCGCCCGTGGCGAAATAACTGCCATTTGTTGCGTTGCGCGGTCAAGAATTGACACGGTTTGCGCGCAAAGTTGAGCTGCCAGCGTTGGGGCGGCTCCCCAGGGCGTGGCCACGATTGCAGGGGCGATTTGGCTTGGCGCATTGTCTCCGGAAGCGAAGGCGCCCATTACTCGCGGCTTTGGGAGCATATGCTCCACCCATCCGTCTCGGTATCCTAGGGGACTTGCTGCAACATTTCAGAACCTCGATGGGAACGCGATCATGGGGCCAGCTGTTTTTGTCCTGATCCTGTTCAGTTGTATCGGGCTGTATGCCATTGCCAGCGCCATTTTGCGTGTGTCCAAGAACCTCGAACAGCTTAACCAGAGACTCGATACCTATTTCTCCCAATCGACGTTCAACTCTAAAGATCCTGCGAACAGACCGAAAGACTGATCTGCTACTCATGCAGCCGATCACCGAACATTTTTAACGGCGCCTGGCGCCGTAACGTCTTGCTTCCATGTTTCAAACCGCGACCAACAATCCAACGCCGCCGCTGCCGCTATTGATCACCGGGATTGCCGGCGTGGCCGGCTACAACGCGTTTGCTTATTTTCAGCGCCGCTATCCGGGGCAAGTGATCGGCATCCGCCAGCAGGATAATTTTCGCTTTGTCGGGCCCGGGGTTGTCGCGTGCAACGCGGAAGACGCCGAGGGACTGGCGCGGCTGTTCGAGCAGTATCAATTCAAAAGCGTGCTCAACTGCGCCGGCAACTGTGCGCTACGAGCCTGCGAGCTGGCGCCGGATCTCGCCTGGCGAATTAATGTCGATGGCGTGAAGAATCTGTTGTCGTGTGTCGCTCCGCGCAAGATCCGACTGGTGCACCTCTCGGTCGACCTCGTTTTTTCTGGCGCCGGCGATGGTGGGCATGTCGAAGATGATCCGACCGATCCCGTGACCGTGTACGGCAAGACCATGGTCGCGGCCGAAGAACTGTTGGCCGCCGAAATGCCCGCGGCGGCGGTGCTACGGATCTCATTGCCGATGGGAATCAGCTTCAACGGGCACGCCGGAGCGATCGACTGGATTCAATCGCGGTTTAAAAAAGACCGCCCGGCGACGTTGTATTACGACGAGATCCGCACGCCGCACTACACGGATTGTTTGAACGAACTTTGCGAGGCGATGTTGGCGAATCAACTCGCCGGCATCTACCACGCGGGCGGACCGCGGCCGATGACCCTCTTCGAGATCGCGCAGGTGATCAATCGCGTCGGCGGCTACCGGCCAGAACACCTGATGGGCTGCATGCGCATCGAAGCGGGACCTGTCCCGCCCCGCGCTGGTAATGTCTCGATGAACTCGGAAAAGCTCCGAGCGGCGCTCGGCTATGAGCCCTTCGATCCCTGGCCACATGATCCGGCGCTGCATCCCACGCACCGCGAGTGGCACTACGAGCGCCCCATCGGTTCGCCATCGTCGCCAGCGGCGATTGAGGAGCTGTTGTATCGCAATCCTGGCCGGAAGAGTCGTCCAGAGTTATGACCGCACTGGATGGTCATTGATGTCTTTGCTTCGTCGGTCGTTCAAAGGCGGGAGCGAGTCGCTTCATTTCGAAGGCGACCATTTCATTGGGTCCGTGAATAGTTGGCTCCCGGCGATCTCCTTCGCATTCTTACCATCCACGTCGATGGACCAAAGACTGAAAATCGGCCGCGATTGTCGATTGTACGCCCTGGCCGCCAAGAAAAATATTCTGCGACTATCTGGAGCAAACACCGGATGCTGGTTGTAACGACTAACGCTCGTCGCGTTGAGCGAGGTCGCGTCGCCAGACTTTCCGTCAATGACCACGAGATCGTAAGCATACGGGGCGCCCCGGTCTGAGATGCAAACGATCTTCTCATCGCCTCGCGAACAGTTTGGATCCGACGCCCAAGTGGCGCATTTGTTGGGCGTGGATGGTTGTCGGACGGCAGGTTTCGGCGGAGTTGTTCCACCGGTCGCAACTTCAAACACATTTGTTTGAAGGTCGGAGGTGGCGCGATTGTTTTCCGCGGAGAAAAGAATCGAATCGCCGCTTGCTGGCAATGCGATTCCGCCAATTCCGTAGTAGTTGCTATGCGTGAGTCGTGTGACGTCGCCGCCATCAGCGTCCATCCGGTAAACGTCCCAATCATCCCACGTCCATCCTCCCATGCTGTAGGGGCGATGCCGATGGGCACGCGCGAATGCGATCTGCCGGCCATCTGAAGAATAGGTGGGAATTGAGTCAAATACGCCCGACTCGGTCGTCAACTGTTGACAGTGTGCTCCATCGAGTGAGATTCGAAAGAGGTGGCCCGCCTGCCGATCCGGTTCCGCGCAGCAATAGACGATTGATTTACCATCTGGAGCGAAGGAAGGCGCAGTTTCGAGGGTGGCGCTCTCGGTGAGCTGGCTGACGCGTTGCGTGCTCAACTCAAGTAAGAAAAGGTCGCCTGCTTCTGACGAAAACGCAATTTGTTTGCCGTCGGGCGAAATGTCGAATGTGACATTTGCCGGTTGCGCTACAGAAGAAGATGTGCCCTTATCACATCCGGCAAGGGCCAACATTAGCAGCGCCGATAATCCGACGACCAATGCCTGTTCAACGGCGCCGACGTCCAGCAATAGCTTGCCCCGTTTCATAATTGGTTGTCTCCTGTCACGCATTGCCGAAACAGAACTGCCCACACGCTCGCCTCGGATGCTGGCGGCACTAGCGTCGATTGTACCAGAGGATTCTGTGGCGGCGCCAATCCCGCGTCGAGCTACGGAGTCGGACTCACCGCAAGACGGCATTTTTGGGGAATTTACCGTACACAGTCTCGTCTCGATTGGGAAATCCGTGCATTGATGCGCAGTGGGCGGATCGATGCGCTGCAAACCTTGGTTGCTAGCGTCCGGCTGATATTGTTGGATCGCGATGAATTTGATAGCACTCTCGCCGTCGTTACGCAGTGGCGATCTTTCTTGCCGGAGTTTGGCTTTCGCTACGCCGGCGCTGAGGCCTATTGACTCCTGCGTCGAGCGTCGCCCCAAAGGAAATTGATGCGCGCGACGGCTTCCCAGGAGCTGATCGACTTGCTCACGCGGTTGGAGCTGGCTACGGCTGCCGACTTGCGCCGTGCTGCGCGCCGCGCCCGTCGATTGGCTGGGGACCTGACACATTTTGATTCGGTCTGGGTCGACGCGCTCGTTCAAGCAGAGAAGCTGACACCCTACCAAGCCGCTGAAATTAATGCGGGCCGTGGCCCTGGCCTGCGCGTCGGGCATCACGCGCTGCTGGCGCCACTAGGCGGTCCGGTTTGGGCGCACTCGTACGAGGCCTGCACTGTCGATACTGCGGCCTCGCGTCATTCCAGACTCGTAGCGGTAACCGGTCTCGAAAACGCTACGGACGTTGTGGCGTCGATGTCTGACACGATCCGAAAACTTTCGGGCTGCACGCTGCCGCAAATCACGCCGATCACCGGGTGTGGAGCCGACGGAGCAACACTTTGGGCCACGTCGCCGCCGATCGCTGGTCGTCCGGCGGCAGAGTGGCTCGTCCACGCCGGACGGATGCCGCCCGAGGTTGTGCTCGAAATCGCGCGGCAGATGGCGATCGGCCTATTGGCGCTTGAGCGGGTTGGCGTCGCGCACGGTGACATTTCGACCCACAACCTGGTGCTCGATCCAATCGGCCTCGCGCAGTTGACCTGGCCTGGCCTGCGCAGCGCCGTGCGACCGAATGAAGCAACCGACACCGCCGATTGGCCGGCCGCAGCGTACGACCACCCGGCGCCAGAGCGGATGCGCGGCGCGCCTGCAAGTGCAACAGCAGACATCTACTCGTGCGGCGCCGTCTGGCGTCATTTGCTCGCAGGCAGATCGCCCTTCGCCCAGGCAAGAGCAGAAGTCAAGCTCTGTGCGGCGCAAACGCAAAAACTGGAGCCGATCACCCACGTAGCGCCCGACACACCGCCGGCGCTTGCGCGAGCGATCATCGCCTGTGAATCTCGCGACGTGTCGCAGCGACCAGCAAACGCCGCCGCCCTGGTGGAACTACTGGGACCGTCAACCGATCATGGCCGGGCGCTCGTGGCGCAGTATCTTTCGCGCGGCGCTACGCAGTCTCAACGTTTGGCGCGGAGCCTCCGCAAGATTCGGCGTTCCTCGCAATTGGGGACCTGGATCGCAGTCGCCGCCGGCGTGGTCTTTGCGCTGGCCGTAGGGTCGGCGTCGTGGTGGGCCGGTCGAATGATCCGCTCGCCTGCCATTCCGGCTGCAGCGCCGCAGGTTGCGTTCGTAGCGCCTGATAAAAGCAAGCTGGCGCAGAAATCGAGATCAGATTCAAAGGGATCGGCGCCAACACAAAACGCGGTCACGCCGCCACCGCCAACGTCGAAGCTACCGAATCCGTTAGCGCCAACGTCAGAAGGCGCCGTTTCAAGATCGACAGCCAAGCGACAGCCTGAGCCCACCGACCACGTTACGCCAACATCGGCCACGCAACCAATCAGGCCAGCTAGTACCCGGCTGAATTCGCCGCCGAAATTGCCGCGCGAAACGGCGCGCACGGTATCGAAAGAGTTTCTCCTCGCCGCAGCGCGCCCCACGGCATGGAGCAGCGTGCAGCCGCTGGCTGGACAGACCGTCAAAGGCAGAGCAGGCGAGCGTCCTACGGTCATCATTCCGACAGCAGGCGCCGTGCTCTCGGCAGAAGGTGTCCATTTCGAGCAAATCAACTTCGTAGCGCCGCCGGGCGCTCGTGTCGCCAACTTGCGAGTGACGGCGCGCAGCGCTTCGTTCGAAGACTGCACGTTCGGCGGCGCAGCGCTTGACGACGGCGAGGGGGTCTCTCTGGTTTGGACGCCGCGAGTTGCAGAGGAATCGCCAGCTGCCCCCGCCGAGTTGCTAGTCACCGGAGGCGCGATCCGCAGCGCAGCAGGCGCACTCCGCTGTGCAACTTCGGACGAATCGATCCTGACGCTCAACGATGTATTGCACCTGGGCGCCGGACCACTGATTTGCGTTGAAAGTGCGCTACCGCAAAACGCCGCGGCGGCGCCAGCTTCGCTCGTGCTGCGGTTGACGCATTGCACCTCGCGTGGAGCCAGTTCGCTGCTCGAAGTTGCCGCCCCAGCGTCCGCGGGGCAAACACCGCGCGTGCGGGTTGCAGCGATCGAATGCGTTTTTGCGCTCGCCTCGGACGGGACGTTATTGCTGGTGTGCGGCGGCGAGACGCCAGACGACGCGCTAAGGCAATTGGATTGGACCGGGCAGGGTTCGGTCGTGACGCCTGGAGCACAGCCGGTCGCGTGGCAGGCCGCTGGCGACCTTCAGCCTGTGGCCGATAACCGCCTGGCAATCGAGGGGCTGGTCCGCAGCGAACTCGGCTTTGCGGGAGAGCCCGACGCCGGTCGCGAGGCATCGCAACTCGTCCGCTGGCAGGTCCCGCTCCGCTCGCCCAATCCACCGGGAATTACCGACGCCGCGGTCCGAACGCCGCGCAAGCCCCTGCGTTAGCGTTCAGCCGCAACACCAGCCCGAAGCGCCAGCGAGGGTTCTTTGCTCTGTGTCCAACGGGCTGACAAACAACCCTCGCAGGCGCTTCTCGCCTGGTGGGGCGGGTTGTCCTGCCGCATAGCTTCTAGTTCGTGGCATGAACATGGTTTTTTTTGACGCCGGCCGAATCGGACATAGGCTCTCTAATAGAGGGCAGAGCGCCAGTGCAGCGGTGGTCCACATTCGTGGCACATTGCGATGAGGTTCTCTAACAGTGCGCCGGCCGGAAGGCGGGCGCACTCGATCTCCCATGTGGCGTATACGTCAATTCTTGAGCAACGAAGACGGCCCGACCTCGGTAGAGTACGCCGTGATGCTCTCGATGATTCTGGGCGCGGTCATCACCGCAGTCACCGCCGTGGGCGGCCAATCCGGCGGCATGTGGGGCAGCATCCAAGCCAGTCTTAACCAGATTGGGTTTGGTTCGTAACCGGCGCTCAGGGCCATTGCGACCGTGGCCGGCACTCGTCAAAGCCGCGCGAAGCGTGGATGACACAACTTGCCGCGAGTGGAACGCAACTCCCAAACTGACTGCGCGGCAATTTACGGCGACGAATCAGCCGATAAGCTCATCATATTCGGCGTGCGTGCCGATCCAGAACCAGACGAGACCATCTTCGACTTCGACCGCCAGCGCACGGTAGCCAAGGCCAACGCGAGCGGATCTGAATTCACCTGTCTTTTTGAAATGAAGCGATGGATGAGACGGGTCAGCTTTAAGTAGCGCAAAGTTCTTGTCAGCAAGCGCTCGAATTTGATCCGGCAGCTTGTCGTAGCAGGACCAGAATCGAGACGAGGCGAAGTGCTTCAAAGCTCTTTCGTCCCATGCGCCGCATGTTCGGCAAGCGCTTCGTTGCGAAGGCTATCGAGCTTTCCTGCCTGGATGTCTCGCTCTAGCCGAACGTCCCATTTCGCCGAGTCGTACGACGTGAACCACTTACGGAAGTCCGCTAGTTCGTCTGGCGAGAGATTCTGGACGTCATGTTCGATCCGCTCGACTTTAGACATGGCACTTCTCCTGTGACATCTATTCTACCATAGGCTCTGAACAGCTGTCGATTCAACGGATTTCAAGTCTGTTAGGGGCCGGAGCAAAGGAGCTTTGCGACAGCGTTTCCGGGCCTTCTTTGGTCGCTCCTCGCCCGACTGCGGTCCAAGGTTTAATGAGACCACTTTCGGGAAGCTCGTCTCCCAGCTATTCCACTTCGTCATAGATGGCCGGCATTGACATGCGGTAACGGACTTCGGCTTCGGGGAATAATCTTCCGGCGTGCGCAAACCGCAATTGATCCTGTTCGGTGATCTCGCGGATGTCGTGCACGTCGACATTCACACTCTCTCGCCCCTGTTCGCCGAGTAGCCACAGCCCGGCCGGGGCGCGGCTTTCCCATGCTGGCCATCGCCAGTTGGCTGACTCGTGCGTCAGCTCGTGTCGCTCACGAATCCTAGCGAGTCCGTAACTCACCCAACCCATCGGGATGCAAGCGAGCGTGATCGCAACCATTAGCATTCTCAGCGAGAAGCGAAAGCGGCGGCGTGAAGTGGGAGCTGGCGCGTTCATGGGATCAGGATACCAGTCAGAAGATCCGCGGTTCAACCTCCGGTCGCGTCGTTCACTCTCCAACGTGTTCGATTCATGTTACGATTGACCGACGGGATTTCGGGCGATAACGGTCGTCTACCATGCACGGAGCGTTCGATGAGCCTCGGTTGGGTCCTTCGCCAATGGCTGCAACAGCAAGCTCGCGCTGGTGTGCGCAATGCTGTTTCGCAAGCGGCGCAGGCGGGACGCGCTGGCCAGGCGAATCAGGCTGGGCCGGCAAGCGGCGATGGTGCGGCGGACTCCCCACCGCCACCATGCGACGTGGGCCTGGTCTTTGCATTGCCGCAGGAGTCTGGCGCGTTTGTCGATTTGCTCAGCGGCGTGGTCACAACCAAAGGGCGTGGCTTCACAGTCCGCTCTGGCGTGTTGGCCGACCGACAAATTGTGGTAGTGGAAGCTGGCGCCGGACGCGAGGCGGCCGCGCGCGGCACGCATGCGTTGATCGGTGGGCATCGGCCGCTGTGGGTGATCTCGGCCGGGTTCGCTGGCGGGTTGCACGCAGATTTGCAGCGTGGTGACTTCGTGCTGGCGGACGAGATCGACGACATCTCGGGTCGCCGGCTCTCGATCGATCTAAAGGCCGAGCCTGACCCTCGCGCTCGCGTCCGCGTCGGCCGGTTGCTGACAGTCGACCAGCTGGTGCGTGGCGGCGACGAGAAGCAAGCGCTGGGCGAAAAGCACGGGGCGCTGGCGGTCGACATGGAATCGTGGGCGGTCGGCGATGTCTGCCGGCAAGACAAGGTCCGCTTTCTGGCGGTGCGGGTGATTAGCGACTCAATTGTCGATGAGCTGCCTGAGGAACTCGATTCGCTGATCTCGCAAAAGACGACAGCCGGTCGGCTGGGGGCAGCAGCCGGGATCATTTTCCGCCGGCCATCCAGCGTCAAAGATATGTGGCGGCTGAAGGAACAGGCCATGGAATCAGCCGACCGCCTGGCCGGATACCTCCGCCAGATCACCGAGCGACTGCCGCCCCGAGAACGACCGCCGACCGAAGTGGCGCCGGCGCCCAATGCGGCGCCCGGGGGAGCCCCTTAATACGTCCGGGCGGATGTTGTGTGCCATGCCCACGCTTGTCGCGGGCATGCTGTTTGAAGGTCGAGGTGGACCTGATCCCGGCAGGGATCACAGCGCATAGCCTGGGGTTGAGCGCCAGCGATACCCCAGGAATGGCAGCAATTCTCAACCGTCTTAATTCGACCCCGGCAGGGGTCGTACAACCCCCGCGACATGGCCTTATAGCGGCGTCTTTGTGCGACCCCTCCAGGGTCGACGACGTAACGATTACGGTCGCTAACCGGGGGAATCGCTACCGCTCATCCCCCGGCTATGCGCTTCGACCCCTGCCGGGGTCGTTCTACAGCCGGTTTATCCGAGCGTGACGTGTCTTAGAGAGTTGCGGCGCCCTGGGCCGCTCAGATGCGTGCCCATCGATGCCTTTTCAGCCCCAACCGCCGCAACCTGAACCGGATGCACCATTTCTGCTGGCTACTGCCTCCAGGGCCCATTCTGGGAGTGAGCATCGCCTGGGCATTACCCGTTGCAAAACGGCGGCCAGTTGCTACATTGGCGTTTTCAGTTTTTGTCGTACACCATTTAATGTGGGAGCAGTCCTAGCCAAACCTTTGGGAATCAAGGGGTTCGGCGGATTCAGCAGCAGTTACGCGCGGAAGCGTAATGGGCGTTTGAATTCGGCGTGCGTGGGGGGAGCTGCGGCGAACGAATGGCTATCACCAAAGAGCGGAAGCAAGCGCTGATCGGGGACTTCAAGCGGGACGCCGGAGATACCGGCTCGCCTGAGGTGCAAATCGCCCTGTTGACTACCCGTATCGGGGAGTTGACCGAGCACCTGCAAACGCACAAAAAGGACTTCGCTAGCCGGCGGGGTTTGTTGATGATGGTCAGTCGGCGGCGTCGACTGTTGGATTACTTGAAGAAAGTAACTCCGCAGCGCTACCTGGACATCATTCGCCGCCTGGAAATTCGTAAGTAGGCTGGCGCAATTGTCTTTTTTGCGCGCAAGCAATCTAGCGGAAACCTAGTGCCCTCCTCTCCTGCATTGCCATGCAGAACGAGCGCAGCGCTGGCCGTGGCCACGGGTGGCTCACGCCTTCAGCCGCGCAACTCTCAAAGGCGTCTCGCAGTTGTCGTTAGCGAACCGGTCGATTCGGCGCTTGCGCACTTCTGCAGCTTGGCAGGCCAGCACTCCCGAAAGAAGGACGGAGTACCTTGAAAGTACGTGTCGAGAAGCAGGTTGGGGATAGCGTTTTTTCGATCGAGACCGGGTTTCTGGCCAAGCAGGCCGCCGGTAGCTGTCTGGTGCAATATGGCGAAACGGTCGTGCTGACCGCCGCCGCCACGGGCCCCCCGCGCCCAGGCATCGACTTCTTTCCGCTCACTTGCGATTATCGCGAGCGCACTGCCGCGGCCGGCAAGTTCCCCGGTGGCTTTCTGAAGCGCGAAGGCCGCCCGACGATGAAGGAAACGCTTACTGCGCGCCTCATCGACCGGCCGATTCGCCCGCTGTTTCCGTCGTGGTTCCATGACGAAGTCCAGATCCAGTCGTTCGTCATGGCCAGTGATCGGCAAAACGACGCCGACGTACTGGCGATGAACGGCGCGAGCGTCTGCCTCGGAATCTCGCCCATGCCGTTTGACGGCCCCGTGGCCGCCGTCCGTCTCGGACGCATCGACGGCGCTTGGGTCGCCTTCCCGACGCAAGATCAGCTTGAAGAGAGTGATCTCGACCTGATCGTCTCGGGCAGCAAAGACGCCGTGCTGATGATCGAGGGCTTCGCCCGCGAAATGCCGGAAGAGCTGATGCTCGAGGCCATCGCCGAGGCGCACCGCATCATCAAGGAACTGTGCGACCTGCAATTGGAGTTGATCGCCAAGGTCAATCCAGAGAAGAAGCAGTACGAGATCCCGGCGAATGACGGCGTCTACGATCGCATCCATTCCTCCTACTACCAGTCGCTGACCTCGGCCAAGCAGACCTCGGGCAAGCACGCCCGTGCAGACGCTGTCTCGGCTGTTAAGGCACAGGCGCTGGCCGCGTTGATTCCAGACCCGAAGGCCGCGGACGCCATTCCGGCCAACTCGTTCGGCAAGGCGTGGCATGACCTGGAAGAAAAGGTCGTTCGCGATCTGATTTTGGCCGGCACGCGTCCCGACGGTCGCGGCTCGAAGGACCTGCGTAACATCGTTTGCGAAGTCGACGTCCTGCCACGCGTTCACGGCTCGGCCGTTTTCCAACGCGGCGAAACGCAGGCGTTGATCACGGTCACCCTGGGCACCACGCGCGATGAGCAACGCGTCGATGGACTGATCGAGGAATACTCGAAGAAGTTCATGCTCGATTACAACTTCCCTTCGTTCTCTGTCGGCGAAGTTCGTCCGATCCGCGGCCCAGGCCGTCGTGAAATCGGTCACGGCGCCCTGGCCGAGCGCAGCGTGAAGCCAATCCTGCCGGACTCGGAAGAGTTCCCCTACACGGTTCGCATCATCTCCGACATTCTCGAGTCGAACGGCTCGAGCAGCATGGCCAGCGTCTGCGGCGCCACGCTCGGTCTGATGGCGGCCGGTGTTAAGATCACCAACCCGGTGGCCGGTATCTCGGTTGGGCTTGTCAAAGAGACCGACCAGAAGTGGACCCTGTTGACCGACATCATCGGCGACGAGGACCACTACGGCGATATGGATTTCAAGATCGCCGGAACGCAAAACGGCATCACGGGCATCCAGCTCGACTTGAAGATCAACGGTATCAGCGCCGACATCATCAAGGCCACGATGGCCCAATCTCGCGAAGCACGGATTCAGATCCTGCGGGCGATGTTGACCGCCATCCCACGGCCGCGTGACGAAATTTCTTCGTACGCTCCGCGTCTCCTCCGCACCCATATCCCGCCGGAAAAGATCGGCTTGCTGATCGGCCCGGGCGGCAAGACGATCCGCGGCATCCAGGAACAAACTGGCGCCGTGATCGAGGTCGAGGACGACGGAACCGTGACCGTGGCCAGCAGCGACGCCAAGGCGGCCGAGGCTGCACTGCGTCGTGTCGAGGCCCTGACCGAGAGCGTCACGGTCGGCAAGATCTACGATGGTCGCGTCACCAGCGTGAAGGACTTCGGCGCGTTTGTCGAAATCCTGCCGGGTAAGGACGGCCTCTGCCACATCAGCGAACTGTCAGACGATTACGTCAACAGCGTCGCCGATGTTTGCAAGGTTGGTGACCAGATGTCGGTCAAGGTCATCGCGATCGACGACCAGGACCGCGTCAAACTGAGCCGCAAAGTGGCCATGCGAGAACTGGCCGGCGGCAATGGTGATGCGCCGCGATAGCGGCGGTGGCGATGCGCCGCGGCAACCGCCGTGGCAAGCGTTTGATAATTTGACTTTCACGCCGCCGCGCCGAGCTGATCTCGGCGCGGCGGTTTTGATTGATGGGCCGTGCCGATAGCACGGATGATTCACGATGTCCTACTAGCCCGAAGCGCAAGCGAGGGTTCTTTTTCCCGGCCAAAGAACCCTCGCTTGCGCTTCGGGCTGGTAAGAGCGTACGGACGCACGCCACCATGAAACCAGCCAGCGAACCTTCGGCCGAGGAAGTCAACCGCAAGCTGGTTGATGACTACACGCAGATTGCCCGACTGGCGGGCAGTCTTGCGCATGAGATCAAGAATCCTCTCTCGACCATCGGCCTGAACATGGAGCTGCTGGCCGAGGACGTCGGCCAGGACGATTCGCCGCGCGCGAAACGATCGCTCGCCAAGATCGCCGTTGTGCAGCGCGAATGTCAGCGACTGCAAGACTTGCTCAATGACTTCCTGAATTTCGCCAAGGTCCGCGAGCTGCGTCTGGAGTCTTCGGACCTCAACGAAGAACTCCGCCGCGTGCTCGATTTCTTTCGACCCAAGGCCACCGAGTCCGGCATCGAGATCGTCTCGTATTTCCAGACAGACTTGCCGCTGGTGCTCTTGGATCGCGAGACGTTTCAGAGCGCGCTGTGGAACCTGGTGATCAACGCGCAGCAGGCCATGGCCAGTGGCGGGCAGCTCGTCGTCAGCACCGAAGTCACGCCGCGGGGCGTGGCCCTGCACATCATCGACAACGGCCACGGCATGGACCAGCGCACGCTCGACAAAATCTTCGAAGCGTTCTACTCGACGAAGTCCGGTGGATCCGGCCTCGGGCTGCCGATCGCCCGCAAGATCGTCGAAGCCCATCGCGGCCGCATCCGCGCCCAAAGCGCACCCGGCCGCGGCACGCAGTTCACAATCGAACTGCCAGTTCCGCCGCGCTTGCCGATGCCGGAACCGCAATCGCCCGGCAACGTCTAACCAGTCCCGCAGGGACGACAGTTAATAGCCCGGGGCGTGAGCCCCGGGAAACTGATAGCCAATCACGAAGTCTGTCCTCACATGACGATCTCAACACGAGGCCGAATCATGAGAATGCTCGCGCCACTCCTCGCAGCCGCCGTTCTTCAGGCACTTCCCTCGGCGGCCCAAGACGCCCAGAGTCAGCGTCGCAACTATCCGCCCGAGATGCCAGGCGCTAAGGCGGAAACGTACAAGACTGTTGGCGACAAGAAGCTTCAAATGTACGTCTTTCAGCCCGATGGCTGGAAGCCAACTGACAAGCGTCCGGCGATTGTCTGTTTCTTTGGCGGCGGCTGGACCAGTGGCAGTCCGCAGCAGTTTCTGCCGCAGTGCAAGTATCTGGCTTCGCGCGGCATGGTAGCGATCGCGGCCGATTATCGGGTTGCCAGCAGGGACCACGTCAAAGCCGTCGATTGCGTCAAGGACGCCAAGAGCGCGATCCGCTACGTGCGCAAAAACGCTGCTACGCTGGGAGTTGATCCTGACCGAATCGTTGCGGCAGGTGGCTCCGCGGGCGGGCACCTGGCCGCGGCGTGCGGCACGATCAAAGCCTTCGATGAGCCGAACGAAGACGCAGGCATTAGTTCCAAGCCCAACGCGCTGCTGTTGTTCAATCCGGCGGTCGTGTTAGACAAGGTCGCAGGGCTGGATGTCGACGAGAAGCGCCTGACAGGTTTAAACGAAAGGATGGGCGTGAATTCGCGCGAACTTTCACCGTATCATCACGTCTCGCGTCAGGCGCCCCCCACGGCTATCTTCCACGGCAAAGCCGACCAGACTGTGCCGTACGCTACGGTCGTCGCCTATGCCAAGGCCATGCAGGAGGCCGGCGCGAAGTGCGAGTTGTTTGGCTACGACGATCAGGGACACGGTTTCTTCAATCAGGGGCGCGCGAATAACAAAATGTTCGTCGCCACGATGACACAGGCCGACAAGTTCCTGGCCCAGCTCGGCTATCTGCAAGGCGAACCGAAGCTGGAAGAGCCCGCGCGCGACGCCGACGGCAAATAGTCAGGACTTGCGCCGCGAAGCCTTCGAAGAGGTCATCAGGCGCCAACGATTCGCGCGTCAGCACTCTCTTCTCAGTTCGGACCGATGAGCACGAACGTCGCCCAGTAGTAAGGCTGGTTCCACTTCTCTTGCGATCGGACCCAACGCTTGGCGGCGTGCAACGCGGTGGCGTAGTCGACCTGGCTCGTCTCCAACTCCGTCTTGGCAAGTCCGGCGACGAAGTAGCTCACCAGGCTGGCGGCCGACTCATCATCAACCAGCCAGTTGCTGGCCACGACACGTCGCGATCCGGCCACGAGAAAACCTCGCGAGAGACCATACAGCCCTTCGCCGCGCTGTTGCAGACCGACGTTCGTCTGGCACGCGCTAAGAATAGCCAACTCGCAGCCGGTTAGCTTCAGCGCGTAAATCTCGGGGAGGGTCAGGAATCCATCGTCGCTGGCCCCTGCATTCGCCGGGCCCGGCGTTAGCGCCAAGGCGCCGAAGAAGTTGCCATGTTTTTGATCAACCAGTCCATGGCAGGCGAAGTGCAAAATCTCTCGGCCCGGCACATTCGCGCGGACATTGGCCTCGGTCGCCAATGCGCCGCGCAGGCCTGCGGCAGCAATGCCATGTTGTTTGAAATTCTTGGCCACCCAATTCGACTCTGTGGCAGTAAACGGCAGTCGATTGAGCGGTCCACTGCCGAAGGAATAGCGTGAGCGCGCCGAGGCGAGTAGCTCGTCGCCGGTCTTGGGCGCTCCGGTCACGCCGGCGCCGGCCTCGTAGATGGCGTCGGCCACTGTCAGCACAGGCTGAGCGCCAACCTGTTCCGATGCCTTCCGGCTTGCCAGATTCACCAGCACCGTGGCGCTGGGGGCGTAAATCGTCGGAGGGCCCACGTCGATCAGGCACTTCGGCCGCTTGCCATCTTCGACGACGAGCGCGTCAAAGGGCAAGGTGTTGAGTTTGCCATCGGGCACGATAAACAGTCGTTGGCAAGCATCGCCGGTCAGTAGCGCTCGCGCCGCCGGCGGAACGAGCACTTCCCACAACAGCGCCAGCCGCGCAGTGGCTTCGGGGCTCATTTGCGGATTGCCGAGCGATTGCGTCAGATCGGTATTGCCGAGCGTCCACAATTGGTTGAGCCCGGCGACTGTGAGCGGACCGGGTTGGGCGCCACAGTCCTTGGCTTGCTTGTCGTCGAGCATGAGGCGAGTGAACCGGGCCTCGCTTGGCGACACGACGAGGACAAAGCTTTCGTCGTGACCGATCATGTACTCGAGCAAGAGTCCCTTGCGATCGGCGACCCAGGCTTGCAGCTCAGCCAGCGGCAATGGCCGGTAGTCTTGCGACACAGCCAGTCGATAGGCTGGGCTGACGTTTCGCATCTCGCGATAAACTTCGACTTCCACGGTCTGCGCCTGAGACAACTGCTCGACAAGTTGAGCCTGATGCTGATCGCGGTCACCCGGCGCCAGGCTTTTGTCTATGGTCGAGGCCTCGAGCTGCGCTTTCAGGGTGGCGACTTGTTGCTTGGCCAGGGCGTCGCGCTGGTTAAGCCTGGCGGCGACGTCCGACGGCACGTCGGCCAACAGGTCGATTCCCTGCGATTGCAACTGGTCAACCAGCGACCTTGCCCGACCGCGCTCCATAAACGCGTAAGCCTGGTCCACGTGGCCCAATTCCGTTTGCCAGGAAACCATTAGCTCGAACCGGTCGTTGGCGTGCTCGAAGCTGGCGCTACGATCTTGTTCGGAACCCGATAGCTTGCCACGATTTTCTTCGATCAGTTCGATAGCCCGCGTTTGATCCGCCAGGGCCTCGTCTGTCTTGCCAAGGGCGCGCTGGATCTTGGCTCGTAGTTGATAACCCGAGGAACGAGTGCCCGAGTTGACTGCGAATCGATCGTCCGTGTCGATATTTCTAGTGGCGAACTCCAGTGCTTCGGCCGGTTTGCCCAGCTCGAGTCGCATCTGTGCAAGCTTGTAATACTGGCACGCCGAGTACGGATGATCGGGGCCAAAGGCTTGGTTGTAGATGGCCAGAGCGCGCCGGTATTGGCTTTCGGCGTCATCATAGCGCTTGAGCTGTTGATAGAGCACGCCTAAAGTGTGCGCGTTGAGGCCAACCCTCGGATGATTCTTTCCGAGCGCCTGCGTGAAGATCTTATCGGACCGCACGTAGCACTTTTCCGCTTCCTCATTCCGATGGTAGTAAGTGCAGTAATTGCCGAGCGAATTGAGCGTATCGGCTACGTCCGGGTGACTCGGCCCCAATGCGTCTTGTCGAATCGCCAAGGCCTGATTCATCAACGTCAGGCCTTCCTCCAGGCGGTCCTGCTCAAAGCAGACCATGCCCAGATTGTGCAGGCTCTGACCAACGTCAGCGTGCTTCGGTCCCAGCGCTTTGCGCCGGATATCGAGCGCCTGCTTGTGAGATGATTCGGCGTCGGCAAAGCGTCCTTGCGCGAAATACAAATTGCCCAGGTTGTTGATCGTGTCGGCTACCGACGGATGGGCGCCGCCGACTAGTTTCTTGCGAGCGGCGAGGGCTTGCTTCAAGTACCGTTCCGACTCGGCGTAGCGGGCCTGATGAAAGAACAGCAGGCCGAGATTGTTGAGCGTGTCGATCGCGTCAAAGTGTTCCAACCCAATGGTTTTTGCGCTGATCTCCAAGGCGACGCGATAGTTCTTCTCGGCGTCGGCGTAGTGCCCGCAGGCCATGTAGGTCCCGGCCAGGTTGTGATAGACCCGAGCTGTCTCGGCATGGTCGTGCCCGTGCAGTTTCTCGCGAATGGCCATGCTGCGCAAGTAGAACGCCTCGGCCTTCTCGAATTCGCGCATGGCGAAGAACGTGTTGGCCAACTGGTTGTTCGCCGTGGCAGACTCCACGCTGTCTGGGCCGATTTTGTTCTCGGCCAGCACCAGCGACTCGCGGTAAACCTTGACCGCGTCGTCATAGCGATTCACACCGAGATAGCCAGCGCCTAAATGGTTGAGCGCAATGAACTGCAGGTCTGGCCGATCGCCGAAATCTCGCCGGGCGACCGTCAAAAGTTCTTCAGCGACCAGGATCGCGTCGTTGGTCCGGCCTGCGCTCCGTAGCGCGTTGTAGCGATCTTGCAACTGCAGGAGTTCGTCGAGGGGTTTGTCGGCCTGACCGGCGCTAACGCCGCCCCCTACTGCCACGAGTGCAACCCAGAGGCCGATTCCAAGGAGTCTGGTCGAAAATCCGGTCATCGATCGTATAGCTCCTAGCAGGCGCCATGCTTCCGCGAATTCACATTACTCGCCGCGGGTGTCCAACGAATTCCATACAGCTTAGTATCCGACTTGTGACACCGGCCACTTTTCGCGTGTATTTTGGCCATGACGAATCATAAGGCGTCGCTCGGGGGTTCCTGTGGCCGTGTCGCCCCCAGCTACTTTTTGCGGCCCTGCCCTTCGAGGCCGCGGATGTAGTTCGAGATCAGATGGTCGGTAATGCCCTGCAGGAACGACTTGCCGCGGGTGGCGATCGCCTCGGCCACGGCCTGAACGTGCCACGGCGTGACTGCTTCGCCGGCGGTGATCTGGCCGTTCTGGTCGATGTAGATCAACGTGTTCACGTGGCCGTAACTGCCTGCTTGCTCGACGATCTGCTTGAGCTTGGCGCGGACTTTCTCGTTCAGGAACCTGGTCTTTTCGATCAACTGCGGATCGAGGCTCGTCAGCGGAAGTTCTGGCACGATGTCCAGCCAATTGACGACCCGGTACGTCGGCAATCCATAGCCAGCGCAGAACTTGAGATCGCCAACCCGCGGGGCGCCGAACGTATAAATCGCCGCGGGCGGACGCCCGATCTTCGTCAGGCGACACCCGGTCAGCACTGAGAGGGCGCCCCCCATTGAGTGACCGGTTACGAACAGCGGCTTCCCCTGCACGTCGTGCAAGATGGACTCGATCCTGCCCCACGTTCGCCGGAGGACGGAGCTGAAACCGTGATGGACGCGCCCTTCGTATTCGTGGTGATCAACGAGCATGGCGACCACGTCCGTCAGCCAGTTGGGAAGCGTGACCGGCTCGGTCCCTCGAAAGGCGAGCACGGCGTGCGTGTCGCAGACGCCGAGAAACCCGCGAGTGCGGACGACGTTATGCCGGAATACAAACGTCTTGAGCCCAAGTCGCTCGAGCGCCGCCTCGGCCGGCGCGCGGTTGTAGGCAATGTCGGACGCGTGCGCCAGATAGAGCGCGTTTGCGCGATTGAACGCGGTATCGTGCGGATAAAACGGTAGCGGCTTCCGGCTATTGGACGAAGTTTGCCCCATGCGTCACCGTCCTTATCCAACCCACTGGCGGATGGCGTCGTCAACCCATGGCGCAAACTTTCCGCCGAGCGAGTAAACCCACAGCGCGCAGACAATGCCCGTGAAAACGTCCATCGTGTAATGCGCGCGGAGAATGAGAACCGTTGTCGCCTCGAACAGGGCAATCAATAGTCCGATTGCCAGCCCCCAGGGCCCCCAATCGCCTGCCAAAGTTGCCGCGGCGTAGACGGCGATCGCCGTGTGGCCGGAGAAGAAAAGATCGTTGGCCGTGCCGTACGTGACCAGCACGGCAGGCACACCTGGATATCGCCACACCATGCCTGCTGGAGCCGGAAGTGGGCACAACACCTGGCAGATCTGTCGCAGTGCAAAGACCATCGCCAGCCCCAGGTATGGTCGGATCGACAGTCCAAAAATCGCGCTGCAGAGCAAGTAAACCCCCAGCAGATCGATCACCAGCGACGAGATGATCAGCAACCGGTTTCCAGCGGCTACATTCGTGGCGTATCGGTGGTGCAACCGGGCGGTCATTTCGTGAATGCCATCGGCCAGGGGAACCTCGTGCACCACTTTCGGCGCCCGCTTGCCAAGAAAGGCCTGCGACCAATACCACGCCAGGATACCGGCGACGACCAGACCGGCGCGGACTGCGATCTCTGGCCAAGGAGCAATGGTCATGTCGCGGCGCCCTCGGCCGGAATTCCCAGCATCGCGCGGAGTTGCCCCTCGATGGCCGCCATCAGTGGATCGCTTTCGCCTCGCGCTTCGCGGCTCGTGCTGACTTCGATCGCGTCGCCGACGGTGATCTTGGCTTCGACCGGTCCGTGAACGGTCACTTTGCCGGTCAGATCTTCTTCGAATCGCTCGACGGTTTCGATGATCCGGTTTTTGGGAGCGTCTTCGGTGATGTAGCCGGGCGGATAGTGATACAGCTGTTGCGCAAGATTGGCGTCTTCGAGCAATCGCCACCGCCGGACTGTTTCGGCCTCGGGGAGTTCACCGCGGATCATGTCCGGCAGAATGGCCGCTCGCAGGCGCTTCACGCGCGCCACGGCATGGCCTTCGGCGTTGCCGTTGACCCATTCGGCTTCCAAAGGCCGGAGGATGACGTCGATCAGCCGGGGAACTCGTTCGTTGACCGTGCCCTCTTGCGTGTCCCCCAGATACTGCAACTCCTTGAGCGCGAGCAGTCCGGTGGCGACCCTTTTGAATCGCTCGAACAGGGCACATTCTCGGCTGGGGGGCCAGGTCAATCGGGTTTCGATTTCATCGAGCATCCGCGCGGCGGCCGCCTCGACGTCGAACGGAAACGAATAGCGCGTGGCGACGGGATGGACTACGACCGTCTTGTTTTCTTTGGCCCGTTTCTTGGCCGCCTGCCGAGCGATCAGCGCCGTTCCCTCGAGCATCGGCGTCAACCGGTCGTTGGTGCGGGAGATGTGCCCCTCGGGGAAAATCACCAGCGGACGTTGGGCCGTCTCGATGATTTCGATCGAGGTCTGCACGGCCTGCTTGTCCATTCCTTCGCGATAGATCGAAAACGCGCCAGCCCGCCGTAGCAGAAACGCCTGCAGCTTGTTCCCCATGAACAAGTGGGCGCTAGCGACAACGAAGAACGGTTGGCCGACTTCTTTGGCCAGCATGCCCAGGATGAACGGATCTTCATCACGGCAATGATTCGGCGTCAGCAGAACGCCATGACCGGCGTCGATCGATGCGCGGAGTTTCTCGGCCCCGGCGATCTCGATGTTGGTCACGCCGTAGCGCAGGCGCAGATAGCGCGGCACGTAATGATACATTGCCCGCGGCCAGAGCGTCCCGCGATAGGGAGGGACCGGGACGTAAGGTTTGTCCGAGACGACATTCATACGTCACACGATAACTGCGCGATCCGGCCGACGAAAGCCAGTTTGGCCGCAGGAGGCCGACGCGTCCTCGTGCGTCGACGACGGACGTGATCGCGCATGCCGAACGGGTCGATGCAGCGCGTCAGATCGCGTGTGCCGAGTGGTTCAGGACCCGGCGCAATGAATTGACGTCCGTTTCTGTCGCCCCGATTGGGGCTGACGACAATTCGCTGGGCGACGTTGTCCGTCCTGGGGCTTACGCCCCAGGCTATTGACTTTCGTCCCTGTGGGACTATCGAAAGAACTGTGTGCGGCGTTTGCCGGAGCGCTACTCTTTCGCCCGTTCGAGATATTCGCCGGTGCGCGTGTCGATGCGGATCAATTGTCCGGTTTCGACGAAGGCCGGCACCAGGATCTCGGCGCCCGTTTCCAACTTGACCGGTTTCGTCAGGTTGGTGGCCGTGTTGCCGCGGACGGCTGGCTCGGCGTATTCGATCTTCAGGATCACGTGGTTCGGCGGCGTGACCGAGATGGGGTTGTTGTTGAACAACACCATGCTGCAGACCATGCCCTCTTTGATCCACTTCCAGGTGTCATCAACCTGGGCAGATGTGAGCTCGTACTGCTCGTACGATTCGTTATCCATGAAGACGAAGTTGTCGCCTTGGCGGTATAGATATTGCGCAGCGATTTCGGTGACGTCGGCCGCTTCGAGCGAATCGCCTCCTTTGTAGGTGCGGTCCAACATGGTATTGCGGATCAGGTTCTTCATCCGGCATTTGTAGAGTGCGTTGCCCTTGCCTGGTTTGACAAAGTTGCACTCGACCATGATGTACGGGTCGCCGTCGATCTGGATTTTGAGGCCCTTCTTGAAGTCGCTGGTCGAATAGCTCGCCACGGTTGTCGTCCTGTATTACTGCCAATGAGAAGAAGTTATGCTACGTTTACTGTTACCGGTCCGCGTTCCAGGCGAACCTGGAATCGCAAAAGCCGAAAGAGTGTATTGGATCTTGCCTGCGGCGCGGGCGGTCAGGATGCCCCGACGGCCGCGACTGGGCCCCGTCCCAAGGTCCGAGGCTACCTTAGCCGGAACCGGCCCGCGCTGGCTCCTGGGATGGCGCCCACAGAAGCAGCGACTGGTCCGCCCCCTGGCCGAACCCCGGACGTTCCTGCAGGCGTTTTTTCCAGCAGCCCCTAGTCAATCCTAGGGCCTAACCGGTCGTAACCCCCGCTCGCCCCGCGAACCTCGCCAGATGACTATCTTAGCGACCGAACTCGATTCTGTCCGCCCCAACTGCCGGGCGCCGGAACCCGAGTGGCAAAAAGAGGTTAAGCTGGCCGTGCGCGATCCGGCCGAGCTCTGCCGGCTGCTCGGCCTGCCCGACGAACTGGCCTCGGCCGCCCGCAATTCGGCGGGGCAGTTCCCGCTCTTCGTGCCGCGGCCCTACCTGGGCCGGATCGAACGAGGGAACCCGGCGGATCCGCTGCTGCGACAGGTGCTGCCAATCGTCGACGAACTGGCCGACGTGCCAGGGTTCGTAGCGGATCCGTTGGCCGAGCAATCCGCCACCCGCGCGGCCGGCATGTTGCAAAAATATCGCGGTCGGGCGCTGCTGATTACCACCGGGGCCTGCGCGGTCCACTGCCGCTACTGCTTTCGCCGCCACTTTCCCTACGACGAGGCGCCCAAGAGCCTGGCGGCCTGGGCGCCGGCGCTTGCCGAGATCGAAGCCGATCCATCGATCGACGAAGTGATCCTCAGCGGCGGCGATCCACTGATGCTGGTCGACGCCACGCTTGCTTCACTAGTTGAGCGGCTGGCCTCGATCCCACACCTGCGCCGGTTGCGCGTGCATTCGCGATTGCCGATCGTCATCCCGCAGCGCGTGACGGACGCGATGCTCGCATGGCTGACCGGCACGCGACTGACGCCGGTGTTCGTGGTCCACGCCAATCATCCGGCCGAGTTGGACAGTGCCGTTGGCCAATCGCTGGCCCGCTTGAGCGACGCCCGCGTGCTGGTTCTAAATCAGGCGGTGCTGCTGCGCGGCGTGAATGACGACGAAGAGACGCTCGCCCGATTGAGCGAGCGGCTGATTGATTTGCGCGTGACGCCGTACTATTTGCATCAGCTCGACGCCGTGGCCGGCGCGGCGCACTTTGCCATGCCAGAAAGCCGAGGGCTGGAACTTGTGGCGGCGCTGCGTGCTCGCCTGCCTGGCTACGCCGTGCCGCGCTACGTGCGCGAAGTTCCGGGAGCGACGAGCAAGACGCCAATTCTGTAGCGATTCGACGGAGTGCCACTGGCTATGCCAGTGTTTTGTTCGATTGCCGAATGGGACGCCAGCAGAGCCAGTGGCACACAATGTATTCCGAATTCAGACCACTTTCGACGCTATTGTCTGCATGAAACGTATCGCCTGGCTGACAGATCTGCATCTGAATTTTTTGACCGCCGAAGAACTCCAGGCTTTCATGGGTTCGCTGGCAGATGCTCGCGCCGACGGTGTGTTGGTAAGCGGTGACGTTGCCGAATCTCGCGATGTGGTTTCGTTTTTGAAGCAACTGGCCGACGCCGCCGGGACGACGGTCTATTTTGTGCTTGGTAACCACGACTATTATTTCAGTTCGATCCGCGAAGTTCGCGCGCAAGTCGTCGAACTCTGCCGACAAGATTCGCGGCTCGTCTGGCTCAATGAAGCGGGCGTGGTCGAATTGACTCGGCGAGTAGGCCTGATTGGCCACGACGGTTGGGCTGACGCGCGGCTGGGCGACTACGTTCGCTCGCACGTGATGATGAACGATTATGTGTTGATCGAGGAATTCGCAGGCGTCGACAAAGAGCGGCGCTGGCCACTGCTCAAGGCGCAGGCTGACGAAGCCGCCGCCGCGATAAGGCAAACGCTGCCACAGGCGCTACAGAACTTTCCGCGGGTGGTGTTCGTCACGCATGTGCCGCCGTTTCGTGACGCTTGCTGGCACGAGGGACGCATCTCCGACGACGAGTGGCTGCCGCATTTCACGTCTCGCGCGATGGGAGACGCGCTACTGGATATCATGCGACATTACCCTCGGCGCGAACTCACCGTGCTCTGCGGTCACACGCACGGGCAGGGAGAGGTCACGCTGGGCGAATACGAAAATATCCACGTGCTGACAGGCGGAGCCGAATACGGCGCGCCGGAGATCCAGCGTATCTTCGAGTTCAACTAACCTATGGCCGACCACGCCGATCGCAAACAGCCGCTCGATCAGGATTACGCCGCTGCGTGGCGCCCCACGGCCAATTGGGACATGTTGCGGCGCCGCGCGGAATTGCTGGCGAGATTGCGCGAGTTTTTCGTCGCGCACCAATTTCTGGAAGTGGAGACGCCGCTCGTCTCGGCAGACACAGTCGTCGATCGGCATCTTGATCCGTTTGGCGTGGCTGTTGGCCGCGGCCGCACGCGCTGGTTGCAGACCTCGCCTGAGTTTGGGATGAAACGCCTGATGGCGGCCGGCGGCGAGGCGATCTTTCAAGTGACGCGGGCGTTTCGCCAGGAAGAACTCGGGGCCCGGCATAATGCCGAGTTCACGATCGTCGAATGGTATCGCCGTGACGACAATATGGCGACCGCCATGCAGTTGCTTTCGGATCTTTGCGAAGCGCTACTGCATCTAGGGCCGGCGGATTTGATCTCTTACCAAGACGCTTTCCTAAAGTTCGCCGGCGTCGATCCCTTCGCGGCGACCGACGCGGATCTGGTTTCGGCGGTGCGCGACCGCAACATCGATGCGCCGGAGAGTCTGGCGCCGAGCGATCGCGATGGTTGGCTCGACTTGCTGCTGGTTTCGCTCATCGAGCCGCAACTGGGGGCTACGACGCCGACAATGTTGCACAGCTACCCGCCATCGCAAGCGGCGCTGGCGGTGACGACGGGCACTGCGCCGCAGGTTGCCGAGCGCTTCGAGCTGTACGCGCGCGGGATCGAGCTGGCGAATGGCTACCACGAGCTGTTGGATCCGCAGGTGCTACGCGAGCGCAATCAGCGAAACAACGCCGCCCGCGTGATGGACGGCAAACCAATCCTGCCGGCGCTGAGTCATTTGCTGGCGGCGATGGAACACGGTCTGCCGGCGTGCTCGGGCGTTGCGCTCGGGTTTGATCGCGTGGTCATGCTGGCGACCGGCGCGAAAACGATTGCCGAAGTGATTGCGTTTCCGTTTGATCGGGCGTGAGCGGACGTGCGAACTTTAGCGGCAGGGCGCGAGCCCTCCGGCAGCAGTGCAATGGAACGCGAATCACGAAGAACCCGCGGCTAGCGCCTAGCGGCTCACGAAGCATTTGCGGGCTACACGATCAGCGACCAACGGGAGCGGGCCATCAAAACCGCCGCGTGAGCGGCGAACAGGCCGCCGACCCTTGCCGGCTTACAGGCCGGGGATTGGGTCGCGCGACGCGGCTTGCACGACTTCGTTTGGCATGCCGCGGACTAGTCGGAGCTCCGATGGGTCGACCAGTGTTTGCAGCACGCTGGCGATCAGGTGGCGATTCGTCACCGGGTCAGATTGCGGAACTCCGCCATCGCGCGACGACTGGCCAATCACTTGCCCCATCCGCAGGCCGCCGCCCGAAATCAACAGCGGCGCCAGGTTGCCCCAGTGATCGCGGCCGCCACCGGCGTTGATTCTGGGCGAGCGCCCCATTTCGCCGCAGCAAACTAGCAGAATGCGATCAGTCAGACCACGCTCGGCCAGATCCGTAATCAATGTCGACACGGCGTGATCCAATGGCGGCGCGGTGTAGCGCATCCCTTCGGCCATGGGCGCGTTGTTCAGGTCTGCGTGCATGTCCCAGACGAAGCTGGTGGTCACGGTGACGAATCGGCAGCCGGCCTCGCACAATCGCCGCGCCAGCAGTAGCAACTTGCCGAGCGACTTGGCGTTGTCAACGTAGTGGTCGTAATTGTTCCACTTGCGGTTGATCTGGTCCGGTCGCACCAGCGGAGCCGTGTCGAATCGCTCGATCACACGCGGGTCTTCCCGCGAAAGATCAAACGCCTGACCGACGCCGGAGAGGACCGTGTGAAACGCTTGTTCGCGCAGGGCGCCGACGGCGCCAGTCTTCGGTGCGCTCTCGAGTGCCCAACGAGCCCGATCGAGCTCTTTCAGAATCGTGCGGCGATCGCTCAAACGCTCGACGGGCACGTTAAGTTGCATATCCTGCTGCAAATTGCCGCCAGCGCCAGGGACGAACGGGGCATAGCCGCTGCCGAGCGCGCCGGCCGATTCGAAGAAGCCGAAGTTGCGCGTCGGGGCGCCAGTCGATGGATCGACGGCCCGCGGAAACAACACCGCGGCGCGCGGCATGCCAGTCGCCGGATCGGTCGCGCCCGCAGCGCGGGCATACAGCACGCCCAAGTTGGCGCCGCCGGTGTCTCGGCCAACTATCGGCTTGATGTCGTGGTTCGCGTCGCCAGTTGTGAACGAGCGGACGACGGTCAGTTGTTTGGCGAGCGCCGCGAGCTTGGGAAAGTCGGTCCCGAACGTGACGCCAGGCAGCGCCGTGGCGATTTCGCCCGTCGCTGATCGAATGCCGGCCGGCGCCGACATCTTCGGATCGAACGTCTCGAACTGACTCGGCCCGCCGTGCAGGAACAAAAAGATCACGGCCTTGTCATGCAACAGTCGATTGCTGCCGGTCGCCTTGGCCGCGAGAAAACTCTCGAGCGATAGCGCGTTCAGAGACAGCCCACCGAGCGCGAGGCTACCGACGCGCAAGAACTGGCGACGATTTCCGCGGACCGAATTGTCCGAAAAGCTCAACACCGCGCCACTCCCCGCCTTCGGCCTGATTTTGCGACCGCTCAACCTGATATTAGGAATAGCAGGTTTGGGAGAGGGGAGCAAATCTTGGCGCGAGTGGTGAAATTGCTTTGAATCGGAACCATGGCATTAGGCGGCGTCCCAATCACCCCAAGATGTTTTTGAGCCGAGAGGCAAGCATTGCCAATACATGAACCCAACTGTCGCGGCAACGTAGCGGAACGAGTACAAGACAGACCAATCGGACGGGAAGGCCGTCCACGGCGCCCGCCCAGGCAATACCTGCTTCCGAGCGACCAATGACGCCAGTGATCTCTTCGACGGCCTCGCTCGTCACATGAGGAATAGCCACTCCACGCCCAACAGCGGTTGAGCCCAGGTTCTCTCGATGCACAGCCTGCTTTACAATTTCGGCTGAATTGCCAGGACCAGTTTGATGCGCGATCGCGAGATGATCGACGAGACACTTGATCGCAGCCTCTGGGGACGATCCGGCTTGAGGATCGATGTCGACGGTGGGAAAGTCGAATTCCGGTTTCATGAGGGCCAATACGCTCCGACCCTGCGGTCAAAGTTGCTGTGCTCTTTAGGTTTACTGGTTGGTGAGACTCGACTGTAGTCAGTCTCTCGATGTTCTCATGAAATTGCCGAATCGGCAATTTTTAGAACTATTTCCCTGAATCGAGCTGTGTCAAACGGACCGCGCGATGTGCCTCGGCCTGAATTCCGCACCGATTACCGGCTTGGGCCTGCCAATGTCACTTGGTATCATATGGATATGAGCTTAAGCGACATGCCACATCAGGCGTTCCATCGCGGAACGTCGCCGATTTTTGATCTGCTGACCCCGGATCAAACACGGCGACTTGCTGAGCTACGCGCCGAACCAGCGCTCGTTGAGAGATTGCATGATTTGGCCGAAAAGGCAAATGACGGCGATCTCACCGAGCAGGAACGCGCCGAGTACGAAGGTTATATCGAAGCCAACAACCTGCTAGCCATTTTACAGGCAGAGGCCCGCTTTCGAATCGCGACTGGCAAGAGTTAGGTGATGTGCGCCTTGTCGCGGTCAAGCATATTTCAACGAGCCGGCGATCGTTGTGAGTATTGTCAGCGTCGTCAAAGTGAGTCGCCTCTCATTCCTTTCCATGTCGAGCATATCGTTCCACGCAAGCATGGTGGCGATTCGCACCTGGAGAACCTTTGCCTCGCGTGCCCTGATTGCAATCTTCACAAAGGCAGCAATCTGACTGGGATCGATCCGCAAACGGGATCGATCGTAGAACTGTTCCACCCCAGGCAGCAAGTCTGGACCGAGCATTTTGCCTGGGCAGGTCTGCGGATTGCGGGTCGCACGGCGATTGGGCGAACAACCGTTCGAGTACTCGACTTGAATTCGGCGTCCCGTTTGCGAGTGCGACTGACTACGATCGATGCGTAGCGAGGGACTATCCATCAATCGCGGTAGACTTCTTTGCGTCACTTGATCGCGGTGCCACCATCCCCGTTTTTCGCCGTTTGTGTATCGTCGCGAGTCATCAGCTTCAACTTCCCCGCCCGCGCCGTTTCGACAAATCCCGGCCCCAGGTCGTAATCGACCGCTGAGATTACCCAGCCGTGGTAGTTGGTCAGTTGTTTCGGGTCGCCAATCCATTCGACGGGCCGATTGCCCGACACTTGGCTCAGTTCCCAGATGCCGTGCGGCGCGCCGCAGGTTACCAATGGTTGCGGACTGCGGCTGATCTCGACCATCAGCGCGTCGACGTCGGCCCACAGTGATTGTTGACCGTAGAGTTTGGCGGTTTCCGTCAGGCTCGTCCCCAGAGTTACGCAAAGATGGAGCGCGACCAGGCAGCCGAGGATGCGCGGTTGTCGCTCGCGCGGCGCCAAGCAGGCCAGCCGCCAGACGCACGCCGCCACAATTGGCAGCAGCGGAATCATGTAGCGCGTCCCCTGCTCGCTCGGATAGCCCAGATAAAGCGCCGTATAGAACGGCAGCAACCAGAACAGCGCACTGCATTCTCGGCGAGCGATCTGCCACCAACTCCACGCGAGCGCGATGAACAGTGGAATATAGATGAACATGTTGACGTTCAACCACTGGCCCGTTCGCGCGTAGGCCTTGTTCATGCCGGGCACGGTCATGCGGCCGAACTCACTGATCCGCAGGCGGGCCCCTTCGAGCAATTGTCCGGCAAGCGTCATCTCCGGCCGGCGAAATTCGTCCAAGTAAGTAGACGACGCATTTGGCCCTAGCGCTGCGGCCATGTTCCGCTCATACGAGATAAACGCCAGCACGGCCGCGGTCGCCGGCAGGCCAATGGCGAGCGTCGTGGCGAGTGCGCGCAGCCACGGGATCTGCCGGACAAACGCGGCGCGTAGCGTCACGCAACCATACCCGGCCACGATGAAGATACCGACCGGTCGGATCATGCTCAGGCCGACTACGCCGAGCGCTGCCACGAGTGTCCAGCCAATCGTTTCGCGGCGCGTTTTGGCGGCGCTCAATCGATCGAGCGCGTTGGCGTTGCCCATTAGCGCGGCCATAAAGGCGATCTCGCTCAAAGTCAGCCGTGCGAGCACCCAAAAGCCCACGTTGGCCATCACGAGCGCCGTGATCCAGAGCGCGCCTGCTGGAAACCACCGCGTGGCCCAGCGATAAACGCCCCACATCAGTAGCATCGCAAAGCCCCATTGCATCAGCGTCAACAGCCAGAAGGGCCGCTCGCTGACCAGAAACGCGGGGCTGATCAAAATCGCATAGCCAGGCGCGTAATGCAGCTTCGGCGAGCCAAGGTTCGTCATCGGCCCGCCGTCGGCGACGCTGCGCGCCATCGATAAGTAGCAACTGGCGTCCGGCGTTGGCCCCCACCAAGGCAGAATCTGCGTGGCCAGCAAGATCGCCAGTCCGCCGAACACGAACGTTGGCTTTTGCAGATAGCAAATCGCCAAGGATCGCCACGCAGCGAATCTGCGCGAACTAGCGAATTCCTGGCAAGTTGCAGGCTTTCCGGCGTGTTGAGTGGATTCCACCGATGGACGCCTCCCAAGCGAATTCAATGAGACATAGCAGGGGCGAATCATAGAGATAGCGTGCGCGCAGTGTAAAGGTCGAGCGCGTACTGCTAGCAGCCTTCACCAGTCACCGCACGGCTTTCGATATTGTCCCCCCGCTAGCTTGGCGGTATCTTTGCCCGCCCGCCGGCGCTTCATGCGCTGGCGCGACAAGTCGATTTTTGGGGCAAGACGATACAACGGTTCTCAACTCCCGCGCAGGACGCAACGTGAAGCTGGGAATTTTTCTGCCAAACTGGGTCGGCGACGTCGTGATGGCGACGCCTACGTTGCGAGCGCTGCGAAACCATTTTGGTCCTCAGTCTCGCATGGTGGGCATCATGCGTCCCTATGTGGCCGATGTGTTGGCCGGCACAAGTTGGCTCGATGATCAGATCTTCTGCAACCCACGGTCGAAGGATCGAGACCTGCGCGGCTGGAGATTCTGGCAGCGCCTGCGGGAAGAGAAGTTCGACCTGGCGATCCTGATGACGAATTCGATCCGCACGGCGCTATGGAGCCGGATCAGCGGCGCGCCCGAGCGAGTTGGTTATGCTCACGGCCCGCGCTCACTATTGCTGACGCATCACCTTCGCCGGGCGATGATCGGCCGCAAGTTCGCGCCGACGCCGACGCTCGATTTTTATCTGGAGCTGGCCTATGCCGTCGGCTGCCCGATCGAATCGCCGCGCATGGAATTGGCCACGCTGCCGCCCGACGAAGCCGCGGCCGATCACGTGTGGCGCACGCTGAATCTCGAGCAGAAGCCAGTTGTGATCCTGAACTCCGGCGCGGCGTACGGCGCCTCGAAGCTGTGGCCGCCCGAATACTTCGGCGAGTTGGGCCGGCGTATCGCCGCCGACTACGGACATATGGTGCTGGTGATTTGCGGGCCGAATGAGCGAACGCTGGCCCGCGAGATCGTCAGCCATGCTTCGCATCCGCGCGTGGTCAGCCTCGTCGACCCGCGATTGGGCGAGAATTATCCGCTGCCACTCGGCCTGAGTAAGGCCTGCGTGCGACGCAGTCAGTTGATGATCACGACCGATAGTGGTCCGCGTCACTTTGCGCCGGCGTTCGACGTGCCGGTAATCACCATGTTTGGGCCGACGCCGATCTCGCTGAGCGAGACACACTTTTCCAAGGCGATCCATTTGCATCGCGAGGTCGATTGCGGCCCCTGCCTGCAGCGCGAGTGCCCGCTCAAACATCATCGCTGCATGCGCGAGCTTACGGTTGACCAGGTTTATCGCGCGGTGCAGGTTCAGCTTCAGTCCAAACGCGGACAGGCCGCGTAGTTCGCAGGTAACCGCATGCCGCCAGCCGCCACCAGGACTGAACCGCCGCGTACGACACCGAGCCCGCGCGCCGCTGCGTCGCAGAACGCCGCAGGCAATGAACACATCTGGATCGAGCCTACTGAGCGCAGCGCACTCGCAGCCGCCGGACTCGATACCGTGGCGCAAGTAATGGCCACCGATGCTGGACGCTGCCTGCGCGCCTTGCGCGATCGAGAGAATTGGCGACTTGAGTTGCTGGATAGCGCCGGTCAAGCACGCGGCGCGTTTCTCAAAAAGCATCATGTGCGCGGCCTTGGCAACTGGCTGCGCGCCAAACTCGGCCTGCCGCTACCCGCCACAGCCGGAAGAACCGAAGCCGAGAATAACGATCGCCTCCAGCGGGCAGGTATCCCGGCGATGCGGACGATCGCCTTTGGTGAGCGACTGCTTGAGGGTGGCCTCCTCGAATCATTCGTGCTGACCGAAGAACTAACAGGCTTCACGCAGCTCGATCATTTCCTCCGCAAGCGGTTTGCCGAGTTGAACACGACGAAGCCTGTTTCAAATCCAGACAATGCCAATCAAGTCGCCGCGTTGGCGCGGCTGAGTTTGCGCGTGGCGGCAATCGCCGGTCGGTTCCATCGCGCCGGGTTCAATCATCGCGATCTCTATTGCTGCCATTTCTTTATTCGTGAAGACGCCGCGGGCGATTTCGAAGTCCGGATGATCGATCTACAGCGAGTGCAGCATCGCACGCGTCTCAGGCGCCGTTGGATCGTCAAGGACCTGGCGCAATTGCATTACTCGGCGCCGCGCGAATGGGTCAGTTGCAGCCGGCAAATGGCGTTTTTCAAACAGTATCTGGGCGTCGAGCGGTTGAGACCTCAAGACAAGCGTCTGCTGCGCAGCGTGCTACGTAAACGCTGGTTTATGGAACGTAAGTTAGGGCCTTGTCCATGAAAGTCGGACTCGTAATTCGCCAGTTCGATCCTGGCCGCGGCGGAGCGGAACGCTGGACGTATCAACTCGCCGAGCACGCCGTGGCGGCCGGTCACGAGGTGCATGTTGTCGCGCAACAATTTGTGTCGAACAATGTGCGTCGGCTGCCGATCATTCCGCACGCGCTGCCGAAAGCGCATTCACCATTATCGCTGGCCGACGCCGCGCAGCACGAGGTGCGCAAGCTTAATCTCGACTTGATCCACGACATGGGCTTTGGCTGGCACTTTGATATCTTGCAGCCCCATTTTGGTTCTTGGCGGGCGCAGTTCGAGCGCAAGTTGCTGCCCTTGCCGGCCTGGCTGCGGGTGGCGAAGCGAGCGCTATCTCGCGTGGCGCCCCGCTATCAGGCGCTCGATCGCCTGGCCTGGTTGCAATACGCAGATCATCGCCGGCTAGTGCTTGCGTTGTCGAAGCTGGTCGCCCGCGATCTGGAGCGCGTGCAGGGCTGGCCGATGGAACGCTGCAAGCTGATCTACAACGGCGTCGATCTGATTCGCTACACGCCGGAGAATCGTGACGAGGTGCGCTCGGCCGTCCGCCGCCGCGTGAACGTAGACGATCGAACGCAACTTGTGCTGTTCGTCGCGCATAATTTTGCACTCAAAGGGTTGGCGACGGCCATTCGCGCCGTGGCCATGCAGCGGCAGGCCAATCGCCCGGTGCGGTTGCTCGTGCTCGGATCGGGCCGACCAGGACCGTACCGGCGACTAGCGAGAAAATTGGGCGCGGAAGACGCAGTGCAATTCCTGGGCAAGGTTGAAGACTCAGCGCCTTTTTACGGCGCGGCCGATGTCTTTGTGCTACCGACCTGGTACGACTCTTGCAGTCTGTCATTGCTCGAAGCGATGGCAAGTGGCTTGCCATCCATTACCAGCAGCCACAACGGCGCCGGAGAGTTGATCTCGCACGGGGGCGATGGCTTTGTCATCGATGATCCGGGCGACGCCGATGCACTGGCCGGCCATCTGGAAACGCTGACCGATCCGGAAACGCACGCCAGGATCTCGGTCGCTGGCCGCCGCCTGGCAGAGCGCTATCCACTCGCAGGCAATTACCGCGCAGTGATGGACCTGTGGGCGAATACGGTAGGCCGCGTGCGACGAGCGGCCTAAGGTTCTGTGCGTGCCACTGCTGGCTGGTCCAGCAGTGCAGCCCGGACCTAAGACACTGCTGGGCAAGCCAGTAGTGGCACACGATGCGTAGGCGCTAACCGCTCAAGCATGTTCGCGCACGGCGATCGAATTGATCACTTCGATGTCGCGGCCGACGATCGTGCGGACCAGCTCTTGCGCCATCTGCTTGTGGTAGAAGCTCGATACCGAGCCGCTCAGCACCAGCGAGTCTTCAGCGACTTCGACCACGAGCATGCGCATGTCGAAGATCGGGCTTTCGGCGAGCGCCGATTGCGCGAGCGGTCTGAGTGCTTTTAGTGGTCGTTGCGTTGTAGCCAAGAGAGATTCCCTCCCACCTTTCACCGCCAGCGCGTCACCCACATGACGCCCTCTAGCGTGGCGTTCGTGTGGCGCCGCACTCTGCGTTTGGGCGCGTTCAGATTCCGTTCATGCACTACGAAGTTCGGCGCTTCGAGGGCCGTTGGGCGTCGACCGTTTTCAATCCAAGCCGGCGATCCCTCGCCTCGAACTCGCGCGTCAACGGTTTGCCAATAAAGTCTTTGCAAACACACTCTGCGCGAGTGTTGTCGTCGTACTTAGGCAGTGCGCCTTGCAGAAAACAGACTCTGGCGCCGCCTCGCCAAGGACTTTCTACCGCCAATTACTGTACGAGGCGCGCATTGCATCTGTCAACCATGGATCGACAATCTGTAATGTCGCCGCCCGTACGGAGTTTCCACCTAATGAATGATAGCACCCCCAGTCTGCGCTCGGTCGATCGATGGTTATCGCCGGTGAGTTTTCATGCGCTAGCTATCAATCAACTGCGCCCCCCCATGCGGGTTCTCTCCGCCTGCGGCCAGTCATCGATCGGTCTTGTCGGACGGACTGACCGTCAGTAGCCTGCCGACCTCGATCATGAGGATTTTGTGAACTGGTGGCTCGACGTTTGGAGGCAGGCGATGAACAGGCGATTCGTGTTGGCAGCCCGTGTAGTCGTTTTCCTGACAGGATCTTCCGCCGCGACCTGGACATTTGCCCAAACTCCGGCCCCCAGGGCGCCGGCGCCGAGGTCGACCGCGTTCCAAGAGCCCGTAACACCGGCGGCGCCTGTTAATCCGTCTGAGCCAATCGAACTGGACGAGGCGGACGCCAAGGCCGAGGCCGCAAAACTCGTCATCGGTGATTGGTACAAATTGCAGGTAAAGCGGCGCGGCGTTTCTGCCCAGTTTCAGGGAGCCCTGGTCAAGCTCAACGATCAATGGATCGTCTTACGCATCGTAAGCGAAGGACGGACCGAGTTCGGCGTGCCAGTCGTTTCCAAAATTCCGTTTGCGGGCAGACTGTTTAAGAATGTCGGCATCGGCCGCACGGACGACATGCTCTGGATCCCGCGAGAAGCCGCCACCGTCGAGCAGCGGACGATGTTCGCCCAGCAGGCGGCTGCGGCGGACAGTGTCGTCCCGGCGGCTGCAAAAGAGAATGTGTCCCTGCAGGCGCCGGCAGGTGAAGAGCCACCGGCGGGCTGCGCGTGCACTTTGCACTTTGCGGGGGCCGGCCCAAGCCAGGCAGGTGAAGAGCAGGCGACCGTCAAGGAGCAGGACACCGGCGCCCTCGTCGAAGTAACTGACGATGCCGTTAATTTGATGGTCACCCGCCGCGTCTCCACATCGGTGCGGCTACCGCTGGTCGGCGATCTGCCAGTCATCGGCCCAGCGTTCACTCGCGAGCGCGACGAAGTTCGCAAGGAGCGACGGCAGATCGACCGCGCCGATATTCTTTGCCTGCGGGTTTCGAATCATCAGTTGGTAACGGCAGCGGTCGAACTCGTGCCAATGCCATCGGAGGCCGCAGCGCCAGTTGCGCCAACGCCACCCCTCGCTCCCGCTCCGCCGGCGCCCAGGTGAACTGCTTGCCGGTCGTTGGTGGCTCGCCCGGATACCGGAAGGCGTGCCACTGGCTCTGCCAGTGCTGTCCATTGGTCGGACTCATTCGACGAGGCGGCACTGGCGAGGCCAGTGGCACACGAATCCATGTCCTGGCGACAGCGAGCTCCACCGCTCTAGCAATGCTCCTCCGGGCCGGGCATAATCTGAGCAGGCCAGACGGAACGAGTCTCTCGTGAGTCAGGTTAAGGCGGCGGTGGCCTTTTGCCCCGCGTCGGAATGGCTCGCGCGGGCGGTACTCTATGCAGCTTCTTGAGCTCGTTCTGAACTTCATTGACCGGCAAAGAACGCTGGTCTGGGTTGTGGTCCTGGCGGCGGCCGCCCTGTCTTGCGCCATGCTGCCGGGGCTCGAATTCAACGATGCCCCCGAACGCTGGATGCCTAAGGCGACCGAGCGGGGCTGGAAGGTCTTCGACGAGCATTTTGACGTCGGCGACACCGTTGGCGTGGGGCTGCACTTCAAACGGCCGGTCACCGAGGAGGACCTCCCCCGGTTGAGGGCGCTGCGCGAGCAGTTCCAAAAGATCGATGGCATGAAGCAGGTATACGATACCTCGCTTGTGGCTGAGGAAATTGAAGCGACCACGCTCTCGACGCTACTCGACCCCGCCAACGCCGCGAAGTACACCCTTTACGCCGGCGCGCTGTGGGACGAACCGACCCCTGGTAAGCCTGACCGCACCTTGGTCACGGTGTGCGAACTGGTCTTTGACCCTGAGAACGAAGACTCCGACACACTGGACGCCCGTCGCCGGCACGTTGTCTCCGAAGTCGAACGAATCGTCGACGAGCAAAAGTCGCAAGCGACGTTCGGGGCGGACGTTGATTTTCATCTCGCCAGCGCAATTGTCATGATGGGCGAGTTGGAGAAACGGGCGAGACAGGTCGTCTTTACGTTTCTGCCGGCCTCGATCGCGATCGGCATGATCAGCTTGTACCTCAGCTTCCGCACCTGGCGCACGCTATTGGTGGCCGTGCTTGGCAGTTTGCTGGCGATCTTGCTGGTGCTGGGTTGGTTGGCTGGCGGAGGTGGCACTCTGGGCGTAGTGACCGTAGCGACACCGGCCCTGATTTCAATCATTGGCGTCGCGTCGACGATGCACTTTGCCGAATACGCGGCCGACTACGGCACGACCGGTGAAACGCGCGATCGCACGCGGCTGGTCAGTTGGGTTGCCGTCCCTTGCCTGGGCGCCGCGGCGACAACGGCCGTCGGTTTCTTGATGCTCGTGTTCAACGAGCTTGGGCCGGTGCGCGATCTGGGGTTACAGCTATTCATAGGATCTCTGCTGGCGTTCTTTGGGATCTTCATCGTCTCGCAGTTGATTCCGATCCGCAACGCATCGCAGGGCGTGGTGCTGACGCACAGTCGGTTCCGTCGCTTTACGACGGCCGTGACGAAGCGACCGGTGGCTTCGATCGCGCTGTTGAGCGGCATCACCGCGGTGCTGTTGTACTTCTCGATCACCGGCCTGCACGTCAACGCCGATCCGTTTTCGTTCTTCAATAAAGACCAGCCGATTGCCCGGGCCCTGGCGCACTTTTCCGACCGACGGTTCGGCGTCTACATGCTCGACGTGGTGCTGGTGCCCAAGGAATACGCGCCATCGCCCGAGGGGGGCAAGCCAGAGACTCCGATCTACAAAGCCAACCGAATGCGGGCTGCCGAGTTCAGTGACGTCATTCTGAGCCAGGGCAAAGACAAGGGAGTGATGCGCGTCGTCTCGACCGAGGCCTTCCTGCAACGCCAACGCCAGTTTCAACTCGACCTGGACCGAGTGCGGCGCGAAGAGGGTGTGATGGCGTTTGCCGCGAAGGTGACACGGGTTGGCAGCCAGACCAAAAAATTCGGCAGCACGTTTCAGAGTTGGAGCAGAGACAAGCAAGAAGAAGGCGCCCTGCGACTGACATTCCTGGCGCATGATCAGGGGATCAACGGCTTCGGGCCGCTATTGCAATTAACCAAGGACAACCTGCCGTACGACCGATTCGATTGCTATCTCTGCGGATCGATCGCGCAGGTGGTCGACCTGGGGAACGGTCTGATTGGTGGCATCCTGGTCGGGCTTGGTTCGAGCGTAGTGATCATCGCCGTCCTTTGCGGATTGATGTTCCGATCCGTCAAAATGATGTTGTTGGCGCTGCCGCCGAACTTGTTTCCGGTGCTGGTGCTGTACGGCGTGATGGGTATTTTCAAAATCCCGCTCAGCGCCGGCTCGGCAATGGTCGCCACGATCGCGCTGGGCATCGCCGTGAACGACACGATGCACTTTGTGCTGCACTATCAGCGCTTTACGCGAGATAACGGTTTTGGCACCCGCCGGGCGCTGGTGCAAACAATTGGCGACCTGGGCCGGCCCATTGTGCTGACTTCGGTCGTGCACATCGCCGGGTTCACGGTCTTCTTGCTGACGGACTTTCAACCGCTGTTCCACTTCGGTTTGTTGTCGAGCGCCGCGATGATCGCGGCCATGATGGGCGATCTGTTCATGCTTCCCAATCTATTGATGCTGTTCGATTATCGAGCTGATCGGCCGGATATGGAGCCTGCGCACGAGCATCACGCTCCGCATTCGCAGCCGCAATCGATTGTTTGAAGTCCGTTAAACCGCGCGGCGCAGGGCGCTGCTCGGAGTATTCGCGTAGAGAAGGCCAGCGTTGTGATTCTTAGCGCTCAAAAGATCAAAGCCCTCGAGATCGCCAGTCTGCCGGCGTTTCGACCGCACCCGCTGTTGCGGAACGGTCACGCGCAAACCCTGGCTGGCGTTTATTTTCCTGGTGCGCTGCCGGAGTACGTGGCCGAGCGACACACGCTGCCGCTGGGCGATGGTGACGCCACGATTCTGCACGATGATTGCCCCGCAGATTGGCAGCCCGGCGATGCCGTGGCGCTGATGTTGCATGGGCTGGGCGGCTGCCACCTGAGCGTTTACATGCGGCGGACGGCCGAAAAGTTGCGGGCTCGTGGCGTGCGGGCGTTTCGAATGGATCTGCGCGGCTGCGGCGCGGCGATGGAGCTGGCTCGACTGCCGTATCACAGTGGGCGCTCGGCCGACGCGGCGGCGGCGCTCGCCTATTTGCAAACGCTCTGCCCCGGTTCGCCGGTCACGCTCATCGGCTATTCGCTGGGCGGCAATATCGTACTGAAGCTGGCGGGCGAAAGTGGCGCGAACCCGCCACCAAACCTATTGAGCGTGCTGACGGTTTGCCCTCCGGCGGACTTGGGCGTTTGCTCCGACTGGATCGGCCGGAAATTGAACCTTGTATATGATCGCTATTTCGCCCGCTTATTGGCGGCACAATTGGCGGAACGTCGCGCACGAAATCCTGAGGCGCTCCACGGTGAGTTTCCGCGCTTGCCGACGCGCTTACGCGAAATCGACGATTGGTTTACGGCGCCGACCTGCGGTTTCGGCACGGCGGATAACTACTACCGCCAGTGCGCTTCGGCGCCGCTGCTGCCGGAAATTCGCCTGCCGACGCTGATCATTGCCGCTGCCGACGATCCGCTGGTGCCGGCCCATTCACTCAAGCCCTTGCCGCTCTCGCCGTCGACTCGGCTGCTGATCACCCGTCATGGCGGGCACCTGGGCTACATTGGCGCGAGTGGAACCGACGCCGACCGGCGCTGGATCGACTGGCGCGTGGTCGACTGGGTCCTGGCGCAACACGCGGCCCGCTAGGCTTGCGTAGGTCACGCACTCCGTGCGTGACTTGGCGGTAACGAACACATGCCCCCTCATTGTCACTCGTCTTTCTCTGCGTCTCTCTGCGCCCAATCGGCTTTCTTGAAGTTCCATAAGCAAGAAGATGATGAACCGCAGAGGACGCCGAGAGCGCGGAGGAAATGCAAGACACAAGTAGGTGTTGGGCGATCGCCCTACGCGTGTGGCGCCTTGGCTGTTTTGATCTCAGCCAGCGCTTGCGATATGGCCGCGATCGTTTTCTCTCGCGCTGCCGCGGTCCAGACAGACGTGTGCTCGACGCCGGGATGCATAAAGTGCAGCGTCAAGCTCTGCGGGCTTTGGCCCAGGATTTCTTCGACCGCCAGGGCGTAGAGCATCATTTGCGGCTCGTACTGTGCGGCCGCCTGTGGCACGGCGGCTGCCGTGACGTGGTTTGTCTTGAAATCGACCACGCTCCACGCGCCGCCGGCGTCTTGAACCAGGCAGTCAATGAAACCTTGCAGTCGCAGTGGCGACGTCGTCGGTTGCTTCGCGGAAACCGATTTGCCGTCTGCGCCTGGGGGCCACGCCAACAGAAATTCGAGTTCACGATGAAGCGACCGTGCAGAGCGGAAGCTGACGGCGCGATCGGACCGAACGAACCGCGAGATCATCTCGGTCGCCGTCCGAACATGTTGGTCGGACGTTGAGAACTGCCGATCCGCTTCGCGCCGCACGAGATCGGCGACGTCGACGGAATTCGCGGCTTTAAAGTCGAGCTTCGCCAGCACCGCATGGACCAGCTTGCCCAGATCGGCAGCTCCTTCGCTACTGTAGTTGTCGTCGGTCGTTTCAGCCCATGATGCGTTTGCTTCGACTTCGGCCACCGGCTTGAGCGCGCCGCTGAGGCGCGAGAACGAATAGAAAGCCCGCGCTGTGTCGTCCGGCGCGACAGGCCCTACCAGTGGCGAGGGATTCGCCTGACCGGCCTCGCGCGCGGCGCTCGCCACGTCGAGCAGGTTCTTCAGCCCGTGCCCTCCCGTCGCCGGAGTCGCCGCTGGTTGCTCGAGCGTGACGCGTACTTGAGGCCTCGCATAGTTCGGCGGGACCTCGCCGATCAACTCGCCCGTGATCAGGTTGTAACGCTCGGCGATCAACGACAACCAACTACCCGAGGGCGGCTCATAGTTGTCGTCTCGCACGTCAGCACAACTGCTGAGGATCAGGTAATCGGCCGCGCGAGTCATGGCCACGTAGAGCAGTCGCACTACTTCCTGGGCGTCTTCCTGCTTTTCCATTTGGCGGTAAAGATCGAGCCCGCACGATGCGCGGGCGCCATCCGGTGAAGGCGCGCGCACTAGTGGGCCTAACTCTGGATCGTACGCGAGCGCCGCTTTATCGCCGCTGGGTTTGCGCGTCAGGTCCGGCACAACCACCAGCGGAAACTCCAGCCCCTTGGATTGGTGAATGGTCATCAGCCGCACCACCGTGCTCGATTCGGGCTCAACGGGCGCGGCCGGCTCTTCGGGCTGATTGGCGACGAATTCCGCCAGTTGATTCACGAAATCCGCCAGCGAAAAGATTCCTGCCTGATCAAACGAGCGGGCCTGGTCGATCAGCTTTCGCAAGTTGGCCAGCTTTCGTTCGCCGAGAAACTCAGCGACCAGCAGCGCATCGTAGCCGGTCCGCGCGAGCGCCTCGCGAATCAACGCGGCTACGGGCAGCCGGTCTTTCAGCTCGTGCAGGTGCGTCAGCGTGGCCGCGGCGAACGTAACTTTGCGACGCTCTTCGTCAGATAACTGCGGCGGTGGCGCGGCGTGCAGTAATCCTTCTGCCAGGTCGGCGCCATTTTGCGCAAGCCAGAAAAGCGTCTCATCCGCCAAGGAGAAGAATGGGCTTCGCAGCACGCCGGCCAGGCTGATCAGATCTCGCTGGCAATCCAAGAATCGCAACAGGTTCAGCAGATCAAACACTTCCTGCTGCGAATAGAACGCGCGGCCGCCGACCAGATAGTAAGGAATGTCGTACCGTCTGAGCGCGGCTTCATAATGTTGCACGCTGTTCAGCGAGCGAAACAAAATCGCCACGTCCCCCGGCTCTACAGGGCGTGCTTGCTTTGTTTTCTCGTCGAGAACCCACTTTGCGCGAGATTCGAAAATCTCCTTCAGACGCCGGGCGATCCATTCCGCGTCGGTGCGCCGCAACTCTTCGACATTCGGCTTTTGGGCCGGGTCGCCTTCCCATTTGGACCAGAGAAACTCCACTTCCGGTTCGGTATGGAGCGGATCGCGCGCGGCTTCGAGCGCTTCGTAATCCGGGCCTAGCCGCGCGCAGAACATGGCGTTGACGAATTCGAGGATCGGTCGCTGGCTGCGAAAGTTCAATGTCAGTGGCAGCCGTCCGCGTTTGGGAATCTCGCCCTGCAGTTGGCGAAAGACTCGCGGATCCGCGCCACGGAAGCGGTAAATCGATTGCTTTGAATCTCCGACGAAGAACAATTTGCCGTCGAGTAATCGCTCGCCACAGAGCACCTTGACCAGGTCGACTTGCAGCGGGTTTGTATCCTGGAATTCATCGACCAAGAGCAGCGTCAGGCCCGCGGATAGTTGCTTTTGCAGTGCTTTGGCGTGCGGGCCGGTGAGCAGATTGCGGGCGCGAATCAGCAGATCATCGAAGTCGAGCAGGCCCAATTCTTGCTTATGAGACTCATACGCCTCGATCACAGGCCGGGCGACTCGCAAAATCTCAAGGCCTGCTTTCGCGCTCGCCAGCGCCTCGGCCGGACGAATGCCAAAGTGTTTGACGTTCGAGTCGATCCAACCACGAGTGCTGGTTGCCGCGTCTTTGAATCGCGTGTAGTCCTCTTCGCTAGGCCAATGCTTGGCGGTTCCGCCTCCCTGCACTTTGGCGAATTCTCGAATCTGTAGCAGGTCTTCGATCGGCGTCTCGCTCTCCATGAGCCGTGGCAGCAGGTGGCCGATCGCCGCCAGACGCTGCTTCATCGTGTCATGCGTCGGGCTGGCCGTGCGAATCACCGCGGCGATCTGCTTCACGTCGGGCAATTGCAAAAACTCGTTCACTAGTTGCGGCAAGACGTGCTCGCGCTCGAACTGTTGCCACCGCGTGACGAGCTCTTCCGGACTGACGCTAGCCCAGCGCTCGAAATCGACCTCCTCTCGGCTCAACTGCTGGATCATGTCGCGGAGCGAAGCCAGATTAAACTTCACGGCCAGATCAATCAGTTCCTCACTGGCGTCAGCCAATTGCAAGCGGAGCTGGTCGTCGATCAGTTCCGAAAGGAGCGTCGCCGCCTGCGCCGGCTGCAAGATCTGAAACCGGGGGTCGAGCCTGGCTTCGACCGCATGGGCGCGCAAGAGCGACCCGCAGAACGAATGGATCGTGCTGATCCTCGCAGTTTCCAACTCGCGCAGTAGCGCCAGCCAGCCGTCGGACTCGGCTTCGGTCTCGCTCGCTTTCAAGCGATCTCGGCAAACCCGGCGAACGCGATCGCGCATTTCGCGCGCCGCGCGATCCGTGAATGTGATGGCGATCAGGCCGGAGAGTCCATCGGCGCCTCCAGCGTCGGGCGTGGTCTCTGCCGGATTACCCGCTGCTGGCTTGCGTTTGCGCTTCCCGCCCGTCGGCGGCGTGCCGCGCGCGTTGACCAAGTGCGAAAGATACCGCGCGACCAGCACGTGGGTTTTACCGCAACCGGCGCCCGCTGAGAGCGCGATCGATACGTCACGCGTCTCGACTGCCAGCTGTTGCTGTGGCGTCAGGGCGAACCCGTGGGAAGTTCCCATCGCTTCTCCAACGAGCGGACGTGATTGATCCGACAAACTGTGCTGAACTCGCAATAACTTGTGCACTCGTCGTTGCGACTGGCGATCGGGAACTGCCCCGCGCGAATGCTGTCGACCAATTGCAGGATCAGCCCTTCGACGGCGCTACGCAGATAGCTCCATTCGACCGTGGCCAATGCCTTGCCGGCCGTCATCTCGCTGACCGAAATGGCGTGTTTGGCTTTGAATCCGCCATCGGCCACGCCCCAATAGCCGGCGCGCCAGGCGGCGCGGCCTGTTCGCGATAGCAGTCGTTCTGCAGCCAGGGCGTAAATCGCCACTTGCAGGTCGTCCCCTTCGTCGATTGCCCGGCGCGTGTGGCGGCGGAGCGAACCGCTCTTGTAATCCAGCACGCTCAGCACGGGCTCGCCAGCGATTGTGCCGAGGTCGATCCGATCGATCCGCCCTTGCAGCTTGACGATCTTGTCGCCGGAGCCGATTTCGAGCGGAGCTTCGGTCGAAAGGGGATCCGTGATCGCGCGCGGATCAATCCGGTGTTTCTTCTGTCCGAATGAGACTTCAAAATGCGCCGGCGCCGGCGCGACGTCGAAATCTTTCCACAGCTCGTCGTAAATTGCGTGTTGCTCGATGTAATCCGTGAGCCACGCCAGGATCACTCGCCGATCGATCTCGTCGAGTGCGGCGTGATGGGCTTGCGCGCCCTTAGTCGCAATCTCTGCGGCCAGGAGATCTTCCGCGACTTTTCGAAACGCGACCGCGGCGGCGACAGGCGACGAGGGCTTGCCAGTCGTCTGGTTCAGGGCCAAGTGAGCGCGAGCGAGAATGTCGTGTAATCGAGAACCGCGGGCGAGCGCGTCGGTGTCGAGCGATAATTCGTCGAGCGGCGACAGCTTCAGCACATATTGCAAGAAAAACTTGTAGGGGCAGCCGCGGAATTGTTCCAACCGGCTGGCACTCCAGTGCGTCGTGGTCGGAAACAGCTGCTCAGCTAAATGCGAGCGCGCCGCGTCGCTGGTTACCATTCCGTCGAATGGGCCGTAAGCATCGCGGATTGCGCGCGAGCCCATCGCCTCGAGTCCAGCCAGGACGTTTTGCGCAACCGCCGCGCTGTCGGGGCGCGCCGCCATCTGCCCAAACGTGGCCAGTGGCGCCGCTGGCGTTTCCAGCAGTTCAATGGCCTGCGCCACGGCCAGCACGCGTTCTTCGGTCGGGCTGGCGGGGGTGTCGGTTCGCGAGATTGGGTTGAGGTCTTCCAGGCGAAAATGCTTCGCCTCGCGGCCCAAGGCTTGTTCCAACTCGACCAGGTATGGGCTGGGCAGCAGCGGCTGCGCTTTGTCATCGAGACCGGGGTAGCTCAGACACAATCGCCGAGTCGCCCGCGTGATGACCTCGTAGAACAGCAGCATCTCTTCCTGACTGCGTTCAGCGCGCAGCACGACCGGCAGCCCGGCCGCATGCAGCCGTTCGTATTCTGACTCGCTATATAGCCGGTCGCCACGCGGCGGCGCGGGGAACGCTTGTTCTGATAGGCCAGCCACGAACAGGTACGGAATTGCGAGTGCTCGCACCGCCGTGGGCGAGAGAATTCGCACCCGACCGGTTTCATCCAGCGGCTCCGGCAATTGTTCCGATCGCAAAATATCAAGCATCAGGTCCAGCACCTCGCTGGCGTCGTAGCGATCGGGCTTGCCGTCCTTTGGCGTGGCGAATCGTTCTGCCGAGGCGAGCGATTGAATGAGCAGGTCCCACGAGGCGAGGTTCGATTGTGATAGTTCCTCGGGATCGAGCGTGATGGCGCGGTAGACGCCGGTCTCAGCGCCCAGCGTGGCAATCACGTCAGACCACTCGGCGCCGGTGGCTTTGGAAGGAAGTCGGTCGAACGCTGCGCTTAAGCGCCCCAGCAACAACAACGTTGCCTTTGCCGGGTCGCTGATTTCCGGATCGATCGAATCCGCCCGGCGCTGGACCGCGCTCAACAGCGCCGCGCGTCCGTAAGGCACTTGTAGTTCGCGAATGACGCTGTCGGCTTCCTTCCACGCCTGCCCCTGTCGCCACTCGGGCCAGTCTGGCTGAAAGTAGTTATGCGCCAGCAGCGTGGTCAGCTCACGATAGGGCCAGTTGTCGACGTGCAATCGCAGCAGATTCACCACCGCGGCCAGCGCCGGCGATTGCGAGAGCGCGCGGCCATCGGCCAACACATAGGGCAGGCCGAGATCGCCGAAGACTTCGCCGACTAATGACGCCACCGCTGATGGCGAGCGCAGCACGATCGTGATGTCGCTGGGGGCCACCGGGCGGCCATTATCCGGATCGCCGTCGAGCAGCAATTGCTTCACGCGGCGGCCAACCAGGGCCAGCTCATCGATCGCACGGGCCGCCTCGACGATCTCCATCCGCGCAATCCTGGCGGCCGGCTTCACATGGCGAGGACTCTTGAACAGCTCAACTTCGACATGCCCCAGTGTCGGCCAGTCAGTTCGCTCACGCCGCGGAACGGTCTGAATCCGCAACGAACGGTGATGCTTCTTCAGCAGCGAGAGTGTTTGGACAGGCTTGGCAAACAAATCTTCACGCGCGGCGCCAGCTTCCAGCGGCAGCGAGATCGCCATGCTTTCGGCGCGCGAGGCAAGAATTTGCAGGATGTCATGCTGCGGGCGAGTGAAATCGGCGAATCCGTCAACGATTACGCTACGTAACGCTTCGAACGGACGCGTGGCGCCGTTTCTCAACAACTCGCGCGCGATCCAAAAGCGGCCTTCCGCGTCGTACAGACCTCGCTGGTTGAGATGCTCTTGATACGCTTCATAGAGCAGGAGCAGGTCACGATCTTTGTGGGTCACGCCGCGCTGTTCGCAGGCGCTTTTGAATTCGTCGGGCCAGATTTCTTGCGTTTTAAGCTCACTGATCAACTCGCAAACAAGATCTGTCAAGCCGCTGGTCCCGGCGATGGGGCCGAAATGCTTCAGGCGTTTCTCGGCAGCGCGGGAGAGAATCAGCCCGCGAATGATTTGCCGTTTGACCAGGCTGGTGATCGGTTGCACTTCGGTCGAACTGGCCGAGAGGACCTGTTCTGCGAATTGTGAAAACGTCATCACGCCAGGCTGCAGGCAACCGCGGAAGCCGCCCGAGAGGAGCCGAGCGCGAACTTCGGCCGCGCTGCGATGCGTGGGGGCGATCCACAGCGCACAACCGATCTCTCCCATTGCCAGCGCCGCGCGATGCCGCGCAAGGAGCAGCTCGGTTTTGCCGCTGCTGGCCGGACCGGTGAAGATTTCGGTGCTGGTGTTGTCGCGATCCGTCATGCGAACTGCCGTATGGCCTGGCCGAGAGTGCCTGATTTGTCTCTGCCCGATTGTGCGCCCCTGAGGGGGATTCTGCGGCGCACTTTCATTTTCGCGGACCGCGACGATTGCCACAAGCGGCTGGACGGTTGGATGAGGGCGCCGCTTCGCGCGTCGACGAATCAGACCTACAATTTGTGGTAGTTTGTCGCGTGCAAAGACGTTCGCGACGCAATGGCTTGCTAAATCCAGGAAAGTGGCGCCGATGAATCCCCCAGCTGAAGTTCCGCTCGAAGTCACCTGCTTGATGGTCAAAGACAAGCTGACCGCGGGCGAGGCGTTCTTGTTTCTCGACTGTCGGCAGCCTGCCGAACACGCGACGGCGCACATTGAAGGCGCCCGCCTGATCCCCATGAACGAACTGCCGCAGCGCGTGGCGGAGTTGGCGGGGTATCGAGACAAGGAGATCGTCGTTCACTGCCATCACGGCGGCCGCAGCGAGCGCGTGGCCCTGTGGCTGCGCGAGCAGGGATTCGCCGGAGCTCGCACCATGGTTGGCGGCATCGACCGCTGGGCCCAAGAAATCGACCGCGCGGTGCCACGTTACTAATACGAAGGGCCGAGAGAAAAAAAGCATCGCAATCGAAGAGTCCAGGAACGCTAATCAACGCTAATTCTCACTAATCTTCTCATCAGCGGTAATTAGCGCTGATTAGCGTTCCCGTCTTCCTCTAGGTCTCAGCACGCAAGCAAGCGCTTTCCGGCGCTTCAAATCCGGCGTTACGCCTGTCCCCTTAAAGCCCCAAGTCTCAAGCCCCAAGCCTGGTCGCCACCGGCGACCCGCTAGCGTGGTATGCTATTACCCGTTGGAATCGGTATTGTGAACCGATGGCACTCTCGCTACTCTTTGCCGCCTATCTCATCTCGTGAATTCAATCGATCCGTTAGGGTCTGTCGATCGGCTATCGCTTCGCACACGGATTTCACTTCTCGTGTGCGCCGCTGGGCTGACGGCGATGTTGGTCGTGGCTGCCTGGTTGCAACCGAATCCGAATGGATACGGAACGCACAGGCAGTTGGGACTTCCCCCTTGCGGCTTTCAGTGGATTACCGGAATTCGTTGTCCTGCTTGCGGCATGACCACCAGTTGGTCGCACGCCGTGCGTGGGCAATTTATTGAGGCGGCAAAGGCGAATGCGGGAGGATTTTTGTTGGCGGTGCTGGCCGCGGTAACTGCGGCGGGCGCGCTAGTCATGGCTGCCAGCGGAAGGCGCTGGAAGCTGGTGACAAACTTTGGCGTTGGCGTCGCGGTGGCCCTGGCGGTCCTCGGCGTCACGATGGTCGACTGGATCATACGACTCGGCGTGAACTATTGGCCCGCCTCTTTGATCGGGCAATAGTCGCAAAATCATTAGGACCACCCGTGAACGCGGGAGAGAACGATGGAACGTTCCACTCATAACAGCTTGTGCCTGATTCTGTCTTTTGCGATCGCCCTGCCGGCGCTCGTGCCTACGTGTGGTTGCGTGGGCGCGTTGACGACGGCCGCTTGGCTGATCAAAGGCAATGACGTCAACGCCGAGTACAACGGTCTCAAGAACAAACGCGTGGCCGTGATCTGTCGTCCGCTGGAAGGGCTGCAATACACCGCCGGCGGTCGCACACCGCAGGATTTGGCCACGCAGGTGGGGCGTTTGCTGCAAAAGAAAGTTCGCGGCGTGACGATCATCGACCAGCGTGAAATCGCCAAGTGGACAGACGAGCACGACTGGGACGACTACATCGAAGTCGGCAAGCAGCTCAAGGCTGACATGGTCGTGGGCATCAGCCTGGAAGAGTACAGCCTGTACCAGAGCCAGACACTGTATCAGGGCAAGGCGCGGATGAATATCAAGGTCTACGACGTCGCCGCTGGTGGCGAATCCGTCTGGCACAAGTCGATTCCGCGAATCGCTTATCCGCCAAACCGCGGTGTCGACACGGCAATGGCCGAAGAAGATTTCCGCCACCGTTTTGCGACGCACCTGGCAGACATCGTCGGCCGCCACTTCTACTCGCACGACGCCGAAGCCGACCTGGCGCTGGACGCTGAGCCGTTCACGTCGGATTGATGCGTAGAGTTGTGGATTCTTCGCGGCGCTTTGAACATGTCGCAGTCGTAGAGCGTTGGGCCGGGGCTGCGCAGGATTTTGGAACCGGCGCTGGTCGAACAACGACGACGTCGCATTGATCGCCTGCGTTCGCTGTTGGTTCCTGTGCGATCCCTCCAGGATCGACGACGGTTCTCTTCTGTCCCTTTACCGGGGGTATCGCTGCGCTCAACCGCCCGGCTATGCGCTGTGATCCCTGCGGGATCAATCTGACTGCAACACGTTGAACGTGCGAGCGATACGCGTTGAATTGGGTCGTCGTTCCATTCGCTACTTACGCACTTGCTCGAACATCCAAGGCACCACACCTTTTTCGTCGGAGTAGGCCGGCGTCCAGCTGTCGTGGCCGGCGTCGGGGAATTCGGTGTACTTGGGATCGCCGCCGGCTTGCTTGATGGCGTCGATCATTTTGCGAGATTGCTCTGGCCGGACGACTGTGTCTTTGGCGCCGTGGAACGCCCAGATGGGTAGCTTCGCGAGCACAGCGGCTTTTGTTCCATCGCCGCCGCCGCAGATCGGCACGAGCGCCGCGAAATGATCGGGCCGACGCGTGGCGAGTTGCCACGAGCCAAAGCCTCCCATCGACAGCCCGGTCAGATAGACGCGCTTTAGATCAACCGGGTAGTTCTTCTCGACTTCATCCAGAATGCCTTCGGCCACTTGGATTTGCTCACTGACCGCTGGCGCGTCTGGATCTTTCGCCTTGAAGGGATTGGCCCACCATTTGTTTTTGCGGCACTGCGGCGCGATCAAAAAGCAGGGATACTTGGCCTGCCACTCAGGCTTGGCCATCTGCTCCGGGAAGTACATCAGTTGAGCTGCGTTGTCGTCCCCACGTTCGCCGGCCCCGTGCAGAAACAAGATCACCGGATACTTCTTGCCGGGCTCGATCTTCGCAGGTGAGAGCAAGCGATAGTGGAAGACTTCGTCCTTGTAGTCGCCGCCGGTGAACTTAAACGTGTGATCAGCGAACTTGGCGAGCACGTCTTCTTCTGGCACTTTGCGAACTCCGGCTTGAGCGACGAGCGACAGGGCAACCGTGGCGATGCAGAGCGTATTCATCCGCGCAACCCCTCAATGAGTAACTGGCAAGCGATGTTGAATTTGTAATGAGTTGAAATGTGAGGTGTGTGCCACTGGCTTTGCCAGTGCCGGCACTTCGACTCCCAAGGATTTAAGACACTGGCGGAGCCAGTGGCACACGGAATTCGCTGAAGCGACCTGGCGCTATCCAATTGATCGAAACTCGGACGTAGCCAAGAGCGACTTGAGCGCTTCAAGCAGCCGCTCCAGGTCGCTGGGGCTGGTATACATCTGGCAAGAGACGCGCACAAGTCTCTGGCCTTGCCACTCGAAGATCGGCACTTCGATTCGGTGGCGCCGCCAAAGGGCGTCTTGCAGCGGCGGCCCCACGCCTGGCGGCAAAGGGAGCGCCGCCATCGAGGCGTACCACGCGGTATCGTCAGGTGAAAGCGGCGCCAGGCCGGTCCAGGCGGTGATCAGCTCGCGAGCTTGTTGCGCCAAGTAGTGCGATCGCAGGCGAAACGCTTCGACGCCGATCCGCTCAAGAAAATCGATCGCCGCCGGGATGGCCAGAATGCTGGTTGGGTCGCGCGTGCCAGTCCAGTTGAACTCGTCACGCCAGCTGGGCGGTTGGCCCCACGTGACGCCCCAACTTTCGATGGCCGAACGGATGCCTGGTTGGGCGCGAGGGTGCACGTACAAAAAGCCGGCGCCGACCGGCGCGAGCAGCCATTTGTGGCAACTGGCGGTGTAGTAATCCCAATCAAGCGCGTCGAGATCCAGCGGAACGCTCACCAGCGCATGCGGACCATCAATGCAGACCGGAATGCCCTGGACGCGCGCCGCGCGGCAAATCTGTTCGACCGGCAAGCGGAGCGCCGTCGGCGAGCTGATGTGGCTGATGACGATCAATCGCGTGCGCTTGGTCACGGCGGCAAAGATCGCTTCGACCCACTCGTCGGCGGTCGTGGCCGGAATGGATAGCTGCGCGATCGTCATCTTCGCGCCCGCGCGAGCACACGCGCGCTGCCAGATCCGCGAGACGGCGCCGTATTCATGATCGGTGAGTAGCACTTCGTCGCCCGGGGCAAGCGGCACGCTGCACGCGACCGCATTCATGCCGACCGTGGCATTCTCGACAAACACCAGCCGATCTGGATCTGCGCCGAGAAACGGCCCTAGCCGCGCCCGCACCTGGACCATGGCCGGGTGCAGAAATCGCTGCATGAAGTCAACCGGATCTTGCGCAAGTTGCGAAAGCAGTTGCTGCCGCGCGGCCAGCACTTCGGCCGGCGGCGCGCCGAACGAGCCGTGATTGAGAAACGTCACGCCAGGCGCGAACGACCAGTGACGGGCAATCTCAGCCCAGGCGGCTTCGTCTGTCGCCGCGGGTGAAGCGGGAAGATTGTTGCGATTCATAGCGGGAGCTTACCCGCTTACGAACTACGTCGCCAGCAACAGGCGGCCCGGGACCTGCAGGAAGTTCTTGACTTCGTTCAGGAACCTCGCGGCCACGGCGCCGTCGACCAGGCGATGATCGTACGACAGACTGAGCGGCATCATCAGCCGCGGTTCGATCTTGTCGCCCACAATGATTGGCATCATGCGCGAGCGGCCGGTGAGCAGAACGGCGACTTCCGGGTAATTGATGATCGGCGTGGAGTACGTCCCGCCGACGGCGCCCAAATTGCTAATCGTAAAGCTGCCACCGCGGAGATCGTCGATGGTGAACTGACTGGCGCGGCCTTTGTTGGCGACGTCCGTGAGTGCTTGCGCTACTTGTGGAATGGTCAGTTGGTCAACGTCGCGGATCACCGGCACCACCAGGCCCCGTTCGGTATCCACGGCGATGCCCAGGTTCACGTACTGCTTGAAAATGACCCGGTTGTTCTCCAGGTCGAGCGACGCGTTGAGCGTGGGGTGCAGCTTGAGCGATTGTGACACCGCTTTGACCACAAACGCCATCATCGTCAACTTCAGGTCGCTCTTGGCGTAATCGGCGCTGCTGTCCTTGCGGATCCGCTCCAGCTCGGTGATGTCCGCGTCGTCAAAATTAGTGACGTGCGGAATCGTCTGCGACGAACGGGCCATGTTCGACGCGATCGTCTTGCGAATCTTCGTTAGCGCTTGATAGCGAACATTGCCGTAGTTGTCTTGATCGTTCACGCCGTCCGGCATGTTGCCGCGCGTGGGCGAAGCCTTGAGCACGCTCGACGAATGACGCACCGCCGCGACTACGTCGTTGCGCGTGATCCGACCGCCGGGGCCAGTGCCAGTGACGCGACGCAAGTCGACGCCCAACTCGCGCGCCAGGCGACGCGTGGACGGGCCAGCAGGCGAAGTGACCGCGGCGCCTTCGGCCACCGGGTGTTCAGCTTCGTGACCGCCGTTGCGATTTGGCGCGGGGGCCGGCTCTTGATCGTCGTCATCCTCGTCGTCTTCTTCTTCCGCGACTGGCTGTGGCGCAGGCGCACTCTTGGGCTTGGCGGGCGCGGCCGGCTTCGCCGCTGGCGCCGCGGCTTGCTCGGGTTCCGCTTGTGGCGCTTCGGCCTTCTTGGCTGGTTTTTCAGGAGCTGGCTCGGCGCCTTCGGACTTGGCCGCCGGAGCGCCCGCTTCGACCGTTAGTAGCAGCGTGCCAATGGGCACCGTCTGGCCGGGCTGCACGTGGATCTTGGTGACGCGGCCAGCGTGGGGGCACTGAATCTCGACCATCGCCTTATCGGTTTCGAGCTCCAGCACGTTCTGGTTCGCTTCGATCGTGTCACCCTCGTGCACCAATATTGTGACGACGTCGCCCGATTCGACGTTTTCTCCCAGATCTGGCAACTTGAAGTCGATGGCCATCGATGGTCCTTAGCACTGACGTGAACGGCGGATGTGTTTCCGTGGGATAGGCACTGCGGAAGCCGGAGGGTACCCGACCAACAGTGCCGCGCAGATGTTTATGGCTAAATTTTAAGCAATCCAGGGATCGATCTTCTCGCGATCAACGCCCAGATCCTTGATGGCTTGCGCGACGAGCGATTTATCGATCTGGCCTCGCAATGCAAGATTATACAACGCGGCCACGGTCGTGGTTTCTGCGTCGATCTCGAAGTGGCGACGCAGATTTTCGCGCTGGTCGCTACGACCCAATCCGTCAGTCCCCAGGGCAAAAATGCCGCCCGGCAACCAGGGGTCGATCTGTTCGGCCACGGCGCGGACATTGTCGCTGGTGGCGATGAACGGGCCTTCTTCGCCGGCGATGACGTTCTCCAGGTAAGACTTGCGCGGCGGCTCTTCCGGGTGCAGCATGTTCCAGCGACGCGCGGCTTGGGCCTCGGTTCGCAGCGTTTTGTAGCTCGTCACGCTCCAGGCGGTGCTGGAGATGTCGTACTTCTCGGCCAGGATTTTCTGCGCTCGCAGGGCCTCGCGCAAAATTGAGCCTGAGCCAAACAACTGCACGCGCGGCCGATGACTGCCGACGTCGACGCTGTTGATCCGGTACATGCCGCGCATGATGCCTTCTTCGCAACCTTGCGGCATGTTCGGCATCACGTAGTTTTCATTCTGGATCGTGATGTAATACATCGCGTCCTCTTTCTCTTCGTACATCAGCCGCATGCCTTCGAGCGCGATCCACGCGGTCTCGTAGGCGTAAGCCGGCTCGTAGCAGCGCACCGTGGGGTACGCCATGGCGAACAAGTGGCTGTGGCCGTCCTGATGTTGCAGGCCTTCGCCGTTTAGCGTGGTGCGACCGGCCGTGCCGCCCAGGATGAATCCTTTGCAGCGCGAATCCGCGGCTGACCAGATCAAGTCGCCGATCCGTTGGAAGCCGAACATCGAGTAGAAAATGAAGAACGGCATCATTGTGATGCCATGCGTGCTGTACGAAGTGCCGGCCGCGATGAACGACGACATCGAGCCTGCCTCGGTGATCCCTTCTTCCAGGATCTGGCCGTCCTTCGCTTCGCGATAGTAGAGCACCGTCTCCGAATCGACCGGCTCATACAACTGTCCGCTGTGAGCGTAAATGCCGCACTGGCGGAACAGCGATTCCATGCCGAACGTGCGCGATTCGTCCGGGCAGATCGGCACGATGTAACGACCGATCTGCTTGTCGCGCAGCAAACGTCCAAACATCCGGACGAAGGCCATCGTCGTTGAGACTTCACGGTCGCCCGAACTCTCGAACGATTCCGGGAAGCTTTCCTTGCGCGGGATGATCAGGGCCGGTTGCTCGGGGTTGCGCGCGGGCACAAACCCACCCAGTGATTGGCGACGCTCGCGCAGGTATTGCATCTCCGGACTGTCTTCCGGCGGGCGGTAGAACGGCGCCTTGCTCACTTCTTCATCCGAGATCGGAATGCCGAAGTGGGTGCGGAACTCGCGCAGCTCGTTTTCGTTGAGCTTCTTCTGTTGATGCGTAACGTTGCGCCCTTCGCCGGCTTCGCCCAGGCCGTAGCCTTTGATCGTTTTGGCGAGGATCACGGTCGGCTTGCCCTTGGTCTCAATCGCCAGCTTGTACGCGGCGTAGACCTTTTCTGGATCATGGCCGCCGCGACGGAGCCGTTTCAGCTTCTCGTCCGAGAGGTGGCTGGCCAGCTCTTCGAGCTCTGGATACTTGCCGAAGAAATGCTCGCGAATGTAACTGCCGGGGCTGACGACATACTTTTGATATTCGCCGTCAACGACTTCGCCCATCCGCTGCACGAGCAGGCCAGATTCATCGCGCGCCAGGAGCGGATCCCAATCGTCACCCCAGATCACCTTGATGACGTTCCAGCCGGCGCCGCGGAACGCGCCTTCGAGCTCTTGGATCATCTTGCCGTTGCCGCGGACCGGACCGTCCAGTCGCTGCAAGTTGCAATTGATCACGAAGATCAAGTTGTCGAGCTTCTCGCGCGAGCCGAGCGTGATGGCGCCCAGCGACTCGGGCTCATCGCATTCGCCATCGCCGAGGAACGCCCACACGCGCGAGTTGCTGGTGTCCTTGATGCCGCGGTCCATCAGGTACTTGTTGAAGCGCGCTTGATAGATGGCCGTGATCGGGCCGAGCCCCATTGAGACCGTGGGGAACTGCCAGAAGTTGGGCATCAGCCATGGATGCGGATAACTCGATAGGCCGCCGCCCGGCGCCAGCTCCTGTCGGAAGTTGATCAGTTTTTCTTCGGTCAGTCGTCCTTCGAGAAACGCGCGAGCATAGATGCCCGGCGAGGCGTGTCCCTGAAAGTAAACCTGGTCCGTCGCACGAAAGAAGTGATTGAACGCCACTTCATACAACGTGGCCGCCGAGGCGTAGGTCGAGATGTGGCCGCCGATGCCTGGATGATCGCGATTAGCGCGGACCACCATGGCCATAGCGTTCCAGCGGATAAAGCTTTTGATCCGGCGTTCGATCTCGCGGTTGCCCGGATAGACCGGCTGGCGATTCGCCGGAATCGTGTTGACGTAGGGCGTGTTCGACGAGAAGGGGAGCGTTACCCCTTGTCGACAGGCCGCGTCGTCGAGCATCTGCAATAGAAAGCGGACGCGGTCCGGCCCTTTCGTCTCGAGCACGTACTGCAGAGACTCGAGCCACTCGGCCGTCTCGGCCGGGTCTGCGTCGCCGTTGCGAGTGTTGACCGATTCTACCTGGGCCATCTGCCGACCTCCTTGGGGGCGAGCCCTGCCGCTCATGCCCGATCCTGTGACTTACCTGGCCCCACCACGGCTCCAGCCAATCCAACCGCCCGGGGCTGCCGACCGGCGACCGCCTGCCCGTGGGGCCCAAACCTGTTGAGCGCCTCCGCAGCAGACATTACCGGACGACTTTACCGGAGATCGACCGGCCCCGTCGAGTAGACACACAAGGGGGCGCCGTCGAGCAGCGTTGGTTTTGCAATTCGAGCTGGAAGTGTAATGGGGCTGTAAAAGCTTAGGCCATCGGTGCTTCCGAGCTGGCCGGTCGTTCCGTCAAGACGTTCCCCGTTGGGCGGCGAGAAGCGGGGTTTTTGCGTCGGCGGGCGCTACATCAACAGGCGAATTCGGCCTGTTCGCTCGGCCCTGAGCCCCCTGCGAGGGAAGGCCGTGACCGGGCGTAATTCTCAGACGACAAAGCAGCTTGCGCCGACGCTCTACCCGCCATTATCCGATCGCCCGGGCCATCCGTAAAGGCCGGCAACCCAGCATTTCAGGGGCCGATAGTGAAAGAAGCGTGGCAAATAGAAGGAAGGCAGTTTTGCCACAGAGGACACCGAGGACACAGAGAAAAAGGGCGGGGACCAGGCCCTACTTCTCGATCAGCCCGCGGAGCGTGGCCAGGTTGATGATGTCGAGGTCCTGGCCGTCGCGTTCGCCCTTTTCGGTTTCGAGGTACATCGGGACTTTGCGAAAGCGGCTGTCGTTCATCAGGTGGCGGAATGGCTCGATGCCCAGGTGGCCTTCGCCGATGTGCGCGTGCCGGTCGACGCGCGAGCCGAGTTCGCGCTTGCTGTCATTCAGATGAAACGCCTTCACAGTTTTCACGCCGACGGTTTTGTCCAACGCTTTGAACGTCGCTTTGTATTCCTTCTCCGTCGCTAGCGGGTATCCGGCCGCGAAGATGTGGCAGGTGTCAACGCAAACGCCCAGCCGGTCGGGATCTTTGACGCCGTCGATGATCGTGGCCAGGTGCTCGAACTTCCAGCCCAGCGTCGAACCTTGCCCGGCGGTTGTTTCGAGCAAGCACTGACTGGCAATGCCGCGCGTCTGGGCGTGAACTTCGTCAAGCGCTGCGATGATGCGCTTCAGTCCGGCTTCTTCGCTCGTGGTAGTGAACGCGCCGGGATGCGTGACGACGTACGGAATGCCCAACTGATCCGCCCGCTGCAACTCAACGATGAACGCCTCGAGCGATTTTCGCCACAGTTCTTCGTCTGGGCTCGCCAGATTGATCAGGTACGAATCATGCGAAATCGGATGCGCAATCTTGTGCTCGGCCAACGCCGTTTTGAACCGCGCCGCCTCATCGGCTGAAATCGCCTTCGCCCGCCACTGATTGTTGTTCTTCGTAAAGAGCTGCACGCAATCGCACTCGCAGCGACGCGCGGCCTCCACGGACTTGTGATACCCGCCAGCAATCGACATGTGCGCGCCAAGAATAGCCATGCGAGTTAGCGTAGCAAGAGCGGTGGGAGTTCAAAAGGGAGGCGCCAGGAACGAAGTCTCCGTTCCCGGATTTGGTTGTGCCGTCGTTTCGTTCTGGTTGGATGCCGGATCTGTTAACCACGACGGCACGACGACACAACGGAACAAATCGGGCTGCTGGAATTGGACGCTGTTCCTTCCACGCAGTCGGTTGCGAAACGTTTAGCCCCAGAGGGGCGCCCCAAGGTAGCCTGGGATGAAATCCCAGGGCTCCAGCCGAAGATTGCTTTAGGTGGGGTTTTCCGTTGCGTACCGCCTATCAGGGACCTGAGACCCTACAGTTCGGCAAAGCTTTTCGAACCTCGTCAGCGTGAATTCGAGCGACCCTGGAATAATTCACACGGAGAGTCGTCAACGATCCGAGCTGCATCAGTGGCGCCAGGTCGCTGACTTTTGTGTCGTCAAGGTTTAGATCTTTCAGTGTCGTCAGCCCAGCCAGCGGTGACAGGTCCCCGATACCCGTTCGGTCTAAGTTGATATCTTCCAGATTGTGGAGCCCAGATAGCGAGCCGACTTCGGTGATCCACGTGTTCGCAAGATTTAACGTGCGCAGGTTTGAAAGTCCGCTGAGTGGCGTAATATCTTTGACCTGCGTATTTTTAAGCGACAGACTCTCTAATTTGCTCAACACCTTCAATGGCGAAATGCCTTTGATGAACGTGTCGCCAAGATCGAGCGTTTTCAAGTTTTTTAGATTGATGATCGGCATCAGATTAGACACCTTTTCTGCGCCACAGAGGTTTAAGTTCTCGAGTTGCCTCATTTCAGAAAGAGGGCTCAGATCCTCAATCATCGTGCCCGAGAGATCCAAGAGTTGCAGCTTTGTTAAGCCCGCAAGCGGCGTTAGATTGCTTACCTTCGTACCCTTAAGTGCGAGCGTGCGCAGACTCGCTAATTGCGAAAGTGACGAAAGGTCCTCGACGGGGTACTTTGCAAGGTACAACTCCTGGATGTTTTGAAGCCCTTCGAGGACTGCAAGGTCATCCGAGTCACGCCAGGCTCCTTTGACTTTTACAATCCGGGCGCCAAACACGAAATCGCTGATTTCGTCCCACCTGGATTGCGATTGGCCTTGGGAACGAGCATCAGTCGAGAAGTATGGGCTAACGAATTCAACGTCGAACCCTCGAAACACAAGTATCTGAGCGGCTCGCCGTTCGAATGCTGATTGTCGACGCTCTTTCGCTACCCATGCGGCCGGGGCCGCGACGACCGCGACGAGTAACAGCATGGTCCGCAGCGAAAAGCGAAACCAGCGGCGGCGGTTTCGGACAGGGCTGGTTGACCAATCGCTCATCTCAGTAGCTTAACAACCTGCCGAGCGAGGCGCCAAAGTAGTGGCGGTGGAGAGGCATGCTCATCACGATGCAATTCTGAACCAGACAATCTGCATCAAACAAAGAACGCCAGCGCCGAGTGGCGTATTAAGCCTGTTGCCCTGGAACGAAGCGCGATTGTGATTACTGCGTTGCCGCCTGGGGGTTGACCGACACGGTTTTCCAATGCGCGGCGATGACGATGGCCAGCAAGACGCAGACCACCCACGCCAAATTAGTCATCGTACTGGCGGTCAGTTCCTTGGCTAGGCAGGCGAGTATCAGTCCTGTCGGGAACAACGGCCCCCACAAGCCAACAAACAGCATCGACGACAGATACACCTGACGCGAAACTCGCCGGCCCTGCGTGGTCGTCACCACGGCCGGCAATCGCTTGGACGAAAACCGCAGGCTGGCAAAGAAGCCCAGATACAAGAGAACGAGCACCCCGATCGGCCCTGCGACAATCGCAACAGCCACGCCAGCCGCCACCGCGAACAGTGTTCGCAGCGAGAAGGACCAACGGTGACGTAGAGGGGTAAGCATGCTCATCACGCTGCATTGTAGATCAGAAGGTTTGACCGAAGCAATGATGGTGGCCGGCTGGCGGTGATGCCTTGGTAGTACGTCGTAGGAAGGGTTCAGAATTCTGAACCCATTATCTGCCATTATCATCTGGATGAGGACTGCGGCGGGTCCGCTACTTTTGCTTTCGTCTCGACTCTTGCCTCTGGGAAAAGTCGCTTGATACGGTTCACCTCGGCTAGTTCCAAAGGCGTTAGCTCACGGTTGTAATAATAGAAACCCTCGGCCGGTTCACGACCGAAGGACAGTAGTAACTGATGATGTCCCCGCTCACCGAAGAGCCAAAGGACCCCCGGGGCGCGTGGCTTCGGCGTAGCGCGAACGAACCATTCTTGATCAAAATATATTCGATACCAATCCGCTCCGGCGTGAGCAGCCCGCCGCTGACGCACCCAATTGACGTGATACGCTACGAATACAGCTGCCAGTGTCACCACCACGAACATCGTCCGCAGACTGAACTGCTTTCGAGCAAGCCGGGAGAGAGTGGTAGGGAGAGTTGTCATTTTTCCAGACAGCCAAACCTCGCCTAGCCTCTCTCCATTCCAATTCGGAGCCCCAGCTGATGGCTATTGCGCGTCTTTGACATCAACCAAGCGAATGATTCGGTCCGCTCGCTTCGTTCCAAATAAGTCCTTCAAGTGTTCGTAGAGATCTTGCTTGATCTCTTCTGATGGGACGTTTCCAGATAGTTCTAATTCACCCAAAGAGGTTTCATCGACCTCCAGTGAGCGAAACGCCTCATTCGTGGCGAGTACCGGTCTGAAGTCCTCCCATGTCCTGGTGTACTGCCGATGGTAGACCTGCACATCTTCAAAGACCGCCCCCAAAACAAACGCAATGCATATCGTAACCCACCAAAGCAATGCAATTGCGCCTACAACTAGAAGTCGAATCAGAAACCAGCGGCGGCGGGGGATATCGGTCATTGCTAGTCAAGATTCTTCTGGCGGCTTGTAAGGACGGTATCTACCGTGGCCCCGGGCTATGACGAGCCAAGCTCCAATCACGACGACTGTTCCGAGCATTCCCAGTTTCGCAATATCAATGGCTGTTTCAGTACTGCTTGGCGGCGGGTCAGTGAAGCCCAGTTGTCTCAGCGACGTTGAGATGGCGACTGACCAGATCACTGCCAGCAGCGGAGCGAGAATCAGGCATTCGCTCAGCGAAAACTGAAACCAGCGGCGGCGGGGTGGAGTCATACTCGCATTGTAACTGTGGGGTAGTGGGTGATTTGCCCGGCGCTTCGATTGTCAGCACCTGACGTCTCAAGGTTATTTGGAAAATTTGCTCGAAAGCGCCAGCCAATTGAAATACCATGTGACGTCAGCGAGCTAATACGGCAAATAGACGAGCATCAACGGAGATAGCATATGCGCCTCAGCGGTCGGACACGCCTATTCGTCCTTAAGCGGCTCTTACCGACCATTTTGCTATCGTCGGGCCTAATGATTCCCGCATCACAGGCCAGGGCAGGCATTATCTCGTACTCACACACCGAGAGCAGCCTTATGTCGGGTATTAGCAACGGTAACTTTTTCGTTCCACAGTATGCTGACGCGGGAGGCATGCCGTTGACGAAGGTAACTCTGACCATAGAGGCTTCGTCGACGGGCGGTTTGGCAACCTTCGACAATGAATCGCCAAGCGCAGGGATGGCGTTCGTTTCCATTGGCACATCACTTCGACTGCGCGGTCCCACGCCCGCGAGCGCCCCAACGCTAGAGGTGGAAGCGCAGCCGCAGTCCAGCAATACGGCCGGATTTGCGCCCGACAACGATGGCGCCCCTCCCGATTTCACGGGATCGGATAGCGTCACCGTCATCGGCACTCTATCCGCTGACTTTGAGTCGAGTTGGATCACCGCTTCAGACGCGCTCGGACCTTATCGAGGAAATGGGCTCGTCAGCTTCAGTTTCATAGCCTCGACCTCCGCCAGGGCTTTTGGTGTCCCACTTCCTGACGCACTGATTGGGGCAACGCTAATTGACACCGCTAATTTTCGTCCAACTTCGGCATTCACAGCGACCATTTCCTATGAGTTCGTTCCAGAACCGTCGAGCATATTGCTGGCCGGAATTGGGTTTCTGGGCCTCGCTGCTCGGGGTTGGCGCCTGACGCGAAGCGATAACGAATAGATGTTCATCACCCCGCAATTGAAGTTGGGACTTCCAGGGGGATGCAACGAAGACCGCTAGCGGGTAGTGTCTTAAAGTTGTGTGAAGCAGGGCGCTAGGACTAAATGGCACTCGGAATAAAAAAGGGGGCAGAACTATTTACGGCGCAAGCCGTTCTAACCCTTTCCGCCTCAGATGAGCGATCGCTACTCACCCCGGGAACCGGTCCAAAGTCACCACCACCAGTTCCGGTCGCCAATCAATCATTGGCTTCGTGGCTTTGTCTGTGGCGCCATGGTCCGTGGCCTGCGCATCGCCGTCGCTCGGTTGCAGCTTGCCGACGGCCAACAGGCCCAGGGCTGCGCTGTAGCTGATATTGCGACGCGGGAGAATGAGCACGATGTGGCCTTCGTGGCGTTGTTCGACTTCGGCGGTTTGCAACGCGTCGCCGTTGCGGGTGATCCGGCAGCCGTCTTTCGTCGAGCAGAACTGGACGCGGGCCCATTCTTCGCGGGCGTTGCGGTCCAACGTGGCCACGTGATCGCGGATCGACGTGTTCATCTGCGCGACGAGCTTGTCGATCTGTTCGTCAACGTATTCCTTCAGGACGCCCGCGACGTGCGCGTTCGTCTCGGCTTCGGCGGCGCCGACGCTGGCCATGGCCTGACGGTAGCCGACTCGCTTGGCAATTCTGCCTGCTAACCGTTGGTGGCTCGTGCTGACGCCTTGGATGGCAATCTTTGTCGAGGCGCGACATTGCGACGCCGCCGTGCGGACCTGGTTTGCGTTGCAGGCGAGTGGCTTGGTCACGTGGAACGTTGTTTCAGTGGCCGACGCAACACCAACTCCGCGACTGCTGCTGACGCCGTTCATGATTGTCGTGCCGGCAACATGCACAACGAGGTTGATCTCTTTGTCGTTCGGGATCGATTCGACCCACAGCTTGCCCTTGGTGGTCGCCTGACCGGCGACTGGCGTTTGCACGATCACGTCACGAAACGGCGCGGCGATATTGATTTCGCGCGGGATGTTGGCGTTGAGGGCTTCGCCCGACAGGCGGCACTCGTAGGCCGGCATGGATGTGGCGACCGAAAGCAGTTGCGCCGTCGAGGCCTTCAGATTCTTGACCGGCACGAACTCCAAGGGAGGCATCTCAACCACGAGCGTCGAATGCTGCCGACGCGGGACGCGCGTTCGCTCTGCTCCGCGAGAAACGGCGCCCTGAGCGAGTGAAGTCACACATGCGACGACGGCGAGGATGCGAATCAGTTTCATGACTTCCTCCACGATGAAATGCCCATTGGTTGGAGGTCAATCGCAAACGGCGTGCCGATTAAAAAACAGTGTCTAGTATCAGGAAAACGCCGGGCATTTCGCTGGCTGGGGTGAGCGCAAGTCGGTTGGCGCCGGGCCACCTGCGGGCGGCGCAGGTGATCCTGGCAAGGCCGCATCGTTACGACCGGCCGGCGGACGCGGCAATTCCCTTGTTCAGAATTTAAGTAACGTTCGCAGTTGCGCTGTGCTGACTGAAATATGCAAAGTTGTCTGTTTGGCGCGAGGACTGGCGGCAACCAGGATGACTGTCGGCATGGCTCGAATCCCACCAGTTTGCTTGTTCCGCGCGCCGGATCGCGCGATACTATTCCATAGCGGCGGAACGAGTTGAACCGGAGGTCGGCCATGCGTGGTTTTATGCGGCGACTGCTTTCGGTTGCTGGCGTCTCGCTGGTCGCCCTGCAGGCGGCGACGCTGTTTGCCCAGCAGTACAACCCGGGCATAGTCCTCGATCCGTTGCAGCCGGGCAATATCAATCGGATCTTTGCCCGCGAGCGCGCCGAGGCGGAGCGGAACTACTCGCAGTCACACGTCATTCCCCAGGTCGAGCAGCTTATGTACGGTCAGCTTGCACGGCGGGCGTTTCAGGCGGGCGACTATCCGCTGGCCGCCAGCAACTGGCGACACGCATTGATCGACGAGCCAGGCAACGGCCTGGCGGCGCTGCGGCTCGCGCAGGCAGAGTTTGCGATGGGCAACTACCAGGACGCCGCCGACGCCGTGCAGACCGGCATGACCGCGCTTCCCTATGATCAATGGGGCGTGGTTGTGAAGAACTACCGCGAGCTTTACCCGAGCAACCTGCCGATCACCAACCAATTGCGAGCGCTCGAGAAAGCCCGCAAGGACAATCCAGACAACGCGACCGCGCGGTTCCTGCTCGGCTACCAGTATCTGTACCTTGGGTATCCCAAGCACGCCGAGACCGAGCTGCAAAAAGCGGTCGAGCTGGAGCCGGCCAACGAGTTTTCGCAGAAGCTGGCGGCGATATCAAAAGCCGCCACGATTGCGACGCAGGCCGGCGCGGCGGCGCCAGGCGCGACGACGGGCAAGACCACGATTGAGGCGGCGCCGGCGACGGCCGGGGAGACCGGGGAGAAGTCGTCCGCTGCTGATCCATCGACGCCTCCGAAGAAACCGCCCGCGCGGCCCTCGGACCGTCCCCAGATCAACCCGCCGGACTGACTGCGGGAGGGCGGTGTTGCCGGTTGGCGGCTAGCTGAGTTGGCGCCGAATTGCCTGGCCGGTTTGGTCCTTGCATCCGCGAGCGTGGCAGGCATAGAATCTCTCGGAGCGGCGCACTCATCGCACTCCCAATCTCAATTCTGCATCGGCTGCCGCACGGAGGTCGTTATGGCATGGCTCTTGGTTCCCCTTAGCGTATTGGCGGTGTTGTTGGCCGTGGTGGGCGCTCGTTTCGCCCGGGCTGGCCTGCAAAAAAAGCGTGATCGCCAGCGCCGGGCGGAGTTTCAGATTCAACGAGAACGCCTCGAGGCCAAGTTCTTCGAAATGGCCAGCAACAGCGGCAAGCCCCGCGGCCTGCGCTGGACCGATTGCTCATTCGAGAACGAAATCACGTACGCCCGCCAACGCGAAAACGGCGAGCTGTGCGCCCTGGTCAGCGTGACGATCGCGTTCGAGGCGATCATTGGCGGCGGCATGGAAGAAGTTGAGGCGGTGAGCAACCTGCGGAGCGCGACGGCCGTGTTTCGCGTCGTCGAAGGTCGCTGGCAGACCGATGGCCGAGCGATCTTCAACCTCAACCCGACCGAGGCGATCGCCTACTACCAGGACAACCTGTCGCCGATTGGCCCCACCGGGGCATAAGCCGCGCGAGCGTCAAAGCGAAGAGACGAGAAGGTTTGCCACAGAGATCGCAGAGGACTCCGAGTAAGAAGAGAACGCCGTCGGCTTCGCACCGGGAGCATGATCGACTTTTACGCCGGCTGCAATTTCTTTTCTCCTCTCTGTGTTCTCTGTGCCCTCGGTGGCAAAAACTCTTCGTAGCATTCTTTTTCTGGTTAGCAGTTACTACGGTTCGCCTTTCGTGCGGACGACTTTTTCGATCACGTAGTGCGGCCGGCCTTTGACTTCTTCGTAGATCCGGCCGACGTATTCGCCGACGACGCCCAGCAGCATCATCTGCACCCCGGCCAGGAAGACGATCGCGATGATCAACGTCGTGAAGCCCGGCGGCGTGTTCGGGTACATGAAGCGCGTTATCAACGCGTAGATCAGATACAGAAACGACGCCAGAATCGCCATGGCGCCCAGCACCACCGCGGCGCGAAGTGGCACGATCGAGAACGCGAAGATTCCGTTCGCCGCCAGGCGAAACAGTTTGACCGCGGTGTACTTCGACTTGCCGCCGGCGCGGGCCGCGCGATCGACCAAAATGCCGGTTTGCTTAAAGCCCACCCAGGCCCGCAGGCCGCGCAAGTAGCGATGCCGCTCTGGGGCCGAGCGCATGGAGTCTACCACGCGGCGTGAAAGCAGCGCAAAGTCACCCGCGTCGAGCGGCAGGCGCACCTCGGACATCGATGATAGCAGCCGATAGTAGGTCTTGTAGCAAAACTTCAGCAACCAACCTTCCTGGCGTTTGCCGCGCTTCACGTAGACGACGTCATACCCTTCGGCGTGTTTGGCGAGGAGCGTCGGCACAATTTCGGGCGGGTCTTGCAAATCGCCATCCATGACCACGACGACGTCGCCTGAGACATTGTCCATCGCCGCGGTCAGGGCCACCTGATGGCCGAAATTACGCGAGAGGAGCACCGCCACGATCCGCGGATCAGCGGCCGCGGCGGCGATCAACATGTCACGCGTGCCATCGCGGCTGCCATCGTCTACCAGCACCACCTCGTGCGGGCCGCCGGGCAGCTTGTCGAGGACGCCGAGCGTGCGCTGCAAGAGCAGCGGCAGGATCTCGCGCTCGTTGTAGACCGGAATCGCCAGCGAAACGCGCGGCGGCGGACCATCGGGCGATGTCGTCGAGGCCGGCGCAGGCGCAACAGCCGCGGAGATCGGTTCGACGGATTTGGTCGGCGGAGTCGGCGGCCCTTGAATGCTGTACGAATCTTCGGTCATGGATCGCGAGTCCGCGCTGGAAAGGTGGGCCGAAACCGCGATGCTTCACGACGGCCAGAGGTGCAATGTCGTCAGGGATCGTAGCCCGTCAGGCTTAGGCGTTCAAGTTCAGTGTCGAGCGCCGCACACTGCTTGTCCTTGATTTGACGGGATTTCCAATGACGCGTGAACCGATTGCGCATGGCCAGACGCCAGAGTTATTTGCGTCCCTTGACCGCGTCGCAGCCGGATGACAGTCTGGAGCACATGTCTGCAAACCTGGCCGAAAATTCGCCCGCTCGCCCGACGACCAACGAGGCCATTCTCCAATGGTTGCGCGGGCCATGGCCTGTGACGCTGCTATTCAGCGCCTTTTTCGTGATCGGCCTGAGCGCAGCGCAACAAAAATCTCCCACCTTCGATGAGCCGGTTCACCTGACCGGCGGCTACACGTATTGGGCATTCAACGACTATCGAATGCATCCCGACAACGGCAACTGGTCGCAGCGATTTGCAGCACTACCGGTGTGGCTGGGTGGTTACAGCTTTCCCACGGTCAACGACCCGGATTGGAAAGGGGCCAACCAGTGGGGGCTATCTGAGAACTTCTTCTTTCGCCGCGGAAACAGTGCTGACGCCATGATTCGCTTGGGGCGCTACATGCAGGCCGTGCTGGCCGCTGCGCTGGCGCTGATCGTCTACCGCTGGAGCCTTGAGCTATTCGGCGAGATGGGCGGGCTGATCAGCCTGACGCTCTGTGTCTGTTCGCCCATTGTTTACGGCTTTGGCTTCTTCGTCACGTCTGATATGGGAGTGACGCTTTCTCTGACGGCAGCGACATGGGCACTGTGGAAGGTGTTACATCGAGCGACGCCCCAAAATGTCGCCCTGGCCGGGTTGGCGCTCAGCGGCGCGGCGCTGACCAAGTTCTCGGGACTCGCGATCCTGCCGATCTCGCTGGTGCTCGTCTGCGTCCGGCTCACGAACCCGGCGCCGTGGACCGTTGTGCTGCGCGGAGCTCACGAGATCCGCGGGCGCGGCCGACAGTTACTGGCGTTTGCCGGACTGGCGGCGCTGTTAGTTTTGTTTGTCGCGCTGATGATCTGGGTGTCGTTCGGGTTGAAGTATTCGACTTTTGGTTCCGCAGCGACCGACGAAGATCACCTGTGTGAGCCTTGGGAATCGCTCAAGCTCGACCCGGGGATTGTCACTAGCGCCGTTGAAGTGGCACGGCAGTGGCGGCTATTGCCAGAGGGATACCTGTACGGCTTCTCGACAGTTCGCTCGATGTCGCATGGCCGCCACAGTTTTCTCAATGGCGAGTTCAACACGACGGGCTTCTGGAGTTATTTTCCGTACTGCCTGGCGCTGAAGACCCCGTTGACCACATTTGTGATTCTGGCTTTGGCGGCGGCTGGCTTCTGCACTCGACGAGGAAAACCAGCGATTGGTGCCGAGTTGTCACAAGCTGCGCGCCTGAGCTGGTATGACATCGCCCCGCTGCTTGCTTTAAGCGGCGTCTATCTCGCGTTCGCCATGTCGTCGAACCTGAACGTGGGCCACCGTCACATCATGCCGGTCTATCCGGCGTTGTTCGTGCTGGCCGGCGCGGCGGGGTTGTGGTTTCGGCCAGAGCCGATTGCAGTTGTTGCTGGCGCCTTTGATTCCACAGCAGCAAGCAACGCGGCGCTGGCGTCAGAGGCAGAGTCGCAGCCGCCCGGGACAACGCGAGCGGCCCGTGCCGTGGTTCTCGGGACGCTCCTGGTTGCGATCGCGCACACACTTTGGATCTGGCCAAACTATCAGGCGTTTACGAACACGTTGGGCGGCGGGTATCGCCACGGATATCGACATTTGGTTGACGCGTCGACCGATTGGGGGCAGGACCTGCGCGCATTGATTCAATGGCTCGACGCGCACCCGCAGGACAGCAAAGACCGGGATCGAGTATTTGTTTCGTACCAGGGAACCGCGGACACGAAGTACTACGGTCTCCAGGCGCACCTGTTGCCGCCGATGTTTCATGGCCGGGTCGAAGACTTTCCTTATACCGGCGGCCTGTATTGCATTAGCGCCACGAAACTTCAGTCGGTCTACACTCCGTACCCGGGCCACTGGAACAAAGAATACGAAGCGCTCTATCAGAGTTTGCGGCCGGTCGCCGAGGTTTGGTTCCAGATCCAAAACGACCCCGCTGCTCGGGCCGCGCTCACACAGCAAGTGGGCGCCGAAAAGCTCGGCAGCGCGCTCTACAACTACGAGAACTTACGCTTCGGCCGCTTGTGCGCGTTTTTGCGCGCTCGCGAGCCAGACGACAATATCGGCGGGTCGATTTTAATCTTCCGTCTGACCGATGAAGACGTGAAGCAATTGCTCGAAGGGCCGCCGGTTGAATTGCTCGAGCGGCCAGAGAGTTAGGGGGCCTGATGGCCGCTGGCCGAGAGATTCTGCTTTCCTCGGAGCCCGGTCGGTACAAAACCGAGCGTGGCCGCGATCGCAATTCCATAGGCGACCAGTGACACGATCGAAACCCATTTGCCTACGGTAAAGGCGTTCGATCGGTACTCAAGCCGGATCGAATGATCGCCGGCCGTAAGTGGAATGGCACGCAGCACGTAATCGGCCGGCAGCACGCGATACTTCTGGCCGTCGTCCTTAGTCGAGGTGGCGCGCCAGTTCTTGCTCCAACCATCGGTGATGAGCAAAATAGCCGGAGCTGGCAGGTGGGCTTCGATCACCATCGAATCGGTCGATTCCTCCACAACTGTTGCTGTGCCGGTGGGCGCTCCAGGGTCAACTTTGACGCCAGGTTGCTCTTCCAGGATCACCGTCGTGCGAGGGTCGAAGCTGGGCGTGCTCAGCGCGGCCAGGATGGCGTTGCGATCCGTGAGCACTCGGTAATTCTGCACAAGCTGCAAGTGCGGCAAACCTGGGGGGCAGTCGTGCACTTTCAGCTTGCCGTCGACCATTTGAAACAGGTAGCGCAATCGCAGCATCTGATAAATCGGCTGATAGCTCCGGAACGTTGGGTAATGGGCATAGAACACCGCGTCGTCAGGATCTTGTCCTTGCGAATAGGCCATCAACTCAGCCAGCCGCATCGGCGGCAGCGAGTCATAGCCCCAAAGTTCATAGCCGCCGCGCGCCATGGCTTGATTGTGGTTGTAGGTGTTGAAAACACGATAGTCGCCGGGATGCGCGGCCAGAAACTCGTCGACTTCGCCGGAGTAAGTGTGGGAGAATTCAAAAGTGTCGCGCGTGGCCCAAGCGAATCCGAAGACTTCGAGGACCGTCAGAAACGCGATCATGTATACGGCCGCTGCTTTGTCGCGGAGCAGCGCAAAACAGGCGGCCAGAGCCAGCAACAGTATCGCGGCGATCGCCAGGCTCACCGCGGCGAACTTACCAAACAGAGAGATTGATTTTGGATCTGCATAGATGGCTGGTGAGATCGAAATCTCAAGCGTTGCGCCGATGCTTTGCACCAGCTTGACCCACCAATTGGCTGGAGTGTCGCCTGCGGCGGCTGAATAGAAAACCGCGGCGGCGAGCGCAAAAACTGCGCCAAAGGCCGCCAGAATCGCTGCCCAGCGACCCGTGTAGAGTGGCTGCCGGATCAGTCGATCCAGACCGATTCCGATTAGCATGCACACGAACAGCGCCGCCAGGTAGTCAAATCTCGAAACGGCGCGCAGCTTGTCAAAATGTGGCGCCAACTCGTACAAGAGCTGAAACAACGGCGTGTATTTTCCGAGCGCCAATACCAAGAGAATCAGGACCATCGACAGAGAAAATCGTTTGGTCGCGCGCTCGCCAAAGATCGCGCCATACAGCGCCAACGTCACACCGCACACGCCGAAACTTAGTGACGCTTCGGCCAAGTTCCAGCGGCCCCAATAACTCAAGTGCACTCCGTCTCCAAAGAAGCCTGGGACGGCGAGCGTGATTAAACTCTCAGGCGGGAGCGAGAACGACGAAGCGATATTGAAAGGCAGTTTGGCGCCGCGGATGCTTTCGCCCGACGCCGCCAGGCCTGGCAGCAATTGCGCCGCCGCCAAAGCGCAACCTCCCGCGAACATGCCGGCAATTGCCAGCGCGAGTTGCCATCGCCGCAGTCGATGAATCGAGCAAAGCGAGACGTAGATCGCAACGGCGATTGCGGTATAGAACACGTATTGCGGATGCCCCGCCAGAATCTCAATCGCCCAGGCGCCGATGCCCGCCAGCAACCAGGCGAAACGGCGCGTGTCGATGTAGGCATCGATGGTCAAAAAGATGAGTGGCAGCCAGGCCATGGCCATCAAGTTGGGGAGTTGCCCGGCGAAAATCTTAGAGAACTGCGGTCCGCAGAACATCAGTGTCGCGCCGGCCACAAAGCAAGCCACCGGATGCAAACCGCGCTGCGCAGCCCACAGACACATCCAGAGACCGCTGAGAAATAGATGCGCGGCAACCAGCCAATTCGTGGCGACACCGACTGGCGCGAGGATGTATAGCAAATTCGGCGGATACAGCAGCGCCGACTGAAAGCCCGCCAGGAATGGCTCCCCAAGAAATACGTGCGGATTCCAGAGCGGTAAATTGCCCTGGCGCAGTTCGCTGAAGCCGAACGTCCGCCAGGGAATTCCCATGTGCCTGAGGTCGGTCTTTTCGTTCGAAAGGACCTTGTCTGACGACAGCAACACGTCGCCGAACATCAGGAACGTGAGCAGCAATAGTCCGGCGACCGCCAGCGTCAGCCCGCGTTTGCGCTCGGTCGTAGCAAGGCTGCTGATTTCGGTGATCGTGGGCTTGGCCATTTGGCGACTATTGCGTCTCCGCTGCCAGCTTCCGCAATACTGTCTGCAAGATGCCACCGTTGCGGTAGTAATCGACCTCGACCGGGGAGTCGATGCGAATGCGGGTTTGGAATTCCTGCTTCGTGCCGTCTGGCTTGGTGACGCGAACGGTCATGGGGCTGCGCGGCTTGATGTTGTCATCCAGACCGACGAAGTCGAACAGTTCATCGCCGGTCAGACCGAGCGATTGCCACGTGGCGCCGTCGACAAACTCCAGCGGCAGGATGCCCATGCCCACCAGGTTGCTGCGATGGATCCGCTCATAGCTCACCGCGATCACGGCCCGCACGCCCAGCAACATGGTTCCTTTAGCGGCCCAGTCACGGCTGCTGCCGGTGCCGTATTCGGCGCCGGCCAGCACGACCAGCGGCACGTGTTCCTGTTTGTACTTCATGGCGGCGTCGTAGATGCTCATCACCTGACCGTCTGGCAAGTGACGCGTGACGCCGCCCTCGGTCCCCGGCGCCATCAGGTTGCGAATCCGAATGTTGGCAAACGTGCCGCGCGTCATCACGCGATCATTGCCGCGGCGGGCGCCGTAGCTGTTGAAGTCGCGCGCGTCGACACCGGCCGCAATCAGGAACTGCCCGGCAGGGCTTTTCGCCGCGATCGATCCAGCGGGCGAAATATGATCCGTTGTTACCGAGTCACCCAGCGCCGCTAACACCCGCGCGCCGGTGATTGGCTTGACCGGCGTGACCTCGGCCTGCAATTCGGTCAAAAACGGCGGCTCTTGAATGTACGTGCTGTCGGCATGCCAGTCATACAGGTCCGACGCCGCGACGTTGATCTCGTTCCAGCGCTCGTTCGACTGAAACACGTTCGAGTAGCGATTGCGGAACATCTCGGGCCGGACAGATTCCTGCATCGCCGCGTCGACTTCGGCCTGCGTGGGCCAGATGTCCTTCAAGAAAACTAGCTTGCCGTCCGGCGATTTGCCAATCGGGTCGTTGATTAAGTCGATGTCGGTTGTCCCGGCCAGGGCGTACGCCACCACCAGTGGAGGGCTCGCCAGGTAGTTGGCCTTTACGAGCGGATTGATGCGGCCTTCGAAGTTGCGATTGCCGCTCAGCACGGCTGACGCGACCAGATCACCCTTCGTGACGGCCGCCGCGACGGACTCGGGCAGCGGGCCGCTATTGCCAATGCAAGTGGTGCAACCATAGCCCACGGTCTGAAAGCCGAGCGCGTCCAGCGATTCGGTCAGATGGGCGTGGTCCAGGTAGTCTGTCACCACGCGCGATCCTGGGGCCAGGCTCGTCTTTACGTAGGGCTTCAAACGCAGCCCATGCTCGACGGCCTTCTTGGCCAACAACCCGGCGCCGATCATCACCGAGGGATTGCTGGTGTTTGTGCAACTGGTGATCGCGGCAATCACCACGGCGCCGTGGTGCATGTCGGTCGATGAGCCATTGCTCTCGACTACGGACGATCGCGTCAGATCAGCGTCTGTCAGGGCGAAGCCGCGCTCGTTCAGCGGCGCTCTGAGAGCGGCGTTGAACGATTGTTTCATCGAACGTAGCGGCACGCGATCCTGCGGGCGTTTCGGCCCGGCCAGGCTCGGCTCGACCGTGCTGATATCGAGCGACAACCGCTGGCTGTAGTTCGGCGCGATCATGTCGTCGGTGCGGAACAGCCCTTGTTCCTTGTAGTAACGCTCGACGAGTTCCACTTCGGCTTCGTCGCGACCGGTCATCCGTAGGTAGCGCAGTGTTTCGGCATCGACGGGGAAGAAACCCATCGTGGCGCCATATTCAGGCGCCATGTTGCCAATCGTGGCGCGGTCGGCCAAACGCATGGTCGAAACGCCTGACCCGAAAAACTCGACAAACTTGCCAACCACGCCCGCCTTGCGGAGCGCCTGCGTGACGGTCAGCACCAGATCGGTTGCCGTGGCGCCCGGTGGCAGCTTGCCGGTCAGTTCGAAGCCGACCACTTCGGGAAGCAACATGTAGAGTGGCTGGCCGAGCATGACGGCTTCGGCCTCGATTCCGCCGACGCCCCAGCCGAGCACGCCGAGCCCATTGATCATCGTCGTATGGCTATCGGTCCCGACCAACGTATCTGGCACGGCGACCGTTCCGTTAGCGTCCTTGCGCAGGAACACGCACTTGGCCAGGAACTCGAGATTCACCTGATGCACAATGCCGATCGCCGGCGGCACCACGCGGAAATTGTCGAACGCCTTTTGGCCCCAACGCAGGAACTCATAGCGCTCGCGATTGCGGTCGAATTCGAGGTCTACGTTCTGATCGAGCGCGCTCGACTCGCCGAAGAAGTCAACCTGCACTGAGTGATCGATCACCAGGTCAACCGGGATCAATGGATTGATTCGCTTCGGGTCGCCGCCGAGCCGACGCATAGCGCCACGCATCGCCGCCAGGTCGACCACGCACGGCACGCCGGTGAAGTCTTGCAGCACCACGCGGGCTGGCTTGAACGGAATCTCGACGCCTTGCTTCGACGTCGCCTGCCAGTTGGCCAGACTCTTGACGTCGTCTTCGGTCACTTCGTAACCGTCGCAGGTTCGCAGCGCCGCTTCGAGCAGCAACCGAACCGAGAAAGGCAGTTCTTGTAGTTTGCACAGGCCCAGCGACTCGAGCTTGGAGAGCCGGTACAGGCCCGCCTGGCCGCTGCCAGTGTTGAATTGATCGCGCGCGGAGAAGGGATCGTGCTTACGAGTCGAATTAGCCATGGCCACAAGTTTCCTGCGAAATATCTGCCGGGTCGTCGGCGGTCGCCGCCTGCGGAAAAGCGAATTTTAACAGTCGCAGCGGCGTTTGTCTGGGGGCGGATTAGTGGCGAAATCGTCGCGACCGGCAAACCGCGGTCCGAGTGTCGTCCGTGGGCCCTCAAACTGGGATGAGGCTGGTTTGACCCTCCAGGCGGAAAAACTAGACTTTCACGCCCGAAAATCCCGAGTTCTGTCTTTTCAGAAAGCCGCACGAGATGAGCCCATCTGACTTGGCCGATCCCCAGCCGCAAGTCGCTGCTGGCTCCGTCACGCCTGCGTTGCCAGAATCGGCGAGTCCACAGCCGGCCACGGGGGATGGTGACTCGAAGCTCGAACGCCTGCTAAGTCGCATTCATCAACTACGCGAAGCGGCCGAGGCCCAATCGGCCGGCGCCGATCGTCCGCGCGACGCGGTCCCAACCCCGGCTGAGCCGAAGTCGCCCTCTCAACCTCCGCCGCGCGCCGCGACCAAGCAACCGACGGAACCGTCGGCGTCGGACGAGTCAGACGAATTCTTTCCGATCGAGCCCAGCACCTGGGAAGAAGCCCAGTTACAGCCGGCGCAGGTCGAAGCGCTCTGTTTGAAATGCCTGTTCGCCGCCGGCAGCGCCACTGGCGCTGAGATCGCCGACCAGGTGAAGATTTCGTTCACGCTCCTACAAGGCCTGCTGCATCAGCTCAAGACGGATCAACTGGTCTACTATCGCGGTGGCGGTGTGATGGGAGACTACGAATATCAATTGACCGAGATGGGGCGCGAGCGGGCTCGCCGGCTGTCAGAGCACTGTTCGTACTTTGGCTCCGCGCCCGTCACGCTCGCCGAGTACATCGCCAGCGTCGCCGCGCAGTCGCTGACCCACCAGCATCCTACGGCCGAAGATCTGCACAAGGCGTTTCAGGATCTGTTGCTCGATAAGAAGATGCTCGACCGATTAGGCCCGGCGATCAACTCTGGTCGCGGCTTGTTTCTGTATGGCGCCGCCGGTAACGGCAAGACCAGCATCGCGGAGCGTGTGACCGCGGCGTTTGGCTCGAACATCTGGATCCCACGCGTGATCGGCGTCGACGGTGAAATCATGCGGCTGTTCGATCCCAGCAATCATGAAGAAGTCCCCCAGGCTCGCGGTGGCTTGCTCGAAGCTCGCAAGGTCGACCGCCGCTGGGTCTGCATTCGCCGCCCGACGATCGTCGTTGGTGGCGAGTTGACGATGGCCGCGCTTGAGGTGACGCTCAACGCCTCGACCGGCATCTGCGAGGCGCCGCTTCAGATGAAGAGCAATTGCGGCACGCTGGTGATCGACGACTTTGGCCGTCAGCGGATGAGCACGGACGAGCTGCTCAATCGCTGGATCGTGCCGCTCGAAAAACGTCACGACTACTTGAACTTGCCGAGCGGCAAAAAAGTGCAGGTGCCATTCGATCAATTAATCGTCTTCTCAACGAACCTCCAGCCCAAGGATCTGGTCGACGACGCCTTCCTGCGGCGCATACCGTATAAGATCGACGTTATCGATCCCGACGAAGCACAATTCCGCCAGTTGTTCCGCCTGGTCGGGCCGAAGCTGGGCTTCGAGTATGACGAGGCTGCGGTTGATCATCTGATCCAAACGCACTACCTGGCCACGGGCCGCCCGTTCCGCTGCTGCCAGCCGCGCGACTTGCTGCTGCAGATCCGCAATCATTGCCATTACCAAAGCATGCCGCTGAAGCTCTCGCCCGAGGCGTTCGATTTTGCCGTGGCGAACTATTTTGCGGTGATGTAAAGCGAAATCCTTGCCTTTCGTAGGTCAGCCTTTCGTAGGTCACGCACTCCGTGCGTGACACTCGCCGTTAACCCGCGTTCTCTGTCACGCACGGGGTGCGTGACCTACAGGCGACGCTGAAAGCGCCCCCGACAACCCCCGCTCCGGCATTGACCAACGCTCGCAGCAGGATACCCTTGTTATGCGGAGATCGTCGGCCGGATTGCGGCCCGCGCGGGGCCTTTCTACGAACACGTTTGAGGCAACTTCAGCATGCAGGCTCAACTGGCTGTGCTCGGCGGTGGACCGGGCGGATACTCGGCGGCGTTCTTAGCCGCGGACATGGGAATGGATGTCGTGCTGATCGACGCGGACGCCCGGCTAGGCGGCACCTGTCTACTGCGCGGCTGTATCCCTTCGAAGGCCCTGCTCCATGTCGCCCGCGTGCTGGAAGAAGCGCACGAGATGGCCGACTGGGGCGTTGCGTTCAGCAAGCCGGAATTGAAAATCGACGCCATCCGCGCGCGGAAGGAGAAAGTCATCTCCACGCTGTCCGGCGGCCTCAAGCAATTGGCCAAGCAGCGCAAGGTGCGCGTGGTCAACGCCCGCGCCGCGTTCGCCAGTTCGAAGTCGCTGGTGCTGATGGGCGGCGATCCATCAACCTATGACGGCGATCAATTGTCGTTCGAACATTGCATCCTGGCGACCGGTAGCCTGCCGACGAAAATCCCGGCGTTCGACTTGCCGACTGATCGCGTGATGGATTCGACCGGCGCGCTCGAACTGCGCGACATCCCGGAAAGCCTGCTCGTCGTCGGCGGTGGTTACATCGGCCTCGAACTCGGCACGGTTTATTCCGAACTTGGCTCGGCCGTCACCGTGGTGGAATTGACCAATGGATTGCTGCCGGGCGCCGATCGCGATCTTGTTCGCCCACTGCACAATCGGCTAAAGACGCGCTTCAAAGATATTCTGCTAGAGACCAAGGTCGTCTCGCTATTTGACAAAGGCGATCACATCGAGGTCGTCCTCGAGAACGCTGAAGGCAAGCGGACCGAGCGCTTTAGCCGCGTGTTGGTCTCGGTCGGGCGCAAGCCGAATAGCGCCGGCCTGGGGCTGGAGAACACGAACGTCGAGCTTGATCAGCGTGGCTTTGTCAAAGTCGACGCCAAACGCCAGACGGCCGACCCACGGATCTGGGCGATTGGCGACGTCGCCGGCGAGCCAATGCTCGCGCACAAGGCAATGCACGAAGGCAAGACGGCCGTCGAAGCGCTGCTGGGCGAACCGGCCGAATTCCATCCGATGGCCATTCCGGCGGTTGTATTCACTGATCCCGAAATTGCCTGGGCCGGTCTGACAGAAGACCAGGCCCAAAAAGAAAACCGTCAGGTCGAGGTGGTCCGTTACCCCTGGGCCGCGATCGGTCGTGCACAAGCCCTGGGCCGCACCGAAGGCGTGACGAAGCTGGTCGTCGACCCTACGACGGAGCGGATTTTGGGAATTGGCATTACCGGTATCAATGCTGGCGATTTGATCAGCGAAGGCGTGTTGGCCATTGAGATGGGCTGCACCGTTCGCGATCTGACCGAAACGATTCACCCGCATCCGACGCTCAGCGAGACGGTGGGCGCCGCCGCAGACGTCTTTTTGGGTCTGGCGACTGAGATTTATCGTCCGAAGCGCGAGAAGCAAGAGGCTTGAGCATGGCGACCGGAAGCGCGGCAGCGGACTTGTCGGCAAAGCATGAATTGATCACCGACCTGTTCGCCAGCCAGGGCGGCGACGAGCAATATCGCCTCTCTGACGAGAAGGTGGCGTTCTTTCATGAGCACGGCTACCTGGCCGGCGTGCGAATCTTGTCGGACGAGCAGATCGAAGCGCTCCGCGCCGAGCTTTTGGATCTCTTCGATCCCAAGCATCCGGGCAACCATCTGTTCTACGAGTATCACTCGAACGAGTCGACCGCGGCGGACCGCGTGCTGTTTCATGCGCTGGGCGCGTGGCGAATCACACCGGGCTTTCACGACATTCTGTGGAACCGCGCATTCGTCGTCGCCGCCGGCCAATTGCTCGACGGCGGCGTTCGCTTCTGGCATGACCAGTTATTTTGCAAGCCAGCCAAGCACGGCGGAGTGGTCGCCTGGCATCAGGACTATTCGTACTGGACGCGCACCGTGCCGATGGCGCATCTGACGTGCTGGATTGGTCTCGATGACGCCACGGCCGACAATGGCTGCCTGCAATACATCCCGGGGAGCCACCGCTGGGATCTGCTGCCGGTCACCGGCCTTGCCGGCGGCATGGATTCGATCCGCGAAGTGCTCACGCCCGACCAGCTAGCGGAGTTCAAGCCGAAGGCGATCGAGCTAAGGAAGGGAGAGTGCGCGTTTCATCACCCGCTGATGATTCACGGCTCCTACGAGAACCGCACTGATCGCCCACGCCGCGCCGTAGTGTTGAATGTCTTTCGCGACGGCGTCTGCTCTGGCTCAGACGACGAACTGCTGGCTGGTGTGCCGCCGATCCCCAAAGGCGAAAAGATGCAGGGGCAGTTCTTCCCGCTGCTGAGCTAGACGCGCCAAAAAAACGGTGAGCGTCGAACGATGAACGATGAGTTAAACAAGGGAGGCCCCTGCGCTCCCCGGCTCAGTGGTCGCCGTTCATCGATCGCCGCTCACCGTGTTTTCGAAGCAGCGAACCTGGCCGCGACTTTCGCTGCTGCGCGTTCGGGGCGTGGCTATTAGTGGTCTAGGACGTCCTATTTGTTCTCTTTGACAACGGTCACCGGGGCAATTTTTTCGAGCCCGGCTTTGACGGCCTCGGCCTTGCCGACGACGACGATGGTCATCTTATCCGGCTGGACCACGTCGCGAATCAGTTGCATGCAATCCGGTTCGCCGGTCTTGGCCACGGTCTGAAGTTCCTGCTCGAAATACCCCTCGGGCAGGCCGTTGGTTTCAATCAGCCACAGCTCGCCGGCCATCTGGAATGGCGTTTCGCGATCGAGCGGGAAATTGCCGACCAGGTAAGCCTTCGATTTCCGCAATTCGTCGGCGGTCGGTGGCTCGGCTTTCAGCCGCTTGACCTCGGTCAGCACGGCCTCCAGGGCCTCGACCGTGCTTTCGGTCTTACTGAACGTGCTAACACCAAAGTTGCCGGCAAAACGTTGCGCGTGAAAGCCGCCGTTGGCGCCGTACGTCAGTCCCTTATTAACTCGGATCGCCGTGTTCAGTCGGCTGGAAAGCGATCCGCCGAAATAACTGTCGACAACGCGGCTGAAAAAATACTTGGGATCATGCCGCGTAATGCCCAACTGGCCCACGCGGATCTGGCTCTGTGTGCTCTCCGGATCGTCGACGAGCAAAATGCGCGTGCTGGTGGCGGCCGGGGCCTCGGGCACTTTGATCTCGGGCTTTTTGCCGTCGGCCTTCCAATCGCCGAAGGTCTTTTTGGCTAGCGCCAGCGCGCGGGCATCGTCGATATCTCCAGCGAAAATCAACACGGCCATGTCAGGCCGCGCGAATTCTTTCCACCACGCGGTCAGATCGTCGAGCTTCAGCGCGTTAACGTCCGCCGGCTCGCCAGGGGCACTGCGCGAATACGGATGATCGCCGTACATGGCCCTCCGCAGCGCTAGCTGCGCTTGATACGCCGGATTGCGCGTCGATACGGCCAGACTGCTGATGGTTTGTTCCTTGAGAGGATCGAACTCATCGACTGGAAAGGTTGGCGTCAACACGACTTCGCCCAACAGTCCCATCGTGCGGTCGAGCTGTTCTGTCAGACAGTTGGCGTTGACGGTCGCTGAGTCCATGCCGCCGGATCCGCCTAGGCTGATCGCATAGGTGCCGAGCTCATCGGCTAGCGCCGCTTCGTCGTGCAGTTTGGTGCCCTTGGTAATCATGTCGAGCGCCATCGACGCGGAGCCAGGCTTTTTTTCTGCCCAGGCGCCGGCGAGCAATCCCAATTGCACGCTGACCAGCGACGTCTCATGGTTCGGAATTACCAACACCTTCAATCCGTTGTCGAGCGTCTGCGTGGTGTGAGCGAAGCTGGGCGCTTCCAAATCCAGCGGACCGGCGACAGGCGCGTTCGGGAAATAACTGTCTGGGCGTTTCACGCCTGGTCGGCCTGCGCGCGGGGCCTGCGTCTCGGGCTTGGCAGTAATCGGCGCGTCTTCTTCCGGATTCTTGCCGCCACCGGGTCCGCCGCGGCCGGTCATGGCAATGTTGACGACAATCTGTCGCTCGGGCACGAGATACTTGCGCGCCACACGCTCCAAGTCCGCCACGGTGACGCGGCGGATGTTTTCGAGCTGCTCGTTCGCCCGCGCGGGATCTCCTTCGAGCACGGCGGCGCTAGCCAGGGCCGATGCCTTGCCTTCGACTGTCAGCGTGGCGACAACGGCCGCTTTGAGCGCCTGGTTCTTCGCCTTGGTCAGCTCATGCTCGGTAATCGGGCCGGAGCGAAGTTTTTCGATCTGGGCGTTCAATTCGGCTAGCGCTTCGACTGGCTTGGCAGCCGGCGGTGGCAGAATGGCGCCAGCGAAAAAGAAACCGTCCTGTTCCAAGGCATGCGAAATGTCGATCGCTTGCACTGCGAGCCTCTTCTCAGCAACCAGCGACCGATAGAGCCGGCTGCTGTCATCGCCGACGAAGATCGACGTCAGCAACTCTAACGCCGTGTGATCCGGATCTTTCAGCGGGACCGTGCGATAGAGCACGCCCACGACCGGCGCCGGAGCGATCATGTCTTTGATCGTGACGGTCCGCGCCTCGGTCGGCGGTTCCGGCGTGTTCACGACGGGCGGGTTTGGCCCGCGGGGGATCCAACTGAAATGCCGCTTGGCCATCTCCTGCGCCTCGGCGTGCTTCACCGCGCCGGCAATGACCAGCGTGGCGTTGTTCGGCACGTAGTAGCGGGTCCAGAAATCGCGCAGCTCGCTGACGGCCGCGCTGCGCAAGTGCGGAATCCGCCCGATCGGCGTCCAGCGATACGGGTGCTGCGTGAAGACCTCGGCCATCACCTTTTCTGAGAATGTGCCAAAGGGCCGATTCAGGCCGACGCGTCGCTCTTCCTCGACCACTTTGCGTTCGACGTCGAACGAAGTCTGGTCGATCTTCAAGGCACTCATCCGCTCGGCTTCAAGCCACAACGCCAGTTGCAATTCGTGCGAGGCCAGCGTCTCGTGGTAGACCGTCTGATCGAACGAGGTGTAGGCATTGCATTCGCCGCCGACCTGGCGGATCAGGTCCATGTGGTCCGTCGGGCCCAATCGCTCGGTGCCGCGGAACATCATGTGCTCGAACATGTGGGCAAAGCCCTGGCGCTCGGGGTTCTCGTCCTTTGAGCCGACGTGATACCAGACCTGCACGTTGACGATGGGGCAGGAAAAATCTTCGAGTGTCAGGACGACCAACCCGTTGTCGAGTGTCGTCTGGCGATAGTCGAACAACTTGCCTTCGGCGGAGGCCGAACCCTTATCGGCCGATTGCTTGGCGTCATCTGCGCGACTGAACGATGCAGATGCTAGCATTGCCAGCACGCACAGCAAAACGCTGACGAAAGCACGGGCGTTTTGGCAAATACCGGGAACGAGGGGGCGCGACATCGAAGATTCCTCGGGCTGGGATCAAATCGGCGGGGAGTGGGGCGGGCAGTGGTCAAAGGCGTGCGCGCCACTGCGTGCGGTCAGTGTAGCGAGCCGCTGCGATTACCCCAAGCGACTTGCGCGCAAGAAAGCGGGGCGACGCCCTTTCGAACGTCGCCCCGCAGATCGCGTTTAACCGATTACACAATTGTCCGCCTAGTCTTTGACAACAGGCAGCTTTCCTTCTGGTACCTTCAGGCCTTTGGCAATCATCGTCAGCATCTGCGCTGCCTGCGGCGGAAATGCGTCCGGATCGCGGCTCCAGAAGTTGACCGTGCCACGCACACCGCCGATTTCGACCGGCACGTGCATGCTCGAGCGAGCGCCACGCGCCACCATCGTCTTGAAGAGCTCGCCCTTGGCTTGTGAGAGATCACCGTACACCAAAGGCTTGTCGCCGGCGGCGCACTCGGCGAGTGGCTCGCCGGCCGGATCGAACGGCGCGAGCGAACTCCGTAGAGATTCCGGTGGTTGCGGACCTTCCTTGGCGCGCGGCTGGAACGGACCAAACCGCTGCCGCAGTTTGTCTTTCTCTACCACGGTGAGACAAACGCGATCGACCTGCGGCACAGTCATCGGTAGCACCGAAGCAAAACGATTGAACCATTGGTTGTCGGACAGCGCCAGGTAGATGCCCATCTTGAGATTCTCATCTGGCTCGCCTTGCGTGGCTTTGAGAATCGTCAGGAACTTTTCGACTCGTGATGGCGCCGCCTCGGTCGTCGACTTCGTCAGGTCTTGATGCGGGTCAGCAATTTCGAAGAAGCCAATCATCATTTCTTCGAATGTCTGATCGCCAAAACCAACGGTGGCTTTCGGGTCGGGATTATTCAGGTTCTCTTCCGAGTTGTCGTACTCCGCCACGCAATCCAAGCGCGAGCCCGCCGGCATCAGTTGCGGCTCGGCCAGGCGGTACGTGGTCTGCCAGCCGAAGTCGTACTTCGGCACCGAGAGCAGCGTTTCCTGCTTTCCATCTGGATACGTCACGTCGTAACGAAACGCCTTGCCGCGCAGGTGCATGTGCGGCATCAACGACATCAGGGTGGCGTCCTGCGTGAAGACATAACGAGACTTGGCCTTAAAGTCGTCGTCGCCTGGCGGAATTTGCAGCGCGAAGTTGATGGCGCTGGTCACAATCACTTCCTGTTTCACCGTCTTGGGATCGACAAACTTCAGCCCCAGGTAGCTGCGGTCCTGCTGCGGCGAACCGTTAGGCGTGTAGTGCATCTGAAACACCAACTTCGACCCGGCCGGAGCGCGGCGGGCCATGCCGGCCGGCAGCGGTTCGGGACGCATCCCAGGGGCGTATGCTCCGGTGAAATCATTGCCGCGACCGATGCCCAGGTTCGTTTCGCCCGGCGGCAGCACGAACAACAAAATGTGATGCACGACGGCCGCGTTGCCTGGCCTCGCCTCGATGGCGCTGATCCACTTGTCTTCTTTCCAACCAGGATCGACGACAAACATCTGGTATTCGACAACACCGGTCGCTGGCACATGGAATGGCTTGTCGGCCATGTAAATCACTTCGTCCGGCTCCGGCATCAGCCAGCCGTCGGCGAACTTTGGCGCCTCGGGCAGGTCCTTGGGATTTCCTTCCGGGGCGCCGGCGGCCACCCAACGGGCGATCGTCGCCTTATCGGCGTCGCTGAGCCGGGCGTCGTTTTTGAAATGCCCAACGCTGGGGTCTGCGTGCCAGGGGGGCATGCGGCCAGCTTGCGTCACTTCGTCGATCATGCCGGCCCAACCGGCGGCGTCTTCATAACTGGTGAGCGTAAACGGCGCGATCTGCCCTGTGCGATGGCAGTAAACGCAATTGTCGTTCAAGATCCGCGAGATCTGTTTGCTGTAGGTCACTTCGCTATCGGTCAGTGGCTTGCGGTCACGACCGATCAGGCAGCCTGTGGCCGTGGTCAGTGATACCGAGACAGGCTTGCCGGCAAGCAGTTCATCGATCGCCACGGCCAAGTCTCGCCGCGATGGTTCTTTGCGCTGGTACCCGGCGTTGGCGACCAGGCCGTATTGATCATCGACTCGCCCCCGATAGCGCACGCGACGATCCGCGTCGAGCAGGATCACCTCTGGCGTGCGCGTGGCGCCCAAACGATCCGCGACCGTCTGATTGAGGTCTTTGAGGATCGGAAAATCAATCTTGTGCTGGCGGGCAAAGGCCGCGATCTCGGTGGCCGAGTCCTGCCGGTTGGCGTCGATTCCGACGAACGCCACGCCCTTGGCTTTAAACTCCTGCGACAGTTCCGCCAGCCGCGCGGCGTAGAGCTTTGCCAGAGGACACTCGACTCCCAATAGCGCCAGCACGACTGGCTTGCCGGCCGCGTGCTTGCTAAGCGTGAAGGACTGCCCCTGATGATCCTTGAGCGAGAAATCGGCAACCTGATCGCCAACCGCGGCCGTGATCGTCGCCGCGTCACTTGGCTTCGAACTGTTGGACTGGTCGGCCTTCTCCGCCTTGGCAGGAGCTTTTGGCGCCGCGCTGACGATGCCTGCGGGGAGCGTAGCGATTGTCGCTAACAAAAACGCGGGGGGCAGAAACAATGTGCGTCGCATGGCCGGACCTCGCTAGTAGGGTGGACGGGTGTCAGAGGCGCCACCGGCAGGCGGGTCATGGTCGAGGCCCCGCCCGGGCGGCTTTCATTCACAATTCGTCGCCGACTCAGAAATCTTGGGGGCCGCCCGACAGCTTTGGTGGCGAGGCGCGACTTCACGCTTACGATCGAACCGGCGGCGGGCGGTCGTCGCGCGTGATCGCGAAGTAAATCACGTAAAACCAGCCGAACAATCCAGCTAGAATCGCCCATAGGATCGAGCGATTGCGGTCCCACGAACAAACCACGGCCAGGACCGATCCCAAGCCAAGGCCCGTCTGCACAACGACCGGATGAGGCGGTCCAAAGGCCAGTAACAGCGCAGTCAACATAGTTGCCAAGGTTCCTTTCGCGAGCAGAAAATATGCTACGAATAGTGTCTTCGCTGGAGAATATCATTTCTTGGGCGACCGGAGGCAAACTGGGTTAACTGCCAGGCGGCGCGCTGTGTGCGCTTGGATGTTTGGATTACAATCGGCAGCGAGCTGCTAGCTAACTGTATCGCCCGGCCGGCTGCCATTTGTCGCGGGAGGATCGCCCCCATGAGCCAGACTCTGTATCGCACTTGCCACCTTTGCGAAGCGATGTGTGGGCTGACTTTCGAGGTCGATGGGGCGACGATCGTGAGCGTCCGGCCTGACGATCAGGATGTTTTCTCCCGAGGATACATCTGCCCCAAGGGCGCCGAGATCGCGTCGATCCATAACGACCCGGATCGACTGCGGACGCCGGTCCGCCGCACTCCGGCCGGTGACTTCGAGCCGATCTCATGGGAAGAAGCCTTCCGCGTCTCGGGCCAGCGGCTGCGCGAAATTCGCGCTCAACATGGCGCCAACGCCGTGGGGCTCTACATGGGCAACCCCATCGCGCACAATCATGGCGTGCTGGCGCTGCGGGGCGGATTGATGGCCGCGCTGGGGACGCGCAATTGCACGAGCGCCAGCTCGCAGGACACGAGCCCTCGCTTTGCCACGTCGTATTACTTGTACGGAATCTCGTTCGCTGTTCCCGTGCCGGACGTTGATCGCACGGATTATTTGCTCTGCCTCGGCGCCAATCCACGCGTCTCGAACGGCAGCTTCTTGACCGCGCCTAACATTCGTCAGCGATTGCAGGCCATCCGCCAGCGCGGCGGACGCGTGGTCGTTGTCGATCCGCGCCGCACCGAGACCGCGCGCGACGCGGACGAGCACGTTGCCATTCTGCCGGGCGGAGACGCGGCGTTCCTGCTCGCCATGGTGCAAACACTGGTCGCCAACCGGCTGGTCCGGCGAGACTTCATCGACCGGCTCTCGACAGGCTTTCCTCAGATCGAGGCGCGGCTGTCGCAATTCACGCCGGAGCGCGTGGCGAAGTCCGTCGGCGTTTCGGCCGAAACGATTCGCCGCTTGGCCAACGAATTCGCTGTTGCGCGTACGGCCGCTTGCTACTCGCGCGTGGGCGTCTGCAACAACGAGCACGGCACGGTCGCCACGCTGGCCACGGATCTGTTGAACCTGGTGGCCGGGCGATTGGGCGAAGTGGGCGGCGCGATGTTTCCGACGCCGGTGTTTGACCCGCGACCGATCCTCAAGCTCACCGGCGCCGATGGTCATGCCCGTTGGCACAGCCGCGTGCGGAAACTGCCCGAAACACTGGGCGACCTGCCCGCCGCGACGATTGCCGAAGAGATCGAAACGCCCGGCGCGGGCCAGGTGCGCGCGATGGTCACGTTCGCTGGCAATCCGGTGTTGTCGGTTCCCAACGGGCCGCGGCTGGCCCGCGCGCTCGGCCAGTTAGATTTCATGGTCTCGATCGACCTCTACATCAACGAGACGACCAGGCACGCCGATATTATCCTGCCGCCGTCGTGGGGTTTGACAGAAGATCACGTCGATCTGATTTCGGCGAACGCGGCTGTGCGGAACGTGGCCCGCTGGTCGCCACCGGTTGTGCCGAAGCAGCCGGGCGAAATGTCGGACTGGCAAATCGTGCTCGAACTGGCGTATCAAGTCGGCGGTGGGCCGACCGGTGTGCGCGCGGTCGATTGGTTTTATCGCAATGCTCGCAAACTAGGGATCCGCTGGAAGCCGGATTCGACAGTCGACCTGCTGGCCAGGCTCGGTCCGCATGGCGACAAGTTTCTGCCGTGGAAACGCGGCCTGAACCTGAAGAAGCTTAAGCGAGCGACGCACGGCGTTGACTTGGGACCGATGGAGCCCGGCATTGCACATCGCGTGGTCCACGCCGATCGCAAAATGCATTTGGACCCGCCGGTAATGCTCGACGCGATTGACCATTTGGCGATTTCGCTCGACGCGACGACCGCGGACGACGGCGAACTGCTGTTGATCGGCCGCCGAGATCTGCGGAGCAACAACTCCTGGATGCACAACGTGCCCGGCCTGGTGTCTGGTCACTCGCGCTGCGTGCTCTTGGTGCATCCCCAGGATGCCGCCCGCAGTGGCGTGCGCGATGGCGACACGGCGATCCTGGAAAGCCGCGTCTTCACGGGCGAGTTGCCCGTTCGCTTGAGCGACGATATGCGCGAGGGGGTCGTCAGCCTGCCGCACGGCTGGGGCCACGCCGAGGTCGCCCACTGGCAAAGCGTCGCCGGCGCCAACGCGGGCGTTTCCATCAACAACTGGACCGACGATCAGGCAGTCGAACGCGTCGTTGGGCAGTCGATCCTGAACGGAGTTCGCGTGCGATTGCGATCGTTGCCCGAAGCCGCCGCAAATGCTAGTCAGGCGAGCGAACCGGCAAGTGCGATGGGGAATTGATAGACGCGTTCCCAAGTCTTTTTCTCTTCGTCGTGCCTTCGTGTCGTTGTGGTTATTCTTGCGTCTCGCGACAAATGCAATCCACGACGACACGACGGCACAACGAATTCGGACGCTGACGTTGGCGGGAGCAGATCAACCATGATCGCAGACGAGCCAAAGAATCACCGCCGTTGGCTTCGTTTCAGCTTACGGACATTGTTGATTGTGGTGACACTCTTGGCGGCGTTCATTGCGTATCACGTCAACTGGATTCGGCAGCGACATGAAGTGATCAGCGGGCAGTTCGATCCTGATATCATCTTCTTCTGTCGTGATCGCCCGATTGCAGGCAATCTGCACAGGGTCCTGCCTCTAACGCCGCGACCTCCGCGAGGGCCGGGGCTTACCTGGCTATTTGGCTAGCGGGGTTATCCTGAAGTCCAACTCTTGTTTGGAATCGCAACCTATCGCGATCGAGGCTTCACGCCTGCAGAGTTGTCCAAGATCAAGCAGATCGAACGGCTGTTTCCTGAGTCGAAAATTGAACCGATCATCAACCTAGTCACGCCTGACTAAGCCAATGCCCTTGCCGCTCATTCGACTAGGCCCAACTTCCAATGTCACCGCCATTGCCAACAGGCCGTGGTTGTAAGCTCGGCGCCGCCGACTTGCGACATGCCAGTATCGGTTCCGACAAACGGCTTGTTCACTGCAATAGTTAGATCAACTCCCGCACCGGATCGCGGCGATCGAGCAAATACTGTGGCCGGCCGGTCGGATCGGTGATCGTCGCCGTGTTCGTGTCGATGCCGAGCTGGCGGTAGAGCGTCGCCAAGACGTCTTGATAATGGATCGGCCGATCTTGCGGGACTTCGCCCAGGCGGTTGGTCGAGCCAATGACTTGCCCCATTCGCATGCCGCCGCCGGCCAATAGCGCACAAGAAGCCGCCGGCCAATGGTCTCGGCCACCGTCTTTGTTGATGCGCGGCGTGCGGCCGAACTCACCCCAGGCGACAACGCTGACGTCTTGATCCAGCCCGCGGTTGTGCAGATCTTCGACGAGCGCCGTCACTCCCTGATCGAGCTTGGCGAGCTGCTCGGGCAGGCGTTCGAAATTGCCGCCGTGCCGGTCCCAACTGCCGAACGACAGCGTCACGCAGCGCACGCCAGCTTCGACCAGGCGCCGGGCCATCAGAAACTGATCCATCCAGTGCGGGCCGGCGTCTTCGCCAAAGGCCGGCGACGAACTACCGCGGCCGTAACGGTCTCGCACGGCAGCATCTTCTCGCTCGAGATCAAGCGCCTCGACCAGCTTGCTGCTCGTCAGCACGTCCAGCGCCTTCTGCGTGAAGGCGTCGACGCGGTTCGATTTTTGATTGATGTCCACCTGGCGGCGATAGTTGTCGAACCCGGCTAGTAGCGATTCGCGATCGCGTAACCGGTCGAGTGTGACATTATTCAACCGCATATTGGCCATGCCTTCGCCGTCGGGCTGAAACGGAGCGAACGATGGGCCCAGGAAACCGGGGAGACCGGGATTCGAATACGGGGCATGCCGAGTCTTGATCGTCAGCCCAACAAACGGCGGCACCGCCGAATCGACGGGGCCCTGGATCTTGGCCACGGCAGAGCCGAACGAAGGATGATTGTCTTGCCGACCTTTCGGGCCGATCGGGTAGCCGCTGAGGCAAACATCCGAGGCGTGCTGGTCTGGGCCGCCGTACAGCGAGCGAATGATGGCGAACTTGTCCATCATCTTCGCCAGACGGGGCATGTGCTCGCAGATCTCAATGCCGGGCACGCTGGTCTGGATCGGATGAAACAGCCCACGGATCTCCTTGGGGGCGTCCATCTTCAGGTCGTACATATCCTGATGCGATGGTCCCCCGGAGAGGTAAATCATGATCACGGCCTTGTGCGACAGCCGAGCTCCGCGCGTCGCTGGCGAACTCTCTTGGGCCTGCAGAATCTGCGGCAACGACAGCCCCCCAAGCGCCAAGCCCCCCAGCTTCAGGAAATGTCGTCGCGAGTGGCCATCGCAAGCCGTTGCGTGCCGGGCGCCAAGGATTGAAAGCATGCCGCATATCTCCAAGTCACTGCGTCGATAACCGAGCCCTCAATATATCAGCAATGGTTGATGTAACCAAACGGGAGGCGCAGTCGTCCCTGAAGAAAACGCTGTTCGACCGAGGAATCTGCCACGACGGAATGGTGGTCGAAGCCCTTGGCAGAACACGGCTTAAGGCCGCAAAAGAAGAGTTGCCCCCCGTTCTTGCTTATGTCGCCGCTTTGCCACGAGGCGATCCCGTCGTTTTGCAGAGTTCGTCGCAGGTTATGTCCGTTGCTGAAATCACGGATCGTCAGACTGGCGCGCGGCGCGATGAACGTGCGTCCTCCGCCCGACATCGTTCCGCCCGACCAATTCATCGCGCTGGTGACGGTCAGGTCGGCTTCGCCCGTGAGCGTTCCCAGCGAAATGACCAGGTTCGGCACGTTAGTGGCGACGTCGACGTACAAGGCGCCGGCGCTGGCTTGCAGGATGCCACGACCGGTTCCGGTTGTCGTGTGGCAGTTCGAACCTGCCGGCGCGCGGTTCCGGCTTGCACCCGCGCTCGTCGCTGGACGTTGGCGACAGGAACTCACCAAACGGTGCGAACTCTTTCGCCCAGTCGTGCGTTCGACTTCATCACAGCGATGACACGCGAGTGTAGGTCGCGTGGCGTCGACGGTAAACGCAACGGCGCCCGCCGCCGAGTTCGTTTGCAGGTTGCCTTCCGCCCGTCTTGAGGCGCCTCTGCGCCAGGCAATGAGTATCACGAAGACGGCAGAGCAGAACTTGCTTTCCTTAACTTCACGATTATCCCACCCGCACCGAAGAAAAAAATCGGACGGGGGGCGTGACTGTGATCGCAGATTTAGTCAAGTTATCCGTGGGCTTGAAACCGCGCTTCCTTTACCTTGCACTGCCTGACACTTAATAATGTCCTGTGTTTCCTTTTCGGACGTATCGGAATGCAATTCGAGACACTCCTCGGCGACCGCGTTGGAGATCGTAGCCGCGGTTTTGGGATTGGGGCTCTCGAACTTGATCTTGAATAACTCCGATTGTCCAACGGCCGCAACGCTCTTGGCTTCGGCGTCAATCCGCATGGTGCGGATTTTGTACATCGTAAAAGTCTTGCCACGCCGCCCGACGCGGACCAGAAGGCCTATTACTCAGTAAAGCGCACTTTCACCTACCAGTCGCTGCTAAGGCATTCTTAAATGCCATTACAACGTAATGTAGCTAGACTCGCCAGGTCGAATTCCCAATAAGCGTCTCGGCCATCGGCGCCATGTGGCAGAAGCTTCATCATGTTAGTGCACCTCCCATTGAACGATATGAATCAGCGAATCAACGCGTCGCAAACACCGCGGGTGATTGTCCACTTGGTGGCTTCGCCGTTCTTCGGCGGTCCCGAACGACAGATGCTCGGATTGGCGAATCACTTGGACGAAACATATCGCAGTGTGTTTCTCTCATTCGCAGAGCAAGGCCTGGCTGAGTCCTTCCTGCAACACACAATAGACGCAGGACACGAGGCCATCGCGTTACAAAGCAACACTCCACATTTTGTATCGTGCATCCAGGAAGTTGCGGCGCGGCTCCGGAAGCTGCGCACCAAAGTGCGATCGATTGCAAATGCTGAATCAATCTCACTTCCGCCGCCGGGTTTTGAGCCTCGCCGCGCTGGTCATTGCGATCGGTGCGGCGGCGCGGCCCTGTAGGGCAAGCGTCACGCTCAACTTTGGCGGGTTGGGGAATGCCGAGGAGATATTGGAGTATTTCGCCGGCGGCACTGGCGGAATGGGGAGCGCTGGTGGTCCTGGAATCGTATTCAGCGAGGGGGCCTACGCCTACATTAGGCTTTGTCTCAAAACCGTCTATCCGAGATATCGCAAGTATTGTTGGATGAAGGCGAGCTTGAGCATGCCCCCGAAATTTTTGGCTGTTTTCTCGAAGCGAGTAAGGATGCGTC